>Ga0307515_10000440_pt1 | contig 99892 bp, 77 predicted proteins | sample 17_EM_MG_FD_194513 | JGI IMG/M metagenome (GOLD analysis project Ga0307515, IMG submission 194513) | Populus trichocarpa ectomycorrhiza microbial communities from riparian zone in the Pacific Northwest, United States - 17_EM | ecosystem: Host-associated > Plants > Roots > Unclassified | place...
TGGTTGGATGCGGTAATCTGGTGGGTTAAATAGTTGGTTCTTGGCAGTGCAGTGCAGTTTATAGGACTTTGCAGTTCAGTGGAGTGCAGTTTGGCATTTGAAAATAACCAGTACACCAACAGTATTACGGTTAATATGGATGCGAGAAAATACTTCGGGAAAAGACTCTGGAAGGGTGAAATCTTGATTAGACATCGTTTTTCCGCTGGGAACTTGTTTACAGTGGGTCTAACTTGCCCGAGCTCTGCAAATTGTCAATACAATATCAAAATTATTTGTGCTGAGTAAGATATCATGCACTCTCTACAGCCAACAACTTTGCATAGAGCAGTTTGCACTGGTTCAGTTCAGTTGAACAGTTAAAACCAGTACAAACAGTTTAACTAGTTCTAACCAGTTTACTAAACTGGTTTCGCATGCAGTCCAGTTTCAATTCTTAAACAGTTGGTATAAACAATATAGTGCAGTTTGGTGCCGATTTTCCAACCAGTTTCCACTGTTGGGAGGTCTGGACCCAGCCGATCAAATCTGCAGCATCCCCTAGCTCGTTTCCCACTATCACGTCCTCAACTGCACCTTCGAATGGCGCCCCTGCTGAAGACTTGAACATTCTTCCGACCGTCATCCCAGAATTCCGGTGACAACAGCTGAGAAGGCATGTAACTGATTCGCTTGGCTGGAACGATCCGAATACCGGTAATGTGGGTGTTTGCAGTTCGACAGCTTATTGCACAGTTTTTGCAAGCGATTCACCACGAGACAGAATTGTAACTGGGGCTTGTTGTAGTTCGTACGATCATCTATTGAATTCGATGGAGTATTACTGAAATTCTTAATAGTGGGTCTCAATGTACATACCGGACTAGATGCATTGATTACACGTCTCACACCTTGCGTACACTCAGTGGTCAAACAGTCATCAACGGAACGGCATTTTGGTTTGCATAATATATTCCACAAGCTATCGTTCTAAGCTCACGCGCTACAGCGGGAGTGTGTATAGCAGCTGCGGTTCCGTAAACATAGCGTATGGATACGGTCTGGGTACTCTCCTCCGGCTGGGCTGTGATAGTTCAAGCAGGCGACATTTTATCACCAACGATTTATGGACACTATACCGTGACGAGACGAGCCCGGCGAAAGGGCCGATGCCCACTACAACCTTCAGCGAACACGAACCGTCTTCCTCCTCCAGCTCTAGTATATCTAGCCCAACTACCTTCACACCCTCTGTCAGTATTATTACTCCAACCGTGTCAGCTAGAGGGCCTACCGGTATGCCTATAGGAGCCATTGCGGGTATAGCGATTGGAGGTATTGCTGTTGTTGTGCTTGGTGTTGTGGCAATACTGGTGGTCCGATCCAAGCTCCAAAAGCCGACGGCAATCATGACACCATTCCAACCAAAGGTGCCTCTATCGCTGGTACCAGCATACACCAACAGTACGGGGTATCCATCACCACAGCAGCCTGAGCCGGCTAGACACCAGGGATCCGTGTGGGAAGCAGACAGTGGGCTCCGAATTGATACACAGACGGTGTGGCCGGCAACGCAACTCAGAGGTCCATAGAAGTTATGAGGGTAAACGGTATATGTTTCTAGAGTGAATTTCCGGTGTGTTTTGCCTGGCCGAGATGGAGTTGAGAGTGTAGGACATGGCAGTAGTATTCGTAATGTTTTGATCACTAGCAGCTACTAAGTAATATAATGATAGCTGCCCGAGCCGCCAAGGCATCTTGTATTAACAATCATTGTAGATGTGCTCCCGACCTTGTATTCAGAATTTAGTATCACTTTTAATATCAAATTCCCATTCCGATTTCTTCCTGCAGTCTACGTTGCTACCTAGTTTGGTGCACATTGCCCCAAACCATTCTCGTTCTCCTGTTCATATGTCGGGAAGCTATTAACAGACATGAAGCCCGCTTAACCTCTCTACTGATACCCCATTTCGCTCTCAGCGGGTTCTACTGAAGCAGCGGGGTAAGCATGCCCGACCACTATTGTTCCACTAGCCAAATGAATCGTTTGTAGAGGTGTGTAAAAACGAACCAAAAGCAATAACCAGATTCCAGCTTGCAACAAACTACAGTTTTCAATCTTGGTAAGAGGAGTGTCAGCCTTGGGATTCCGATGGTGATGTCGGTGCTCAGGTGCGAGTTTGTAGCACACGGAGGGTACCCGGTCGTTGATGGCGTTATAGAATGCAATGGGCGACGGCGGCAACTCCGAAGTATCTGGCAAGCTCAGTAACTCAAGAAATTTCAGCTTTGATAACACCAGTCTTTATTCCCGGCGTCGAGTAACTGGACTAGCGCCAGATTGTGCTTCAGGAAAGGAGAATAGAAATCTACTCGTGACTTCGAAGGCACCATCGTTGACACTAATATGTAAAATATGCTTATCTATGTATGCACCTCTGTCAATCGATTAGATCTGATCAGCGGCGATAATCGATAAGAGAAAATTAGCTTAGCCCCCACCAATAGCCCAACGCGGTGAAGATCATCTCCAAGCTCCAGGTTACCGGGACAAGTCTCTGAAGCGTCACCTTCCATGGCACCAATGTTATTTCTCTCCAAAAGCGATTATCAAGCTGGCGAGTGCAGTTGTACTAAACAAACCAACAGCAGTCGAAGAGCCCAACAGTGAGCGATACGACCTGCCAAATTAATTAACTAAGGGAAGAAAACGTTCCACCAGAGAGTGGGATGGTTCATGGACTGATTCAAGCTTGGCAGAATGATCCTGGCCAATGTTTAGCGCCGTGACTGATTCCAAGAAATGCGAAGAATGCATAGTATAGTTGGATCGCATTATGGTGCGGCATCAACCTGGTAGTTGGTCAACTACTATCCCCCCTCCCCAAGGTTCAGTCCCGTAGCAATCTCTCACTTGGATAAACTTCGTGGCTGTCTTTACTTAAGACACGGTTCCAGATCTAGGATCACCCACCGCGGCTCGGTGGGTTGGTTCGGGGGTCTTTGTAGGCCAATCGCACTGCTAACGGGAAAATTAGGCAAATACATAACTAACTGCATAAAACCATCACAAGATGGTAACATCCTAGGCATTATGCTCGCCAAGCCACCGATGCAAGTGGGCTTCATACGTGGACGTTCGATATCGGAACACTTCGTTTAAAACAATACCATGGAGTTTCAGCAGCTGCGGAGATACTTCCCATTCAGCTCACACAGCATGCAAGCCAAGCTGCAAGCTCAATCGTGGAAGTCACGCATGCGCCGTAACCTTGGTACTTTGGGATTCAGCTGCAGCTGCTCTCGGTTTTCCTTGCATATAAGTTTTCTTGGCCTTGGTGTTGCTTTGCGCATGTAGGGAAAAAGCAAACCCCCTCCCTCCACGACTTTGGGTGATTGGGATGGTGGATACTGTGGGTTCAAACTCTTAAAAGCTCGGTGGTCGGTTAGGACTCTAGTTATTGGAGATATTCCGACAATCGCCATGCAACTCCACCGACGTAGCGTACTGAACCGTGTTTTCGTCGTTGTTCTGACGGCGGCTCTGCCGTTCACAACAGCGGCTTTAACGATGCAGCCGGCGGAACCAGCAGCGCCATCCCCTAGCTCTTACCCGGATATTGCGTCCTCCACACTACCGGGTTTATCCGCTGGTGGTGATGCTTCTCCAACCGGGAACATCCAGCCCACTCCGGTGCCAGAACTTCGGCGTAGACTGTTAAGAAGGCAGCTTGGTACTCTCGGTTGGGAAGATGTGTCAGTCTGCAACGTTGGTGTTTGCAACGACGGTTATTACTGCACAGTTTTTGAAGCCTCTGGGTCAAGAGACAGTATTGTTACGGGAGTTTGTTGCTACAAGTAGGTTCATCTCTCGCATGCAGTGGTGTATTGACTGCTGATGCAGTGGATAGTGGGGACAGATGTTCATCTCGGACTGTATGCTCTCACTTCACATCGCATACCCGTAGCACACTATCAATTGGCACGATCATCTTGGGCACTCACTACTGGTTCGTTGACACATTCTTCCCACATTCTCGGTACTAAGACTGACACGCCATAGCGGCTCATTGTATCCCATCTGTCAATCCTCCGTCATTGCTTACGGTTACGGTCTGGGCACTATGGTAGCGATTGGCTGTTGGAATGGTAGCGATACTGTACGTCTAACCAGTTTCCGAAACCCTTCGTGGTACCTTTATGCTACGGAGACGAATCCCGCAAAGGGACCGCTACCGGTTACCGTTAAGGCGTCATCGACCGAGAGTTCGACCTCGAGCTCTGTAGAACCTATTGTTACTGCTTCGCCGAAGGTGCAACAAAACGGGATTAGCATGCCAATCGGCGCCATCGCCGGTATTGCAATTGGGTGTATCGTAGCTATTGTCTTTGGTATCATTGTGGTACTGGCATTCCGGTCCAAGATCCGACGACCCAATAATGGTCAGGATGTCTTACCGCCTTTTCATACGAAAGAGATGGAGCCTAGTTCGCCAGCACCGGTATACACACATGCTGCTGTGTATCCGTCGCCACCGCAGCCGGCATATCAGGCTGGTCAGGCTCCTGGTGGTGGGACGTGGGAAGCAGACAGCGGGCTTAGAATCGATACAAATGCGGCTTGGCATGGGGCTCGGCAGAATTAGCGGGAGTGTATTTTTCAGCGGTTCATTGCTGGGATAGAGCTGATAATGTCGGACACGGGGGAGATTGTTTATTGTTTTGGGCGAATCAGGTGTTTTCGAATATATAATTCTTTCTGTTGTAACACAAGCCAACTAATGAATGATGAGATCAACGTTATGGATATCCCTTTATAGGTAGTCTAGTTTCATTCCGCCAGATGAAGGCTCCGCGACCATGTTCCTGGGACCATTAGTATATCACATGTCTGGTGACGGCAGTGATCGGTCATGCAGTAGATATGAGAATAATTAATGGACATGTTCCCCGGAGTGCAGCTGGATGAAAGGTGATGTCATACAATTGGTCACCAAGGCCCCCACTTGCCATCAAAGCTAGCCTAGTGATAAAGTTTGTTTCATCTGCTACCAGCAAAAACTATGTCATCTGGGATCTAACCTAATCCATCGCACCACATGTAATAACCCCTGCTGATTGTTGGAGAGATTAGGTCCGATTATAGATAACGATCAGTGTAGCTCTAGTTTCCATTTCCCTGGGTTGTCTCGTCTTTGGTGATTCTTCCTCGAAATGACCACACCACTAAGCTAGCGAGAGCAGAAGTGGGCATGATACACCGAACGGTGCAATACCACCAATCCTCAGCCCCGTCAGCCCGTGAGAGATACGAACGCCAACTTTATCTAAATCTCTTACCTAACCAAATTTGTGGGGTGTGCCAAAGAATTGTCCAACGGCGATGGTACAATCCACACGGTATTTAGTCAATATTGTATGATGCCAAGTGTAATATTTAATCAAGGGGTCTGCCACCCCTCTGGCAGAAGGCCTAGGACGTCCGGATGACACAATCCTGCATAGTACCACCGGACACCCAAATATCATATCCTCATGTTAAGACAGGAAATAATATTGGGCTTTTATGCAGGATAACACTCTGGGGAGCCGTATTATGTAGCAGAACCCTCGAAGGCAATTCTTATGCTTCTGTAGAATAACCCTCAGTACTTGGGCTTCAAGATTTGTGCTTGAAATAATAGTTTTTGGGTCCCATTCAGACTCCATCTATGTGTACCTTTAGTTTTGTAGCAAAACTCTCCCTTCTATACCGCTTAGGTAGGTATCCCATTGCTCAGAGTTAGTTTATGGTAGCTCCATCGGGTGTATAATGTCTTAAAGTAGCTACGCAGAAACACCTTGAAATGGAGGCTTACATGGCACGTACTACATGAATCCACCAGTGTTCTCAACCGTCCCGTCCTTACTCGACGAATCCGGCATAACGGGTGAGGACTGCGGGGGGCGGTGAAGGCGACATCCTCCGTCCCCCGCTGACATTCATCATCTTCCGCGGAGATCGAGCATTTAGGTATTCTATGAGACTAGAGATGTACGACGCCATTCACAGATGGCCTAAGGCTGTTTGTAAACCGCCTGGGGCCACCACACAAACGCAAACGGCCTAGGCCAAAGAGGGGATCCTCGTATAGCCTGGGAGGAAACTGCCAGTGGCTTAAGGCCATTTGGAGGAGACCGCCAATTGCATAAGTCCAGTCACTGTCACTGCCACTGCCACTTCAGCGTTCCAACTCCCATCAACACAAGTACTATCAGCCATCCGAATAGTCCGTCCGTCCGGGCAACACTTTGCCCGAAACTAGACTATGATTTTCGGGGCAGAGAATTCTAGACCGTTTGAGACTAGGGTATATCTTTCTTGGACTATATACCTGCAGGGCTCCTTAGTCACCATGATATCCAAAAGTGTGCTTTGCGAAATGAAGGAAATCATGTTATTTTAATAGTATGATTCGTTGTCAAGCTCACCACCGATACTGCGGCCAATTTTAAACCCCTCACCCGCTAGTTTCAAGTCCGGCAACTACTAACGTCAAGAGCCACCACTGAAATATGACTACCTTTTATCCTACCACAGGCACCACCATCGGGAACCAACTCCATGTAAGTGCCAGTCATCAATAGGTACCCGTACAGAGCAGAATACAGCCCTGGGTGTCCTAGTCATCCGAAAATGATTCCCGAGATAGGAAGACGGCGCCGGACCCCGAAAGACTACAGTCCTCTCTGGACCGTTCGGATCCCGAAGTACTATGCCATATCGTGAGCACCGCCTCCAGCCAACTCATGGAGAGCCCAGAGTCGACACCGGTAGATAAACTGATATATACATATATAGAATATCATGCTGCTGTATATGCATTTGCACCGAGTGTAAACCTATTGAACATTCAAAGCTGTGAAGAGAGCAAAAGGAGGGCAGCTGAGAATAGAGAACGCCGACAAAGCTGCAAAACCGGAAGAGAGCCGGAAAGTTCATTGCACTTTCTGAAATTCGCATGACCTTTAAAAGCTGTAGTAAATCCTGCGATGATGGGGTGTTGCGGCGCTGGGTTGCGTTATATATATACTTGGTTACTGTGACTCAAGTATGTGTATATGGAATATCAATCGCAGTCACATTGAAATCTTCTAAGTATGTTGGTAGGCCATTGATGGATCCTCTCTTTAGCCTAGGCAGTTCAACCTCTAGACCGTCGATGGTTAGCCTAAACCATTCATGGACGGCCTGAATCCCTCAAGGGTCCGAAACAGAGATGAGTGAACCATTGGTAATGGATAGAGTTTGCAGTACATATTATGGGTAAATCTGAAGTTTGGCATGATTCATCTCGTTTACTACTTGTGAATTTCATCGTCAATGGATATCTGCCGGGGACTGCCGAGAACGACCCGGGACGGCAGCGCGGCGTCCCCGTCCGTCTTATCCGTCCGTCCTTGTCCTGAGTGTTCCCGGACGGACGGGACAGTTGAGAATACTGGAATCCACCCTAACCCTGCCTCACTACCGGTCAAACAGGAAGCTCACAAGGATCTTCCGAAGCACCAACGCCCGTCTGATACGTTGTTTGGTGCTCTATCTCCTTTGTCTGGATTTCGTGACCAAGTTTGTTCCGGAACGCCAATACCACAACAGTCACCAGCACAGCCAGAAGAATGCATCTAATTAGGATACCCGTGATCGCGCCGATAGACATGATGATCCCCTTCTTCTCCTCCTTCTCCTTCAGCACAACGATGGCGCTGGTGGAATTGGCGGAAATAATGGAGCTCGAGGTCGAGGTTGATGTACTGGTTGTCGAGGCTGTTTGAAGGGTAGCCGGTATTTGTTGATAGAGCCTAAGGTTCGTGACTGCTCTTTTAGACTTCACACTACTCTTCCATTCCCTACGCATCTTGGACCTTTAGACCTGTACCTAGTTATCACACCATAGCCAATGCATACGGTTCTCCCCTCATTGTCGCAACAGTATTGGCCCTTTAGCCGGATTCGTCTCCGTCGCATACAGCCGCTAGGACAGATTCATCATCGGAGACCCTAGTTTCTTATTCCAGCAGTTTATATCCACCAGTATCCCTAGGCCTTATCCATACTCTACGTATCTCGTCTCGCACTCCGGCCACGAGGTGCCACTGTCCCCGTCAGTTTGGCCCAAATCCCAGGGTAATCAAAAACCCCAACCAAAACATTACCCCATCACTAAATGTGGCAGTTGCGAGAGTGTTGTGCGTGTGGCTACTGTAGGGCATGCATGTAGAGCGAGAGGAACTGATACGCGTGCTGATACGGGTTAGCTAGCAGAATGGGGAGGATGGGGAGGGAGGGGAGGGGTACTGAGGGCATCAGGTGCCGGTTACAAAGTTGTCGTGGAGTGTGCCCACATCGAAGACAGTACAGTATTGGGAGTCGGGGCAGGTTGCAGGCGCTGAGATCGTCCCAGCCCAGGGAATTGGAGGACTGCCGACGGTGGAGTTCGGGCTGGATGGTGGGCTGGATGGTGGGGTAGTGAGGGGGTATTGTAAACACGGGGGGCGCCGGGAGGTGGAGGAAGCAATATCTTGAGATGCCGCGGCTACAGCCACAGCCAAGTACCGCTAGTACGTCAACATGGTGGTCAGAGAGAACCAGAATTTACACGATAGCGATTCTGGCCGATTCTTGTAAATTGCACACTCTCAAGCCAGAATTTCCTTTCGTTAGCTAAGAAAATGGGATTTATGCAAGGGAAACTGAGAGAAGCTATGGTTGAAGCAAAAGTATCCCTGATATGCAGCAGGTTGTGGTGCGCCAAAGGCTTAGCCTGCACTACGCGACGCCACTTTGGACAGGCGAAAAACGTCAAAGTTGAGTTGGAGTTGTTGTAGGGAAATACGGAACACTACAAGGCTCTGGGGTTGCGACTGGCTTTGCATGATTCTGGATCGCGCTAGCGGTACCTCTGCCCTGTGTCTAAATCAGACTACAAAGCTACAACCGCATTAACTGTGGCACCAGGCATCACTTGCTCCTAAATGTCCGTCCCCCGAGCGCCAGATGGCCCGGCAAACGCCCCCGACAGACTGTTTCATTCCACCTTCTTGGCCTACCGCACAAACTCATCAGCTCAAGGTTTTAATAGGTTTTACTTACTTCAGCTATTGTACTTCTGATTGATAATCACGGATAAGAAGAGATACTACTAACGAAGAGGATATATTCTCGGGAGAAGGGTTGGAAATCCATACCGAAGTTAACTGTGAAGGTAATTGAGAATTGAGGGTGGTAGCAGTCAATGTTATGATGCCCAGTTAATGGGCGACGGCGGCAATATACGTAGTGTCACGTGACGCCGGCATCTCGCAGAAATGACGTTACCCAAAGTCTACTTAAGTAGATAGATGCATCGTTTTTCGGAAGTGTGACTGGTACAACATACTTCCTAAGGTCTAGATTTGCGTCGAGGAACCTACATGAGCAACAAAAAAGTCTTGTGCTAATACGAGTTCGTACATTTTAGGCGATTTCGTAGTGCGGTGTAACGCAGATCATGTAGCTGCAGCTTGTTCTGCTACCGTCACACCCGTAGTGTCCATTTCGCAACGCCACATACCGTATTCAGTTTATTTGTTGCTCCGCAGGCTATGTTTATCTTAATCTATATACTCTAACTTTAAAGCTAGAGGGCGTATAAAAGACTACCATTGGGGCTACAAATGATCCGGATACGGCCAGACCCTGAGTTAATTGATTGCGTTCAGGGTCCACACTTCTTCATAGTGGTTCGATGGTAAGTGTGCCGATGCACATCAGCCGCAGCTCATTCGCGAGCTTACTGGTTCGTGTATGCCTTCTTGGTGGCTTTCCTTTTTTAGTGGTAAGCGATAGCCACATTGGTGATCTTAACCAATAGGAGAACTACCGGGAGTTTTTTTCTTTTCCAATCCCTTGTTTTCAACATATGGTCACACCGTACTTTCAGTCTTGCAGTCAGCCCCTTCTCCATGCAGTGTACTTGGCGCGATTCAAAACCCTCCGCTGCCCTTTCCTCCCCTCGATTTTTGATCATCTCCGTAGAACCATGCGGCTCTTTCACTTTCTTTTCCTCGCCGCCCTTGCATCCGCTGAACCGCTCCGCCCACGCCCCTCCCCTATCTCTCCACACATCTCCGCAACCCCCTATGCCGCCCCATCCGCCTGCCAAAACCTTGCACCAACACCAGTACCCGAACTCCGGCTCCGCGATGAGAACGTGCGAAGGCAGGGACTGGACTCGCTAGGTTGGAGCGATCTGTCGACGTGCAATGTTGGTGTTTGCAATTCAGCGTCGGCATATTGTACCGTGTTTGGAGATAATGCGGTGACGGCGGCTACGGTGGTGGGGATCTGTTGCAATCCGTAGGATCTCCCACTCCGGTGCAATAGTCTGTACTGATTGTGAAGGGGACTGGCATGTCCGGCTCGCACAACTTGCGTCGACCTCGCAAGTCATAGTATCAGCACTATGTCGACACTGGCAGCGCTCTACACCAATGGGACGATATTCTGGTAGCAACACCCTCATACAATTCCGTGCTGAAATTGACACGCTTAGTGGTACATCGTATCCCTACTGCTCCTCGCGATTCGTCGAGTATGGTTACGGCCTGGGAACTTTCGTCGATGTGGACTGCTACAACAGCAAACTTGGCGAATTGACAACCACTGTCAAGAACCCCTCCTGGCGCCTCTACGCGACAGTTACGAACCCTGCGAAGGGGCCGCCGCCATCGATATCGTACAGTAGCTACGAGCCGAGCTCCAGCGCAGACATTTCTAGCAGCAGTACGTTACCGACGTCGACTGCAGCGCCTAGAGGTGAGAAGCAGGGGATTTCGACGGGTGCTATCGCGGGGATCACGGTGGGGGGTATCGTGGCGATAGCAGTGTGTGTGGGCGCTATCATGGCGATTAGACATTTTATGAGGAAGCCACAACAGCCACAGGAAGGAATGGTACAGCAGGGGGGGATGGGGTATGTGCAACAACCGCCACAACCGCAAGTGGGGTATGGGCAACAGGGTGGGATGGAGCAGCAGCATGGAGGAGTGTATGTGCCTCAGCAGGGAGGGACGGGAAAGGAGGCGGAGTTGGAGCAACCGGCGGTGTATACGCAGCAGGGTCAGCAGGGGTATAGTACGCTGCAGTCGCCGCAGGATCCACTGCCGGAGGTGTATCAGTTGCCGTAGCTGGAAGAGCGAGAGAGGGAGATTGATGCAAGGTGGGGGAATTGGAAGTATAGTTTGCCGCCGGATCTACCATGGTGTATCAATTAGATCGGGGAGAAGGGGGAGATTAATACGCTGTGGAGAATTGGGAGGCGTTGGATATATAGAAGGGGTTACCCTGGTTTTAGGTGGACTATTCTGTATTAATCTTCTTTATGTTCCATACGTATGGTGGAGCGGGCAGGCACATTAGCCGCAGCTGATTCGCACCGCAGGGGTAAGCGAGCTTACTGGTTCGCGTATGCATTTCTTGTTGGCTTTCCTTTTTTAGTAGCCACGTTAATTGGTTTTAACTAACAGGAGAGCTTTAGTGGGGTTTTCATTCTAATCCCTCGTTACCAAACATGGTTACTTTGTTTCAACCTCGCCGTCAGCCCCCGAACCCCTGCAGCTTGCCTGGCTTGGTTCAAAACCCTCCCTCTGCCCCTTCCCTCTCTCGGTTCTTAACATTTCCGCCCGTTGTCACCATGCCGCTCTTTCACTTCCTTTTCCTCGCCGCCCTCGCATCCACGGAACCACTCCGCCCACGCCCTTCCCCCATCTCTCCACATATCTCCGCAACCTCCTATGCCGCCCACTCCGCTTACCCAGACCTCGCACCAACACCAATACCCGAACTCCGACTGCGAGATGTGAATGAGAGAAGACAATTGGACACACTTGGCATGAACGATCCATCGACGTGTAATGTTGGTGTTTGCGCTTCGTCGCTGTATTGTACGGTGTTTGGAGATAATCCCATAACGGCGTCAACGGTGATGGGGCTTTGTTGCATTCCGTAAGTCCCCGAGGAATATAGTCTGTCATCCGGCTTTTATCGCTGGCTAAACCGGAGGAGTGGTGCCCTGGCTTGTGAGCCCCGGACGGCGTGTGTAGATCTTGCGAGTCATACCATTAGCACTATGGGAACGCAACTAGTGGTTTTTAGTAGTGGCACAGCCTACTGGTACATTCTCCTGTGTGTGTGGGATGTGAATCGCATTGACTAGAAAACAGCGGAACCTCTTACCCCTACTGTTACACCCAGGCCGTGCAGTACGGCTGGGGTCTGGGCACCTTCGTCGAAATCGACTGTTACAATCAAACAATCGGCCAAACGGCTGCCACCACCTTTCGCAATCCCTCGTGGAAGCTCTATGCGACTATTACGAACCCCGCGAAAGGGCCTGTGCCGGACATAGTGACCTATTCGAGCTCCAGCGTAGACGTTTCTAGCAGCAGCACGGTTAGCGCATTACCGACATCGACTGCAGCGCGTGGAGGTGGGACGCAGGGGATTTCGACGGGAGCTATTGCGGGGATCGCAGTGGGAGGTGTTGTAGCGATCGCACTGTGTGTAGGCGCTATCATGGCGATTAGATATTGTATGAGAAAGCCGCAACAACTGCCACAACAACAGCAAGGGATGCTACAGCAGGGGGGGGTGGGGTATGTGCAACAACCGCCACAACAACAAATGGGGTATGAGCAACAGGGTGGGATGGGGCAGCAGCACGGAGGAGTATATGTGCCACAGCAGGACGGGACGGGGAAGGTGGTGGAGTTGGAGCAACCGGCGCCGGTGTATACGCAGCAGGGTCAGCAGGGGTATAATGCACCGCAGCAGGGGTATAGTACGCCGCAGCCGCCACAGGATCCACCGCCGGGGGTGTATCAGCTGCAGTAGAGAGGGGAGAGGAAGGTGGGAGAATTGGGGTACGATGTACCGTAAGATCTGTTGCCGGGAGTGTATCTTGGGCTAGAACGGGATTGAGGTGGGAGACGGGTGCGAAGAGAGTTGGGTATATGGAAAGAGTTACTTTGGTTTAGGCGGACTTTATATCTAATGGATGGCCGGAGCGTAGCAGATTTGGGTCATATATATCACCTTTTGGTCAATTACAATGCACAACTATCGACTAAGATCTGACCCTTCGCTTCTGACCTTGTAGTACGTATGCTGCGGCACTTTCAAGCCTTCGCCGTCGCCTATCACTCGAAATCTATTCCCGCAATTGGTGCTCATACACCTCTGTTGAGTTCACTGTATCCGTAGGTTTGTTCCGGCAGCCTTTTTCTAGTGGCGACAATGCTACCATATCGTGATGATCACGGAAAAACTAACTTACCTATCATTGCTTCGTTCAGATACCTGGCGAGATACTGTAAGGCTTGGCTTTTTTCTTCGCGGTATAAAAGACACATTCTACTATATTAAAACGTTTGTTTGAATATAGAGTAATCTACCGGGCGATGGTAGAAGCAAGTGATTTGGTATAGGCGAGTGTCATGGAGTGCGGGGGGTATCTATAAAATTGCTTATCAGTAGATCTCATCTAATTTAATCTAATCGCATCAAGAATTCTGAACCGCAACCTTCCATCGGCTGAAAGCGCCAAATGGCTGCATTGAGTTCTTCCACGTACTGTACTGGCCAATGAGGTTGGGACATCAGCGGTCAGCAGTGGGTGTCCGTCCCATTATTTTTCGTCCCTGTCAGCAAGTACTGTCCCATACTTGACATTGTTGTCAGCAGTCACAGTACATATAAAGAAGAGTGCTAGTGAAAACCACATAAACATGGTTCGCTTTACTAAACAGATGTAAGATAATTCGTCACAAACCCTTGTCTAATTGTTTCAGCTCCTGTCAGCGACAGTCGTCCCATATGGATTTCCATGTCAGTCGTTAGGTCCGTTTCAACCTCAATGGCCAGTACAGTATCGGTCGCAGCTACAGCTAGCGCTACGAATACACATCAAATAGAAGCGATAACGGGCTATCATAGCCAACGACCATCGTTCCAAGCTTCTGTGGGTGATAAGTGTTTCTTCTGGTGCAAGGACACACTGGTGTTTGTTCATTGCTCAAAATCGATCTTATCGCCTAGGTTCAAATCCCGAGATTTCATCTCGTGAAAATATATCACGAACTTTTAGACTAGAATCTCGAGGATTTTAAAGATTCACCACAGTACTACCTGGAATATGTACTGGACTAGCACCGTGGTCATTCAAGATTGACTAATGTGAACGATTTATTGTACGATTAATGTATAACACCCTTGGTAGTAGCAACAACTATATTCACTGTGTAAATCTTATTGCCGCCAAGATGCGGCCAACAGTGGTAAGAAGCTGTAACATTTCTTTTTTTAGGAAACAAGGTATCCCTTGCATAAGCTCACAACGCGGGATGTAGCTCACATGCAGCACTGCTGTTCTCGTTGCAGCCCTACGTCATAAGCAAAAATAAAAACACCGGACGGAGATCGGGCTTGCTAAATATCACACATCGATTTGGTACCCGAATTAGAGGGTTCTGATGCCTACATCTAAACCATGACTTTAAATCATCCAGTACGATATGATTACAGCCGAAAAGGGCGTCTTTATTAGCGAGACGCACTGTTCAGATAAACTGACATTAGGGGTTCTCAAAGTTAGTTGAAAGCGCGAGTCGGAGTTGGACTAGAAGTATTATTTTAGCCAGTAGAAGCCGAGTGTGGAGTTGAAACCGTGAAGTACTAGTTGAAAAGTTAAGTTGGAGAACTGAGTTGGTTGAAAAATCCTTGTCGCTTAACACCACCCCGCCATGTCTTGGATTCTAAAATGGCCTAGCCCACCCAGTTCAACTGCACTAAGTAAATCCCGATAGGCGAGTTCGGGAGATAAAGTTGGAGCTGAAAACCATAACCAATCAGCATCGAGAATCACTTTCAACTCCAACTCTGACCCGCGCTATCAACTGACTCTGAGAACCCCTGTTGCCTCTACCCGCTTTTCAAGCTTCAGCCGCGGATGCTCCCACTTGTGCATGAACATTGGTAAACATCGATGGTGTAACGTCAGGTATTCTTGGTTCTGCGTATGCGGGGATTTATCTCAATAAGAATAGTGCGTTTTCGATCCGAATTGATAAGTATAAGGGCGCTGCTGCCGTGTCGAGGCTCGTGAGCCGAAAAAACCTACGATCACCATGAAGCTCCACCAATTTCACCTCCTTAGCGGAGCTATTACTGCCGTACTGGCTCCACCAGTGTCATCGGCGGCGCCACAAGCAATTCCATCTCCCTGTTCTTATCCCCGAATCACGACCATCACTGTACCCTCCGGTTATAGTAGTTTTGGGAGTGTACAGCCGACACCAATACCAGATCTCCGACGACATGAGTTGAAAAAGCAGGCGTCTGATTCGCTCGGCTGGAACAATCCTTCAACTTGCAACGTTGGTGTTTGCCCTACAGACACTGACTGTACACTCTTTGCGGGAGACGGATTACGAGACCGTTTTGTGACAGGGGCTTGTAGTGTTAGGTAAGTGAATTAGTCGAGTGCAAAGTATACTACGCAGCTACTGAAACACTTGATAGTGGTGCTATTTGTTTGCCACGAACTGTTGGCGTGGCTAATGCAAATCATACTCTCACCTTTTCTACCGCGTACAGAGTTGTAAGTGGAACAGCGTACTGGTTCGCATATCATACTCCTCGTACGCCATCTACTTCAAAACTAATTCCTCTTGTAGTGGGACGGAGTTTCCCCATTGCTACTCGCGCTATATCCAGTACGGCTATGGTCTGGGTACATTCCTTCAACTAGACTGTGAACCTAAAGCCATAATCACTACCACCAGCAACCCGTCATGGGCACTTTACGCGACCGAATCGAACCCGCCGAAAGGTCTGATGCCCGTCACAAGGCCACCCAAAGTCCCAACTCCTACCACGATTCCACCATCCACGATTCCACCCATCCACAGTGCCTCTAAGTGAGAAACAAAGTGGTCAGTCTGTTAGCGGTGTTGCTGGCATAGTAGCTGGCTCAGCCATTGCTGCTGTGCTTGGTGTTTGGAGAATAATTGTTGTCTGGTCAAAGTTCCGAAAATACAACTCGTCACCACTTCAGGCAAATGAGCCTATACTGCTATTTCAACCAAAGGAGTGTTGTGACGAACCTGTCGAGACGATTGATTGATTGAGTCTAAGTCTAAGATGACACGTAGCCTATATAGTAGCTGCCAGCCCTAGCCCACAGCCACGTGACGACGTACTCTACAAAGACTCGGTCTAACAAGGAGGCCATATCACCGGACCTGGTGTCACGGGATCCGCCGTCGGGAGTATATCAGTTGGGTTAAGAGCGGGTACGGTGGGCATGTGGTGACTAAATTGGGAGATGTGCGGAGATGGTGAGGTAGTGTGGTGTACAATGTGTGTAGGCTGTTTTGGGATGGGCTTGGTATCTAATGGATGCTTCAAACGCGGCGGTTTTCGGTATTATATGTGGTACATCTCCGTATGGTCTTTGCTTCACTAACATTTCTTGTGCGGTGTTTTGGCGAATATGTTTGAGAGTGGTGTCGATGGAGAGCAATTTGCCCTTGCGGTGATGCAAAATCAAGATCATGATGAGTTGTTGGATACAAGGTTGCTACTAAGCATAACCGACACCATTCGGAGCCCTTTGCGTTGGGATATAGGAGTTGACCAACGGCAGTTTGGGGAGACTTGTTTCGGTCCTCGAAATACCTTCGCTATACAACACCTACAACACCGCTACATGTCTTCCGACATCTATTTCTCTGCCATCGGTACTCCCAGCCTCAGCCGACTGTACCCCATTGACTGAGCATATTCTCGTAACCTCCGTCAAGAATTGACAGGCGAGCGTGGACTGGAGGTGGCGGGATCATTGTGATGATTCCATATCATAAAATACTAAAGAAAGAATAATTTACTATAGTTGAGAGTTGGGGTGTGGGGTATCCCTGTCCAGGGCCGGAGAGCCTCATATTTAAGTTAAGCTAAGATTGCGGGATTCAATCCAATCACATCTGTCACATCGCTGAGGTGGACGCAGCTGATAAATAGCGGGCTAGATGGTAGAGAAACAAACACTCTAATAAGGCATTGACAGGGTTTCCATCGGTGAGTAATAGGTATGTTGGCCGAAGACAGGTGTTGCATAAATAGATCTCAGCCTTTGTATAGCCGGAGATGATGGCTCGTATGGGAGGCTGCGAGATTGCTGTCTCGCGGATGGCAACGTACGCATTCGCACTTGTATGACTATATATATGACCGCATGGCCCTCTTAGACAGTACACAATCAAGCTTCTCTATCTCTACTTTGAACAACAAGTATTGCAGGAGCTGCGAGTGATCCTCAGTGATGAAATGAAATCTTATAGATCACAGAGCACCAGACGTGTACTAATCGAAATATTAGAGAGCCTTGGATCAGCAACGTTTGTGAACAGATGGATATCTTGCTCAGAAGTACGTGGCTTGATTACACTAGGTGCGTCGCCATCGATCTAGCATACAGCTAGCTCAGCAATCTAGTCAGTTCCGGTACAGAGATACCTACTACTAATCTGCCGCAGTCAAGAACGGTAAGGAATCGCTAACTTAAGATTTAGCGGTACAGAATTTTCTGACCATGTACCACTGTTAACCTTGCAGCGCTACACTTTTCAGCAGGTTCTGGATTTTCACTTCTGTCGAATGGCGCCCATTACTGGTGTTAGTCTCGATTAGACGCTAAATACCACAACATCCACGGCTGTTAACCAAATGCGGGACCCTGAGGCTAATCCAACTGGCTGAACACATAAACTCCCACAATATTTGCATCAGGATTCTACATATTCACAGTGTCTAGCTGATGGGGTTAGTGAACGTGCTACCTCTGTACAGGTTATAGTGATTGGGACGTCTCCGGCTAGCGACAGCATACTCTATCTTTTGTTTAAATTATAAAGGGGAAGAAGGGTAGAGTAAGGGGGATCTCCCCCACCTAGCCGATAGCTGGTCACTGTAATACTCTGGATACAGTGGATATAGTATGATTAAAGCAAAAAAAGAAACAGCATACTTGGTATGGGACGGTTGATGGTTGCAGGTATTAGCATAGTGGACGAGACTGAGTGTAAGTGCCTGTCTGTTCTCTCGCTGCTGAATATAATGTTGAGGAAGAGAAGAGGAGGAACTGAGAGGTATGGCGGACACTCACCATGAGAATCAGAGGCAGACCCCGATCCTGAAATTATGATTGCTGGACACCGTGTGCTGACCGTGAGGAACCTACCAAAAGTATGGGACAGACATCCTCTAGTGACCGGTGACGTCTCAGCCAGTGTCTGGTACTGTGTGTTCAGTTCCGTGCGCGCATAGACCACACCTCGTTTTCACCTACCGCTCTAAATTGCACTCTCAGCTTGCCTTCGAATAACGATACTTTTCCAGTATGCACTTTTGCATTTACTCTTCGTCTATTATTAGGAGACAAACGGTCGGGCGGTACAACGATAGCCCTTAGATAGGTGCTAGATTTCGTGCATATCATGCTGTGCGACGGTGAACGAAAGGCAACTATCCCACCCTAGAATACCGACCGATTGTCGTGACCGATTGTTGTTACAGGTGTACTTGTGCCGGAGATATGTTACAGATCTGATACACGGTGACTGCTGCAGGGGCTGATGCCTCCTGTATATATCTTGAGTCTTTCTCCGTTTCTCCTCTTTCTGTACCATAGAATACACGCACACGGTTCTCCCCTACTTCCATATTGTAACAATTGTCGTGACCGAGTGATCGAGAATGATTTAAAGATTGTGATACAATACTGCTCAATACGGAATCAGCTCCGCCCTGCAAGCCACAGTTGGTCCATCGGAGTTCCCGGATTAAGCATCTGCGCGGGCGCTATGTAATTGTTTTGGACTGAGCCTTACGAACAACGCAGCGGAGCCTGGCAGTTCACATCAATATCGGGAGCCTCTCCGGACAGTTACTGGTAACTGTTCCACGGCTAATATACCTGTCCCCTGCGCTGCCGAAGCGCTATATAGTAGCAAATGGCAACAAAATGATCAAAAATGGTAACAGTTAAAATGGGGATGATTTTGGATTCTATCTTATCAGAGTGCGGCATTGTCGGGGGTCTCCAGGGGTAGTTAGATAGACATCTTCATATAACGGAAAAAAAACGCTAGCTTAGTGTCATTACCGTTGCAATCACTACCGATCATCATTGGCTACAGAAAATATGTGTATAAGATCAGATCTCGAATGCCATTGGTCATGATGCTTAGCATCTCATTCAACTATACCTAGCAAGAATATTTGCTCCTATGTTGGTGTCATTTCTTTTATCATTTCTCCAAACCACATTATTATATAACGATTCGGTAATTAATTAATTTAGCGCTGGGGACAGGTATATTACCGTGGAACAGTTACCTGTAACTGTCCGGAGAGGCTCCCACAATATCTAACGACTACATTGCGGAAGACATGGAGGGAGCATCGTCATGACTCTTACCAACACAACACGAGGCGCAGTATGTCTGTATCACACGATGATGAAACAAAGCGGTTACCTAAGTAGATGGAGGGTGGAGAAATATCTTGATTGGATGCTAATAGAAGCATATGCGGAACTTAACGCTTGATTTCTTAATGCTAATGTGGGTCAAATACGGAGGTTAGCGACCCGGGAGTCTGGGGGGGCGGGCGCAGCGAGAGCGTGATTCCGTCGTTTGATTTATTGATGACGCGTTTTACACCGCCGTACGAATGCATCTAGCATACCCCTCCTACTACAGTCTGAAATAAAGGCTAGTAGGAAAGGAGATAATCCATCTGTCGAGTTCCTCGAGGACAGGGAAACGGAGTGTCTCTAACCCATGCAAGCGGTCGAATGCTGTATAATTCCAGATAAACAGAGAGCAAGCCCCCTGAGCATCTTACAGATTGACCTTCAGCTATCTAAGATTGATGCGGCAGTGTTCGCTGTTACTATCCCCGAAAAGGCTATCATACTATGATGCAATACAACTCATATTCGGGGAATAGTGAAAAGATAAAAACCACCAGGGAACGACGGTATCTCTTAATTACAGTAAACAGCTAATGTCCGGAGATGCTTATCATGCATTTCGGATTGGTGAAATATATCATTCAGTTGCTATCTCTTCGGCTAGAACTAGGCAAAGACATAAGTCCGAGGTTTGGTTGCTCTCCCGGAGATTAGTTTGCTATGGACATCCCTCTTGTTCGAGATTAATGGAGATGGTGGTAACTTTCAGTCGGCAGAGATGGAGGCTACCTCAAGTTTTACCGACTGTATATCTACAGCCCAGTAAGGCCAATTTCCTCCACATGATAGACCACATCTTTAACATCCTAGGCCGCAAATTTACCTGCCGCCCTTTGGGAAATACTGGTACAGGTTGTGAATCCGAATAACCGGAGTGGACGTTACAGAATACAGGATCTACCACATGAACGCTGGTCTTCTCCCGCGGGGCTGGGATGACGCATATTGGGAGGGTGGAGCCTGCTTTAAGCTTCCCACAGAATTCTGACTCGCATTTTCAAGCATACGCTTGATCTTGATAACTACCTACAGTGCCTGGTCACGCACAATTATCACATAGGGTTTGCAGTCTACGCTGCTTACGTGCATAGCTTGCTTTGGATTATCTTATCGCATGTAGGGACTCATTTGTAACACTATGCAACCAAGTACCTGTTGAAGTTACACGGCCTAAAGGCAGTGGCAGCTAATACACTATCGTACGGCGTAGCAGGGCTTTGATTTGTTGGCATACATACATATCACTCACCAATTGGCCTTCATTTAATTATGAGTAGTGATTTTGCACAGTACAGTTATATGTACCATGTTTTTTTGTTTCACGTAGTGCGAGGAGGATAGGTTTTCTTCAGATGTTGCCTAAATTGCGGGGAGGTGGCCGGTCTTTTATGATTTTCGGTACGGAGGATCAGAAAGAATCTATCTCTGAGATAACTAATACGCAATACTTACACAGTAGTTAAAGATGTAACCATAAAGCTCTACAAAGGGCCGTGAGAGCTGTACAGTTCCAAATGTTGTGATCAAGAAATAGTAACCTACAGCACACTTACCTCCGTATTTTAAGCTTTAGCTGCAGCAGCTCCTATTTACGCATCCTACTTTATCTTGGCTCTAGTATTAGTCTTAGTCTTGATTGAGTAGTGGCCCCAGGGGTTCTGTTTCTCCGTATGCATAATTGCCTGAGACGTGGGAGGTAGTGTGCTGTTAAGTTGAATTAATAAGGTGACGCTGCTCGATTAAACTCTAAAAGCTAAAGAAGTACTGTCATCACCATGAAGATTCATCCAATTTACTTACTCAACCATATTACCTTTGCCGCAATGGTCCTGCCAATTGGGTCAGCGATGCCATCTCCCTGTTCATTCCCCAGAATCCCGATCTCGACTCTATATTCCAGTTCTTATGGTGTTTCGAGGACCGGGATTGTCGAGTCCCAGAACTTCGACGACAGCTGAAAAGGCAGGTGTCTGATTCTCTTGGCTGGAACGACCTGTCGACTTGTAACATCGGTGTTTGCCCTTCAGATGGATATTGTACGGTTTTTAAAATCGATGGACAACGAGCTAATACTGCCACGGGTGTGTGTTGCATTTCGTAGGTTCATCATTGGATATCAGTGATTCTGGTGAATTAATAAGTACCGGATAGTGTGACTGGTTGTTCATCCTATAGTGTGCGCGTGGAGTATTCGAGTCACACTCACAGCACGGTTCCCAATTTTCAAATTAATGATGAGATAATTTTATGGTTAGCTTACAATGTTCCTCGTACACCTTCAGCTAAGACTGATTTCCATAGTGGGACGTCCTTTCCCTATTGTATATCGCTCTACCACCAGTACAGCTATGGTCTGGGTACCTTCCTTCAATTGGACTGCGTTACGCTTACTCCTATAAGTAGTACTGCTAGAAACCCTTTGTGGGAGCTGTATGCGACTGAGACAAACTTACTAAAAGGCCTTATACTTACGATAATTTTAAGTAATGAAGAAACACTATTAAAAATTGTATCGCAGGACCCAGTGCATAGCACCGCCACCTCAATACCGCCCAGTGCCACCGATTGGGAAAGCTAATGTTCTACCAGTCGGAACTATTGCGGGGATTGTGATTGGAGCTATCATTGTTGCCGCACTTGCTGTTGTGGCAATAATGGTAGTTTGGTCAAAGCTTTGAACATCCAATCAGACCCCGCAAATCATGGCCCCAAATCAACCAAAGGAGGCTCCAACGCCGACAGCAGAATACACCAATAATGCCCCTCGGAGTGCAACGTATCCCTCTTCCCAGCAGCCGACATCTATGGGGTATTAGAATGATCACGTGCTAGGAAGAGTTGAAAGGCATAGGTGGTTATGGGTAATCATATTTTTGGGCGGTAATTGTTAACTATTTCATTGCTTTGTATCTTATGAATTATCAGAACTGCGGTAGATATTGGAGATCACTTCGCGTTTCGATGCTGTTTGCTGAATGGGCCGACGTCGATGCAGTGAAATGTGATGGTTTCACTGACGGCATTAAGCTTTGGGTAATGTTTAGTGCTTGTTTTGATTCCGTGATGTAACCTGGACCGAGTATGCCATTCAACTAACTATAAGGGCAGACAAAGTTAGGTCAAGGGTTTATTCGGCTTTTAAAAGTATGTATACTTAAGTACATATATTCAAGATATCCGGTCGGGGACATTTTATACGTCGAAAATGCTTCGGAATACCAGTACAATTCAATAAGCAACATCCTCGACGGTATAGAGCCTGTCAAGCCGAGAACCGTCGCATATATGTTTGAGACTCAGTAGCAGCGTCTTATTTTGCCCTTTTGTATTCCAGGGATGGTACATGTTTCCTGCACCACTGCGATTTAACCTGGCCGGCCATATAGTTCTTTGTTCATGGACTTGTTAGTTCGCATTTCTGCTGCAATGGATTTTACGATTGTCTCGTACTCAGCTTCCAGCCTTGCTCGGTACTATTGGAAATCCGCTCAACCCCGCGCCCGAGTCCGCCCGATTGTACAGCGGCTAATTTGGCCTTGTCATTCTGTATATAGAGAGGCCGCTAGAGTAGAGTAGAGAGAACGATATCGCTCTTGGGCTTTCTCACAGCGCTCGCTACTATTTCCAACAGGTATAGAACGCAGCAAGCGGGTAGTTGCGGAAGTTCGGCGGTAGAGAGCGTCGGCGGCAAAGGCTTACAACCACACCCCCGATGTCATACTCTAATTAGAGTGAATACAGTATGAATAAAACAAAAACCACACCCCCGAATTTATTTTTTACGTATCTGAAGTTTTCCTCCCTCTTTTTATCCTTCTGTATCATGGTCTGCACACACGCGGTACTCCCCAGATTGCAATAGTGTTGTTGCTGCAGTGGAGAACCGTGTGCGTAGACCCTATAATATAGAGAGAGGAGAGAAGGAGAAAGACTCGACTGCTATACAGGGATCATCGGGGAAAACTTTGATGCCTTTGCCACTTTGAGTCACTCGTCAGTGAGGTCATGTAGTCGAGTGATCAAGAGTGATTAGCATCTTGGCAATCTATTATACACAACTGCAGACCAAAGCCGTTAATATGGTGTCTGCATTCATAATGGAGATATTTCATGGTGTCGCACATAAATCAAATACAATGTCAAGTAAGTTCCTACACCCTTCTGTTGATAAAGAGGCGGAAGGGTTTGACTACAAATCGAAACCGGATATTCGATCAAAATCTGCTGTCCCATCTCGAAATAATTCTCAGCACATCTCTAGTACATTCCTGAGTAACATCTGCATATTACTAAGTTGATCACAGCTAGGCGAGTTCCATCCAGTTAGCGGTCAATCCACAAACCAGCGCAGATCATCCGTGTAACAACCGTGATCAGGTGCTAGCGCGTGAACGCAATTTCGCTTCGTAATTAAGCGCTTCTAGTTTGTGACTAAACCTTAAACGAGTGAATTGGGGCTGAGGGTGTAACCAAGGCAGGGTACAACGTCCACCTTGTTCGCAGCCCAGTTCGGGATCGAGCACGCCTACCGACAAAAACTCTTAGAACTAGAGCAACTTTAATCAAAGGTTGAGAAGTTTTGGATTAAGCTACATTTCTATGCCGAAAGGAGCGAAGACTGATGCAACGTTAGTAGTACGCCAACGTCAGTAGTCAGGACTGAGTGTCCTAGAAATATTTTATTCCGGATTTCGCCCGGTTTTGACCATTCGGTGATGGAAAAAAAGTGACAGCAAAAAAAAGTGTCCCAACCTCATTGGCCGGTACAGTACCTGAAGCAAAATTGCTGTTCGAACCTAGATACTAGCATTAGTTGGGAGGCTAGATATCGATATGTACCTGTAAAGGAATTATATAACTACTCTCATAAGCTGGCTCCCGTAGGTAGTACACTATAGCACCTACAAGACAACTTCTAAGACAAACTGCAGTGTTGCATATATGGACCGCCTCCCTGACGTACGGTTTATGGGCTTCAGCTGGGCTGATGGGGATCATGATCTCACGATGATGATGGTCGTTCCAGACTCAGCTGGAGATGCCAGCTGAGTGCGCATGCATGCGTACAAGGCATACTCTGAACGCCGTATATAAGATCACACGATTGTTCCTGTAGTTTAGAATATACAAGGCTTCTAGCAATCAGTATTTCAACATGCAGGTATAATTTAGAATCGAGTGCGATTCAATGAAGTTGGTGGCAATGCAGTATTGCAACGAATCTGAACATTCCTTTCAAACTATCAAAATTCTCTAGACGATCATAGAAGCATTGCCTCGCACACGATAACGAGAGCGAATATAACGAAAAAGGTATCTCATTGGAAGTACCTGAACAAAGAACCAAACATTCGAATATCTCTGCGACCACAATCAAGCTTCGAGATGAAAGACTCACTATTGCAAGTACGGAGCTGCATCGGACATACTGAAACAATTGCCGAAGAATGCGGAATGAAAATCGAGATAGCCAGTTCAGTTTGACCCCAGTATGCACATATCTTATGCTGATGAAAAAAGCCGGTCGCCAAGCATAAGTGACAGACGGAGGGGTACAACTGTGCAGCCACAAAAGTACGGACCAGTTAAAGCCAAGTAATGGGATGTCTAGCGTAGTAGATAGTGGGGTAAGATTGTGATGGAGGATAGCTGCGCACATGACCGTGTTTGCTGGTTTTTATGTACGCCCAGACAGTTAACAGAGCGTAGTAGAGGTTTTCAACAGTGCTCGAAAGTATTACTTTTAAGCAATACTTTGAGTCTCGGCGTACATCTACAGACGCATTCTGCATGCCGAGACTGAAAAGTATCAGTCGTAGATGCACGCCGAGATTCAAAAGTATCGCTCAATGTAGTACTTTCGAGCGCTACTGAAATCCTCTAGTGACTCCATTGTGCAGTTTGCGGGTGATGCGTATGCGACCGGTAAAGCAGACTACAAATGTGAAAACAGATGTTTTCTTTTCTTTTCTTTTCTTTTCTTTCCCTTGCCCGAAGATTATGAGGCGTTGTGGGTGACAATGTTTTATCGCACAAATCCCATACTGGAGGAACGGATAAACGGAGTCTGTACAAGTGCTACAGTTGCAAGCGGTTAATAGTTTCTGGACAATGATGCCATTTTTCTCATGGCTCGAGGGGCAAAAGTCCCACCCAACATCCTTATCTATGTGACGAGGCCATTCCTTCGGTGATTCCCTGATCAGATCTCAACGAATGTACTGTATCGAGTACCTAACGCAGGCTGAAAACAAACTACAGGAAGTGCTTGTGCATGGCATGGCGAAGTCCCAAAAGGGCCATTTGCATGTACGCTATTTCCCAATACCGACTAGCAATCTATTGCAGAGGCTTCAGCCGCAACTGCTCCCACTTTACAATCACATTAGTCTAGGCCCTACCGTCCACGTATACGCGTGCGGAACTTTATGAAGTTCTCATGATGGACATGTGGTTGATTGTACCCATTTTGTATTCAGCCGCTAGGAACATGTGGGAGGTGGTGTGCTGTCGAGTCTTATAAGGGCGCCGGCGCTCAGTCACAACTCTATGAGTTGCAAGAACACCATAAAGCTACATTTACCTCACATACTCAAACTTGGTATCGTTGCCATATTGACGCTACCGGTCGCACTGGCGGGATCAATAACACAGCCGCCACAAGCGATGCCATCTCCCTACTCATACCCCCGAATCGCGACTTCGACTACGTATACCACATTCCATGATTTGAGAGCCAAGATAATCGAGCCGACATCAATTCCGGAACTTCGAAGACAATTAAAAGGCAGAATTCCCCGTTTGATACGCTTGGCTGGAAAGATCCATCAACCTGCAATGTAGGTGTTTGCGATTCGGGTACTCGTTGCACCGTCTTTGTCAGTGATGGAGTAAGATCCAATACTGTGACAGGAGTGTTTTGCGGAACGTATGTTAATCCGTTATCTACAGTGATATGCATTTGATAGTGGGGGGATTTGTGACCCTAGGACTGTCTGCGTGGACTACAATAAACACACCTTAACCACTGTGGCGGCGGCCTCGTTTAGCGATATGACAGCGTTCTGGTTCGCATCCGTATTCCCCGTACTTCTTCGGCAAACTGACTCGCCACAGTGGGAGCGATTTCCCCTATTGTTACTCAGTCTGGTATCAGTATGGCTACGGTCTCGGTACCTTTCTATCGATGGATTGTGTGAATGAGACTAAACAAATACGCACCACCACCTTAAACCCGTCATGGGAGTTGTACGCGACCGAGACGAACCCAGAAAAAGGCCCGATGCCCACGACAACATTGAACGCTGGGAGGTCAACACCAGAAACTACCGGTACCACCTCAACAATGTCTCCAACGCCTTCGCGTGGGATAAATACTGGTCTAGCTGCCGGAGCTATTGCGGGCATAGTAATTGGTTCTATCGTTGCAATTGTACTTGGTATTGTGGCAATAATGGTAGTTCGATCCAAACTACGAAGGGCCGAAGTCACCCAAAATGTCCCAGCGACGGACCCGCAAGGCATGTCATCACCTGAGCCAAAGGAGCCAACACCTGAACTTTCACCGGGCAGTATTTCCCCACGACCACCAGTGGAGACGCCCCCTTCGGATGGGGCGTACCCCGCATCCCAACGGCCGGTGGAGATAGGGTCCTAGGTGGGCCGCCCGCCCAGGCGGTATTAAGGGGAACGCAGATGGTTCACCGGAGTGGCTATAGTTGAGTTTGCTCTTTGTACATAATGGTCGGCTTGAACTAGGATGAATATCTGAAATCATTTGTCTTATTGCTGCTATTCATGCACTGATTTTGAGAGACAAGCTACGACGTTAGGGATGCTGATACGGGTAGAGAGCAGTTGTACGAGCTTAAATAAGGGGCAAAACTCTCAAACATTATTACAAAAAATTATCTCTTGAATTAAGCTGCTTCTGTTAACTTAATGTAGGTCACGCCTTTTCTTCCAAAAGTATGTATCATCCTTGGCACCGCCGGATTATTCCCCGTATCAGAATGCATCTGGACGACAGGAGGGAATTGTCAACATCTGGGAACCCTATGAATATGAAAACATACTACTAGCTCTTTTAAACCGATGCCCAATAATACTTAGAAAGACCAGCCTACATCCCCGACCGGAAGCCGTCGAGATTTCCTGTACCCAACCGCCTGTCTCGCTACCGATTCTCTGCTATCCACCCTTCTGCGGTATAACAAACTACATCAACTTTGAGTAGTAGGTACTATTCTTCCCCGGTAACGACCATAAGCTGGTGTTTGTTTGTTTGTAATCATATTGCATTCGGCCGCTTGCGGCCATGGCATGCATAAGCTGGTGTTGGCGGTGGTGTGACTACGTAATTTCACTGGTGGCACGCGGCTAAGGACCAAGCATTCTGCTCCGGTCCGTCAGATTTAGTCTTTGGTGACTATGCCACCAGCGGTTACCACTGGTTGAGACGGACAAAGTTGGTTAAGGGATTGGTTGACTTTTTGGCGAAGACATATCAAGATATTCCGTCTCAGGAAAGTATATGTGGTTGGGTATACGTGAAGATACAATCTAAGGAGTACCAGAGACGTCCTCGAAATGTATAGAGCCATCACACCGAGAATTTGCTCTACCATACTCTAGCTAGCAGGTGCATAACCTATCAATCGGCGGGCGCTTGTGCCAACTGCTACGTTGGGGTAAAGATAGCCGTGCCAGGTAGAGGGCTAGAGTCATCTACTGATATTTGATAGTCATGGGTCAAAAGTCTTGGCTTTACCCACTGAAAACATGCGAAAATATCCATTTTACAGCGACTGCCCAACCACAACTAGCACCCTGGTGCTATTATAAAATTTATCTTCGCTTCTTAGTATACTGAACTTAGTATATAGCAAATTTTAGAGAAAATTTTAGAGTGGTTGTTGCTGAGAAGGAAGCTAATCTGTATAGTTCTACCAGTCGCTCAATTTGTATGATTTTGTGTAAATTCCAGCATTATTAACTCAAAATCCATCAGATCTCCACCAATTCTTGGGCAAAAATTCCGAAATTTTGGGGATGGTATTTGAGGGCTTTCTGAAACATGTAGAAATCCCTTTTTGTTTTAGTAAGTTTTATAAATTAGATGTATGCTATTTAAACGGTAGAAGTAGTGCTGTTGGAAGGGTTAAATTCACTCTCAGAGCCTATAATGCAGGGAAAACACTCTTTGCATGCAGAAAAGAAAAGGTACCATTTTTTACCACTTGTTTGATAGCTGTAGGACTCGCAAAGTTGAAAATGCCGCTACCGCGAGTGGCTTCACCAAGACTTTTGACCCATGACTGTATGAACCTGGTAGTAAAAGGTATCACCGCACACAAGACAGTTCTGCGATAGTAAGTTAGAGTATGATCCACTAAAGGGCTTAGGACGAGTGAGGACGTATGATTCGCGTCACGGTAGAATACCCGCCAACCGCCCCAGAACTCTGTCAGAACTTCTTGGTCCCAGCCAGATCAGAGCCAGGCTGAGTGGCTTTTGGATCTGCGGGGAATATATTGACGTATTCTGATTAATGAAAGAAACCGTCAGTACGATTCCCGGAAGCTTGACCCCAGGTAACGGTAGGATATGAACGCGACGGGGATGGGACATATACTATTCCCGAATTCTCAGAATGACAACATTCGTGATATATCGGGTGTGATAAGGAATTTCGGAAGTCCTTATTAAAGAGTTCGTAAACGCTTAAACGGATGCCACCACACTGTTTTCCGGTTTACGTAAACAGGCTTGACTCGATCGGTGCAAGTGTCTATAAATATCCGCAAGCCTGCGTTATCTTCTACTTCCGTACGAAGGTGAGAGTACAAAAGCTCACATATTAGCCCCGGAACTCCTATGCGAGCTTTGAGATACCTCGAAGTCGTACCTCACAGCCACAACGGGAATAGCAAAAGATCCTATGGTATTCCAACGCAGTTTTGTGCATTTCCTAAAGCGACAACTACTTACCGATTTCGCGGTACTTATCTACAACCCAATCACAAGAATCTTATGGAAGTTTACCGATGCTGACTTTGTAACACATAACTTGCGGATCACCAGGCGGGCAGCTTGCGAAATTGGATTTTTTTGTTCAAGATCTTTTGGATCGATCAGGTTCAAGAATTCGATAATTTTAATTATGTAGTTTACTTAGCTCACTGGTTGAAGATGCTGATTAGATCCGATTGATAGTGATAAGTTAAGGCTGAAGTGGACGGATTTCTCCGACGGGGAATGCCATCCCTTAAGCGTTCGTGTTTCAAAGTTGCAGGGTGGGTGACGTATCAAAAAATATCACTGGAGGAATTCATATCCGAATCATGACCGGAAATAGAATGCTCTTTTCTATGTTTCTTCCCGCTACTTTATACCAGTAATAACAGCAACAACTACTACAGGATACTTGATCGGTAACGCCTACATTGTCCCTCCAAAGAATACTGAGTAGTCTAGCGCACCCCTTGTGTAATGGGAGCGGTAGATTGTAGAAGAAAGCTCTCGATCGTAAGACTAGATTTTGGGATGCAGAATTAGAAACGGTGATTGGATGAGTGTGTTTGTAACAAACAGAGGTGACGCAATCTGCACATGCAAAAAATGGCCGGTGCATGATAACACAACTAGCAACGAAACGAACTGCAGAAAGCTTGCGAAAAAAGATGTATATGTATCAATTCTCTACGTAACAATGTGGCTGTTGGCGGCTTTCCGGGACAACGCAGCCTTATCTATACAAGTCTCGGGACATGCAAAAAGCAGTCCGAATTGGGGGTTTTCACGGAGTTTTTGTCCATTTGTTTGTATCCAAAAAATCAGAAATACTTCCGATTCGAGGACTTTACCTGCTTAATCTCACGCTAAGCCTACGCGGGGACAATTTTGTACTTGATTTAGTTTGTGATTCGTCTCGTTGCTCGGTTACGCTTTGGAATTCTGCTTGTCGATCTAGAGGAATCGAAAACCCACTGTTGTGATTCAGTAAAGCAAGTTAAGTTTTGGTGAGTATCCGAATTTCAATGAATGTACTGGGCGATAATGAATGGTTGGGGTTAGCATCACCATTGTATCTCCTTGTATCTATGACATGGAACTTCATAGTGTATATCCTGACACTTCAGTACTAAATACTTGCCACTACCAACATTCAACGCTTACACATCGCCTTGCCACGATAACCTCGCATAAAAAATAAAGGCCGCACATCAGTCGATGAACGTGGATGTGACAGACTCGTCAATTTCGCAAGCCCTAATATACTTCATCTCATAATCCAGCCTTAGATTGACTACTAATGGCTAGCGTAACTGACTCTTGGCCTTTAGTAGTGGGGTATTTTAACTTCAGCCGCACTTTACTTGCATGCCCCACTGTTCTTATTCGCCGTTGGGGAATCTGGCTTTAGCCTGCAGTATGGCGGAGTAAGAAGAAGGTGGTGTGGTGTCTGCCGGCTGTTCATAAGGTCTGTTGCTGCTCGTCCAGATCTTGAGCCTGCGCAGCTGCAAACTTCTGCCGATCCCCATCATGGAGCTCCATCGATTTCAACAAATACTCCACCATGTGCTCCTTGCCGCACTCGCCGCTTTACCGATGACATCAGCGGCAATAATAACACAGACGATACCAGCAATGCCATCTCCAAGTTCATATCGTATCGCATCCTCGACTATACCATCGAAACAGGGCGGGGTAGCTTGTATAGGCCATCACATCCCGCCAACTCCGGTTCCTGAACTCCGTCGACGACAGCAAAGCCTCGGCTGGACTGACCCATCAACTTGCAATGTCGGTGTTTGCGACCCGGGACAATACTGCACTGTCTTCGGGAGTGAGGGGATAAATGACTCACTAGTGACAGGAATTTGTTGCGGAATGTATGTCGTCCTCCCGCAGACATACTGGTACCCTACTTTCTAACACCCGAAAGTGGCATAATATGTTCCTCCCTAACAACCTGCATTGACCAAACCGCGCACTCCATGGCCACTATCTCACTCGGGGTCTACTCCGGCGGCACGGTCTTCTGGTGCCTATCCTGTTTCCCTCCCCCCTTCAGCGCTGACACACAACAGCGGCACAAAGTTTCCATACTGCTCCTCAAGATTCTTCCAGTACGGATACGGCCTTGGAACGTTCATAGAGCTCGACTGTTGGGCGACACGACAACCAGGTGCGCTTTCGACGACGATATTGAATCCGTCGTGGAAGCTTTATGCAGTCAACACAAAGCCGGAAAAGGGACCGCCGCCGACGACGACATATGATAGTGATGTTCTATCTAGCATAACCTCCACCACTTCGTCAAGCTCCACCTCATCTACTGCAGAAACCATCATCATCGTTACGCCGTCCATAATACCGTCGGAAGAGAAGCCGAAGGCGATGCCGGTGGGTGCAATAGCGGGGATAGTGATTGGGTGTATCTGTGTGGTGGCGGTTTGTGTGGTAGCGGTGATACTAGTATGGTCTAAGGTCCGAAGAAATGATCTGCCTTTGCAGGAGCCGCCGAAGGGGCACGACCAGCAACAGCCGCGGCATACAGTCGCGGACCGTTCCGAACACTATGAACCGCCGAAAGATACGGAACTGGGATACACTTCTCCACACCATCGCCGTTGGTCTGAGCACAACTACGGCGGGCACAGAATCGAGGGGATGCCTGTTTTCGCGGATCCGGTTGAGCTTGGAGGCAGTCAGGTGGAACGGGAGATAGAAGGCCGGGGGGTTAATATGCCCCAGAGCAGGGAGATGCCAGACCCTCCACAAGGCCAGGGGTTTGAAGGCATGCGGCAGAGCTGGGGGGTTGAAGACAGCCACCGAGGCCGGGGGTAGGAGAGTATAGCAGTATGTGGAGGTGGTGATAGTTTGTTTTATACAATGTGCGCTGAGTTTGGATGGCGGAACTGAACATGAGGTGTCGGTCATCGTGTCACTGTCTCCACCTTCACACAGTACTACCAAGACTTGTTGCCACAATCAAGCACGCCGATTTGTATTTCTACCATGAGCGCACATTTTGGTTTTTCGCTAGGGGACTTCGTCGTTTCGGCGAATGCGAACTAGAGTTGAAGTCACGTCGTGTTACAAGCGGGTGTAGTACGTGGCTAATCGACAACTCAGTTATGAAAGAAGGCAGGGTATTGGATTACGGTGTGTGGATGGGATGTTTTAGAGTAGTTTATTGGCTTAGGAAGGGATCTCTTATGTCTTCTTCTGTATGCATATAAACACTCCTGATCAGTATCTGGCAATAAAGCAGCCGCGATCACTCACCCATCACGCCAAAGATTCGGTAAAGACCGTCTGTTAAAGGTGAAGATTTTAGTAGATCTTTACGGGTCTACCCGTCGTACAATTGATATTATACTGTCCGCGTCCACGCGCAAGTCTATAGGACATTATAGTGCCACGCATCGAAATTCCTATGCAATACTGCCTGGAAAACAACTTGTCTATAGGCTGCACGTCGCAAGGTCATTTTTCTGGGTGAATAGTAGATTTATACTTTTGCCGATGTTTTTTTATTGCTCAAACTCGTTTGTTGTAGCATATAACAAAGGTATGAAGGTTTTGCTCTAGGCTGTATGTTTGGAGCTGTACTGTGTGAGTGGATAGTACCATTGGCAAAAATTTAGGTTTTGTGTGATGTCACACAAAATCACTCGAAAATATTGAGCCCTCACTCTATCTTTGGCTGTTGCCCACTACAGGCTGCCGTATTCGACCGACGTCAGCTGTAAATTAATCCATTATCGATCTCGTTTGAGGTGTAAAAAGTAGAGATAGAGAAGCATGATTGTTCTATCTAAGAGCACCGAGAATGCCATATGTATACAGTAGTCCATATGCGAATGCGTGCGTATGCATCAATGTATAGAGATGGCTGAATAGCAATCTCCTATACGAGGCATCTATATATAGACCCTTCAGGCCGACAGCAATCTCCGGTCATACGAGACTCACCTCCGGCCATGAGAAGGCAGAGACCTATCATGCAATAACGGGGAGGCACGAATCCACGAGTGATATCCCATGTCCCGCATGGCAAGAAACTGAGGTTGCGGGGATGTTTGAGTTCTACTTTTATCCTCCAGATCAATTGTCTACCCTATTACTGGTAGCTCTCACCGGTATCGTTGCTGCCACTGCGGTTGCTATAGCATTCGGGGATGTCTTCACCAACTGCACTTCTATCTGATCTACTTCTCTGACACGGTAGTCCATCAACACCACCACCCGTACCGCAAGGTTTTCTTCCCCATTTCCCTTACGGAGGGTTTGCTTTATATCTTGAACAATAGGACACTGAGCATGACCTATCGCAAGTTCTGACTGCGGGGCAGAGATGACCAATGTCTGGAGTCGCCCGCCAGCCTCGTCTCGACTTATGTGCAATACTGTTGATATTCTCACATTTACCTGACATTTCTCTATTGCATACTAAACCTTTACTTTTACTCTTAGTATGAAGATGTCTCTTCTACAAACCTCGGCACTACGAATGTCTAACCATCACTGGCACGTGGGTCGACTAAGACTCCGTTATCTAATCAAAGTATATCTCGTCGGATCGATCTAATCTAAATAGTCCCATCTAACAGACCTCTCTCATTATAGCCGCATCGACGGGCTAGAATCAGTATTAGTTATATCATCCGGGATAAGCTGATAGTTGATGCAGGAACTCCCAGCGCTCGATTAATTTTGGTGATCATTTGGTTATGCGTTGGATTGCATCTCGCACTAGAGGAAGTGCTCGGTTCCACACTGGGTCTCGTAAGCTCGCCCTGGGTAACATTTAGTCTCTGTTGCCATAGGAAAGTGATTGTATTGATATGGATCGTCAAAAATTGGTTCATAATCACTACATTAGTGATCACTATAATTAAATATATATAAAAACCTGTATAGGACTTTGAATTCATACTAATAAACTAATAACTATAACACAAAAACAGCGATGTCTATACAATTCGCCATCTAAGTTCATAATACACGGACTAGGAACTGGGAACTCAATAATTGCCCCTTCAAACCACTAATAAATTCCCACGAGAGAAGATACTTGACTAAATTTCAACCTGCCCGGTCCTCCACCAAGTCATCCGCCCGGTGAATCACATTATCATCACCGCTTAGTGTCTGGCTGTAGAACAGTGTCAGCCAAATTAGATATTCATATCTGGATGGACGGCAGCGCCAGTAGGTTTGGCAGGGTCCGGACTGACAGTAGGTGTGCACGAAACATATTGTCCGTCCTTGCTGCAAATCTTGACGCAGGACGGATATGGATTGGGAACCTTGGGAAGGGCATAGCCAAGCGCCCACAGGAGCCATGGCGTTGGCGGCTGGAATGTCAGAGACGAGGGTGCTGGCCATAATGAAGAGGAGCGTGATGCAGTGCATGGTCGACAAGCTGGTGGTTGTGTGATTAAGAGAATGTAAGAACAGGCGAGGGGGTTTAAAGAGGAAGCTATGAGGTGGACGCCACCTTAAAACCATGACGTTAAATTAGGCCATAGCATTTTAAAGAACCCTGGGCTTTTCTTGCATGGGTGGTTCTTTAGCTATTGTAAGTAGAAGCTAGATACTAGAGCTTCACACTTTGAATTCGTGATCAGTAGATGTTCTAGTCCATCTGTGGCGTCCCACCCTCCGTGAATGGACTGGTTCATTCGCGGAGTGTACCCCACCTCCATGGATGGACTGGTTGATTCGCGTAGCGCTAATTACGCTCAACCAGAAAAAAATTACTCTGTACACCTTCACCGTGATCCCTACGAGCTGTATGCCTCAACGTGGTCGTGCAACTACAGTTACGTTGTGCTCTATGTTATCATTTGAAACCGCCACTTCCAAGTTTCCTGCTTCCTTCACATTATCCTCTTCCTCCTCTACTGGTACTTTTCCTCATCAAGAACCTCTCCTTCCTCAGTATCTAGTTAGATCAAATCACTTTCGGAGCTATCTCCAGCGAAAGTGGAATCAGCCTGCTCCCGTGTATTACGTCGCACATTTGCTCGAAGTCGCGTTTGATTCTGACTGCCCAGATGAAGTTGTGTTCCGTTTAAGATTGAAAGTACCAGATGGAGCTTCAGAAACCCCAGTATTTGTACATTGTACACCACCAACTCAGCTATGGCAATAAAGTGTGCATTCAACTTCCACTTTGAAAACTTGCAGCGAAATATAGCGTAGTGTTGCACTGGGCTGAAGGTATATAGTTGTGCTGATTGAATTCAGCTGGATATGGCCAGCCGAGCGTGCATGCAGTGCATTAACCAAGTGTGTACACTCCACGAATGAACCAGTCCATTCCCAGAGGTGGGGTACACAGCGAATGAAGTAGTCCATTCACGGAGGTTGGGACTCCACGAATGGACAAGTCACACCGCAGAGAAACTGCCTCTGTGAATGGACTAGAACAGTACACAGCTGAATAGACAGCCGAAGCACATGGGTGGAAAAGCTCTCTAATTTCAGTAGGGGGTCGTAAATTGACCCCTGTAGCTAATCAGATACCCTTCTGAAATGAGTTCTCGTAGGCCCATCGTAGAGGTTTGGGAATCATACGTGGCTATGGAAAGTGTGTCACGTGTTGTGGATATAATCTGGATTTTTGATCTAGTTGTGTGAGAAAGGCGTATTCTTCTAGGATAACGTTTGCTCTGGCAAACGATCCCTGCATGGCAATTCTATGTGCCGTGGCTTAACAGTAGAACATCGATGCACTCCAGACATCACCAAGGAGGTAGTTTCCAGCTATACAAAATATTAGCGCCCAATAAGATGCGGTTGTAGGATAAGCCTTTCAATAGGAAATTGAGTCCGACATAAAGCGTTCCTGAAAATCTCCTAAGATTCGTCTTGGCTCCCCCGGGGCAGGACAGGGGGCGTCACGATATCTATTTCGGGTCTATTCTTACAAGGATATCTAGAGGCATACTTAAAACACCTGGAAAGATGTGCATATAAGCTATTCGTAGGCACTCTTTAGCCAAAATGGACGAAATCCAAACTTTGGAGATCGTAAGTGAGGAGTATTAACCCGCAGACATATGACGGCAGAAAGCAGGTTCAGATGACTTACCTACATACTCAGAATGTACTCATCGCGTGATAAGGACGCGCAAACTGAGCCTACCTGAAAATACGCTCAGATACCAAATTCAATTCTTCAAAACATGAAGTATAGTCTATCTAGCTGCATTTGGTATGCTAAGTTTCTGCCTGCTTGTGATACGGTGAGGTGAGGTCTCACAGGGTCACGGCAGTGCCCTGGCATGGCCGACAAAGCAGAATTTCTAAACCACAATCCATACACACACCTTCGACAACACACCTCACCGCCTAGTTTTGCCAAGACTTCCCCTTATTTGGGCAGGTTGCGGTTTTACTTTGGCTTCATTATCGCATACCGGTGTTTGTCCACTCACCTTTGGGGGGTGTATCTTGTCTGTACATCACTTGATACGACTGAGCATTGACACCGACCGGTAGTCCCCCTTCCGGGGCCAGTCGCCTTCTTTTCGGTCGTTTTACGCCAGTTACAACAATTTACAACATGCAGCACTTGTGAGGATACCAACTAGGGCGGGACAGCGCAGCAGTTCAATGAAGAGCTTCTCTGAGGACAGCACGCTCCGACCCATGACACTTGGAGAGGCTACAAAGACCTGCGTCTCAGGTATGCGAGCACCAGTACGAGTTGTTCCCATTGATGCATCAACCCACTTAAACAGTGAAAATTGGTAGACACATCATACAGCACTGTGCTTCCTACGGAGCACGGCTGGGGTACTCCTCTGCGATCACATTATATGGCACCCTGTGCTTGGCCAATGCGATACTGGATCCGAACAGTTACATTTCTGGGTGAGGACCAGAATATGGTGCCCTGGGGTAATGGGGGTGGAAGAGCGGAGGGGGTGGAAGAGGGGAGGGGGTGAAATTTTCGTTTTTGGGTAGTGGATGGAGAGCTCCACCATCTAGCCGGCTCACCCGGAGGCAGAGGGGAATCGGTCTTTGTCATACTCTAATTAGAGTGAATACAATATGATTAAAACAAAAAAAAAAACCACAATCCATTCTGATCCTTGGAAAAGTAGGGATTAAACTTTCCCGATTACGCTAGCCGAGCGCATATTCCGAGCCGGGCTCTAGGGTTACTGTAGCTCGACGGTATTTTCGGTATGAAAGAAAATCTAAAACGGTAATTAAACTACTCGGAAAAGAGACTGGTTGAAGTAATGGGAACTTTGACCAACCAAAAACCTCGTGTCCTGCTTCTCCGGAAAACTGTGATCTCCTGATATTACCAACGTGAGTGCTCAAGATCAAGAGATTTTGAACAAATTTTCCATAACCACTCTCCTGGTCTAGACAACTGTATTGTATGGTTATGATCGGAACTCAGCTTCTATTCCCATCACAAGAGACACCCGCTTCTGAGGGGGTAGCATCTTGAACTCGAGCACTTGGTAATTCCCTCGCCTACAACTAGAATTAGAGCTATTTAGCCGTGGGTTGGCAGCACTTGTGAGCCATGTGGGCGTCGTGGATATGTAGACGAGTTTTCCAGTTTCCAGTATCCGGAACGTCGGGAAATGATTACTGAACAGTCAAACGAGGTTATATTAACCTCTCCGCGGATTGCTCCGGTGGTCGTTAACTTCGGCTATCTCGTAATCGTAAACGCGGGTACATATACCCGAATGGCTTCCGCTCTTGGGCGCGGCTCAGAGCGGGAATCTTTTATTGCGGCCTTCTATCGGTCTTACAAAACTAGAATTGCGGTACGCCTCCAATCATGACAACTGAAGAAATCCGGTCAGTCATAGAGTAAATCAGCTACACCACCCGTCACTTCCCGGGGCCCACATCGGCCATTGTGAAATGAGTGTAGTAGATATCTGTATTTACTGTTGCTCTTTCTCTAAAAGAAGCCGGTTGTATTCGCCAAGTCGAAGTTTTGTCGGACTTGCTGCTTCGCATGCATCCTCTCCGGATAGGACTAGCTTCATTGGTGTAGGCTGAATTTCTGAGAGTATAATGGGCGCATTTCTTCGACCGCTGATCTCTGGGATCGCTTAGAGTTATCGTTCGTGCGTATAGATCTTCATTTCCAGTTAGCTATAAGCGACTGTTTCAACATGTATAGAACTGCGGCCCTTTCCATGGAATCCGAAATCTTGGTGCGTTCCCGTGATACGGAACACGTAGTTCAGTTTAATAGATTGCTTCCATCACCACCAATACCTGCACTCTCGCTGGTCACTAGATGGGAAGGGCGATTCAAATATGTATTATTGTTTTCTCATAAACGCAGCTAGTGTTGGGGGTTGTGCGGAATTCCGTTTCCGTCCAGGAGTTAAGGGAGTTAAGCCCGTACCGAGATGTAATGCCGACCATACGAGTTATCCTGGCACGAGCTTGCATCTTCGAAAGACTGTACTCGTCGATAGTTAAACCTCCACCATTGAGGGCACTTAGATCTGGGTATATCCGCGGCGATATTGTACGAAAGATACAGTTCGGAGATCATCCGTCACCCGAATGCTTATTCTCAGCGCAGAAGTCTTTCCTCTGGGGCTCGCACCCAACGATGTGTCTTCTGGTCATCGTATGATTCGGGTGCAATATTTTAGACTTTCCCATATCCTCCACCGTACATCTGTCCCCCAGTGTCCGAAAACTCCATTAATATTATAAACTAAACCGTCGCCACCAATCCAAGTCCGCCGTATCCAGTCCCAAAGGACAAAACTTTATCCGCCGAGTCCTTAACGCTAACAGTTAATATTCATAACAAGTTTTACAGAGGTTAAATGACGATGACTACCAGCCAACTACCACCATTTAACCTAAGTTTAATCCCTAAAAGTGGCCGTTCTAGCCCATCCTTCCTCGCATGGTGCCATATGATAAGATTAGATTAGATCAGCTAGATTGGAGCGTTGGTTCGGAACTAGCGATTCAGAACTCCATCCTTTTTCTCTCCCTTTTCATACACAAACAAACTAGTTCCCCAATACATTGAGCTTGAACGAATTCTGGAAATTCCCTATGGCTTTCGCATTCTGGGCAACAGGTAGACTTCATGATAGCGACGGCTCCGATACCCGCCGCTGAATCTCAGAGGTACGTGGCGAGACGGTAGAAAAGATTGATAGCTAGTGATAAATAGCACATACGGGACGAGCAGACCTTATCGGGTATGTGCACAAGGAGTGTGGACGTATATAGACAACTGCAGCCGGGTATTTGTTTCTCTGACGACAGGTATGTAGACCCTCTCTTGTTCGCTGGATGATGTTATGGCGACCACTACGACATCGGCTACCCGGACTGGTACGGGAGCGACCACATTTTGTAGCTTAAGAATTACGGTGTTGCTAGTGAGTATGCGAGGTTGTGGTCGAAGGGGAAAACTTGGCGACAATGACCTCGCGCACTACAAGGAGGCACGACAGTGTATGGGAGTTGTGCGGGGCAACTTGCCGGCGTTCACATGCGCTCAGTTCAGGCAGCAACCGGAGATTCCTATCCGACGCCCGAATTGCAGTGAAGTGTTGATTTCCTTCTATTAGCATCCGGAGGTTTCCGGGTGAACTAAATGTTTGCCGATCCCCACCCAGCTGTGAGGCGTGTGCACGTCCAAAAACCGACCTGTGTTTGCGCCAAGACAAGATTTCTCAGGGCCTGCACAACCACGCTATTTCGATGGAATGAGCTGCTACCGCTGGGATACAGAAAATGGCCACAGCGCAAGAACGGGTAGCTGGAATCAAGATCGAACACGACGGACTGGTAGGGCTCATTGAGTAGATGATACAATCATCCTTATTAGACACATTCGTGGAGTTGGCTTGGGTGGACTCTGTGGCTGATGGAATTCTCTCCTTCCACCTTCCAATATGGGCACGGTAAGATGGTGGAAATGTAGTTCAGCAACTGGAAGTGCTAGGTCGACCACTAGGTGCATAGAGATTGGAGCCGAGGGTAGTGATGGTAGATGAAGTAAGAAAATAAGACTCAGATACGATCAAATAGCCCAAGTTAGCACACTTTCCATCAATACTTCAGAAGTATTACTTCTTGCCATAACCTATCATATATATCACACTGAGATATCCTTCAGCATGTTGAAACCCGACTAGAGAAATCCCGCCCGGCAGCTGAAGAATTGGCATTCCAGATCGTGGTGGGCGGAGATGGGGTCAGTGAGGATGTGTTGCACTCGATATGTCAGCCTGAACGCATCACTTATCCTCACCCAATTATTACTTATTAACCTCTAACGTCACGACCTCTATTATTAGCCTGAAAACGGACCGTGTTTTTCATTTATTACAATCTTCACAATTTAAGACAGTCCGTCTGAAGCCCAGTAATCATTAGTTTTACTCGGTGCCGAGTTAATTTTTTGTGCTTGAAGCTTAACCATAAGCCTCTAGCGGTGCTGGATCTACCATATACTCTAATATACCTGTGCTAAGTCATCTACGCGAATAGGCACTCTCAAGGAGACAGTTGTTGTATAGCCGGTATCCGGCTGTGAGAGTGGCGTGTGGCAATAGTGGCACGGGCATGTCCGAAGATATACCGACATTCTCCGTATATATACCCGAGTTTTCTCCTTCTCTTCTCTGTAACATAGTCCAGACACACACATGGTTCTCCCCTTCATATTTAAAAAATCAGTTATTACGATATGGAAGGGGAGAACCGTGTGCGTGAATTATATGGTACAGAGCTGAGAGAAGGAGAAAGTCTTGAGATATATACAAGAGTCATCAACCCCTGCAGCAGTGACTGCGTATCAGATCTGTAACATGTCTCCGGCACATGTACATCTGTAACATCAGTCTCGAACAAGCAATCGAGTGATTGCTAATGACCTGGGTAGAGAAGTATCCGGAATCCGGCATTGCTCCTTCCCTCCCACAGGTATATGTCTACAATATCACAATACAAAATGTGGATCTACACCACCACTGCATCTTCTACGGCACACCGAGATTTCCACAATCCCTTGCGGTAAGAAATTGTTTAGGGGTGTTTACCGCCCTGTGTACTGATACCTCTACAGTGCAACAAAATTCTCATAATTTCTTATTGTTTGGGAGTATCTACAGTGCTGTTATAGCCTCAGTCACCGCCTGCTGCTTCATCATATAGCGGCTAGAACGAGTATGTTTCCGAACGGGAGTCACGGTGCCAAACCAAATTAACTATCTTGTGGCAACATCACGGGTTGGCTTTGGTGTGCGATCACTAGCTGTGAAATATGTGACTGCATACACACCGGATGAATAATCTCACATGCACGAAATTTCTATACACTGGTGGTGGGGGGGTTCATATATTAGCTAAGCTAGATTTACGATTCCTTCCTACTCACCTCTTCAGTCTAAGTGCGCCAAACCCACAGTGTTAGCGAAGGTAAATGTCTAGGACGTGGAAGGTTTACGTTTCTTCATCCGTCCAGTTTTTTCGTATCTTTCATGTCTCTTCCGTCTACGAGCGGCTTCAAGTTTCTAGCGTGCATTTGAAAAGCTTGTTCAGATGGCTTCCCTGCATACATTTACCACCCGTCCGAAATCCCTCACCTGCCCTGGAACCTGGTCGCGAGTAGAACCACGCGGGTAAGAAGCTGCGGAGCTTTGGTGGAGGTGTTTTGCCGTACCTGAGTGCATGGCTGTGTTTTCCGTAATGCCTGACCCGGCCATTACATCATGTTGCCACGTGGCTAAGAGTACTTAGTTATTCCCTCATCCTCGGGTACAAACCGAGACACCCCCTGCACTTTCCACGTGGGTCCTGCAGGGGGAAGCGATGGAGCTGGAGCGAGGAGCGAGTGACACCAAAAGCAGCTTGTCTCGTCCCTCGAAGTCACCACCTGCCAATGAGACAACTCACCCGCTGCTCAGTACACCGCAATAAACCCGCTCTTCGTGACTAACTACAATCAAGTGGATAATGTCTAGCGTGCCATAACTTAGCCGTCCCTACCCCGCACCCCGCATTTGCCTTGCAAGTGCTCTATGCACGCACCCACCGGATAACGGAACGTCCCTGCATCCCAACGTCAATCGTAAATATAACCACCACCTCTTACCACATCTCACCATCAGCACCATCACCACCATGTCCCCTCCTCCTCCTCTTCGCACTCACATCTACCCATCCCCAACAAGCGGGCAACATCGTCGTCGCCCCGTCAAGCAGAAATGTGGTCATTGGAAACGGAGGCAATGACGTGCAGCATCTACCTGCGGTGGGGAAGAAGGGAAACGCAAACAACCTAGCACCGGCGGCTGGAGATAGCGGAGAATCTCTTACGGTAGGAGATACCTTCTCTGGATATATGTTGGATTGGGCTGACACTGTGCAGAAGCGAGCGGTATAGAGAGGTCGTGAGTGTGTAATGCCAGGAAAGCGCCCGGCGGCAACTGTAGATATGTGGGATGTGGCGGGCGGGCGGGGAGCTGCGGGTGCGCTCAGTTGAATGAAGAAACTGCCACATTGCGGCTTTGTATATAGAATAAAGTGTGTAACGACTGGGTGATGAGAAAACCGGTACATTTTCGCATGAGCGTCGGGTGCGTGGGAGAAGGAAGTGATAGAGAATTTATCTACCGCGCGCATATGGCTAGTTCTTCCGAAATTTTATTTCCGCCCCCAAGCGCGGAAGTGGGCGGTACCCGAGTGATGCATTCAGCTGTAATAATCGCAGTTATCCTAAGTTCCTTGGAACAGGATGACAGAGGGTGAGTTCCCATGTCAAACTCGGGCATGCATATGGCGGCTATGATTGTTTGGAGAGTTGATGGTGCGCTAACAGTTTCTTGCACGAACACGCGATCTTACCAGGGTCAAGCGGCTATAACTGTTTCCTAGTTTCGCCAGTTGAGGGTGAAAAGGAATGAATGGAGACGCATCTTGCGCGGGTTAGCGCGAGACAAATCTCACAGAGGGAGGATTCAATTGTGTTTTGTGATAATTCATAACTATCCAAAATAATGTTAGAAATGCCATTAATGTAATCATCGTTATGCATGTAATTTCATTTATCAGCAAAAGCAACAAGTCTTACATTTTCCCGTGGGTCACGAGTTGGGAATTGAGATTCATACGGCTATTGTTCATACAACTAACACTATCCACTGCCTCGTACTCTCCGCTTCCCTGCTTTAATTTCCACTGTATTATCACCACACGGCGTAACACCGTCTCCATCCACTCTCTAGCGGGAATTTGGTTTATCGTTTTCCTATTCTCGGGAGTGTTGTTTAGTTTCCCTGTTGGAGGTGACCATAGTAGCCACGGGGGATCGACGATTTCGAGTAATGAAAACCCTGTTGGCAGCGTCTAGGTGAGGCAAAGCATCTTCAAACCTGTTTTTTGGTGTATGTCAATATAACAATTATGTCTATTGTTGATAGAATGGCTTGCAAAGAGTGATATCCTGTGAAACCACATAAGGTCGCCGTTCCTGGGCGCGGGATATCTCTAACGGTCTCTTGCCCGTTTATAGCGAGGCAATAATACGCGGTATATGACGGTATCCCCCCTCTCACTCTAACCACCTATGGGGAGCGGCCGGCGATGGTGACAGAAACAGTCTGTTAAACCGGGAAACTTCCGTACCATCCTGCTCACTATTCAGTTTCTAACCTGCCAAGTCTGATTCTGCCGGGCTGCGCGTTTGGCCAGGGTGGAGCACTCTGTCCAAATCAATGAGTGTGATGCAAAGAAGTTGCAGTAATCAGTGAACGTAATATCCTTAATGCTACAAGACACGGTGGCGGCTCCGCCGCCTTCTAGGATGACCCAATAGACCTGTCTCCAGCGCACGGTCGATCTATCATTACGTCTCCGTAGCTAGAGGAGAAACGTTTTGGCGACTTAGAAGAGGCTCTTCGCTCAGCTACCTCAATCAATTAAAGTTTAATTAACTCCACGAGTTTTATCCCAATCACAACATGTTCTATGCAGAAAATACACATAACAGGCGCTCTTCACTTCCCTGTCTCTAGTTTACGATAACGCTAATATTCACGTAGTGGGCTGTACAACAATGCTCCAATTGCTCTCCTTTTCCACAACCACTCACTTGATATTAGAAATATTGTAAATCAAAGACTAGGAGGTAGAAGAGGGCAAATGTATACACATTTGATGTATAGAACGCTTTGTGATTGGAGCTAAACTCGTAGACTTAATTAATTCGTTAGATGATGTTGGTTTTAATTTCTAGCACGGTTTATTTTGCCACAAATCGGGTCGGTACGTACCACCTGTCAACCAGTGAGAATGCTTCGAGCTGACAGCCATGTGTAGAACTGTTAGGTAACATTAATACTTCGCGGGCACTGCGGTCGCCTGCTGGAGACGCTGGTGATTGTAATTCAAGCTTCCAGACCCCAACTACTCACTAGACCAGACGTAAATATGCCGCCGTTGATGTGGCCAGGGCTAGAAAGAGTACTTGCGACAATGCTTCTATTCATTACTGACGGTGGATGATCAGTGTTAACGTAACGCTCAATATCAAGTTCATTGCGAACAGGGTGTGGATCTATAATACCGTACTCAGATCAGGCAAGGTCACCCCGACACACCAGTTTTGGAAGAATCCCCAGGGAATTGAGAATTTTTAGTGCGCCATGCACTGAATTAGGTAAAGCAAATGAAGAAAGTGTAGATTTGCAGTAAATTGAGCCTCCTCCCCCCAGTCAATACCTGGTCAACACCCCAGTCTCACAGCAAAATTGATTTCCAGAAATGGGGTGTCCATATTGACAATGCCTGACCTGAGTACACCCTGAGGTGAAGAGGCCTGCACTCCCTTCCATGATGGATCTTTGTTACTAGTAGCGATGCTGGAGACCTATATGACCATTAAAATACGCATACATAGCCGCACGGAATCGACCTTGGCAGGATAGAGACAGGATAATGAACAGGATAGTCCGGAAACTTCCCGTGTTAAACCGCATCCGGGAAAGGCGTTATGGATTTGGCATTCCACCAGTGATGGCCTATGGCTTGGATCGTTACTCATTAGGTTTTCAACTCTCTATCATAAGGCATTTGGCGACACATCAAAAGTTTGGTAACTACATATCAAAGTTAGATGACTATTAGATAAGGCATAATCTTATCAGTGTCATTTAATAATAGACAGGGGTGTCCGGAGATTTGAAGTTCAGCGAGTATTAAACGATGATTTGTTGGATAAGAACCCGAATCTAGTCCTTCGCTAGAAGTTTAACAAAACGATGATTCCTCTACAGAATTCCTCCGTCTCATTCAACCTCAGCCCAACTATCATATTCCCAAACTCAACCTGCCATAATGGCCGACTCAGAGCAACCTCAACATATTTAGTACGCGGATCCTGCCACGAGTTCCGCCCAGTGCACTCGCATTTCGTGGAAGATAGTACAATTCCATACCAGCCAAAATAGTCGCTAATAGATAACTTAAAATGAAGATGTATTCGTAGGGCAATAGCTATGAGCGACTCCAGGGACCAATGGTCGTACAAATGCACACATTATCCTCCAGGAAATTTAGTCATACCGAAAGTGCTAGCCAGTTCCGAGCGATCCAGCAAGTCCAACAACACCTCGACTTAGCCGATACAACTCGCTCGTCCAATTGGGAAAAAGAGCACCAGTATATACAGGTACCGCAACATTCATATTAAAACGACTGATGTGGACAGGCTGTGTGGCTACGTTGCTTTATAGCTGAAGCGGATGTCGCCAATAGATCCTTATCGCTAGAGTCTGTACAGACATAAAATTTTAGTTCTGTCTGACGGAGAGCTCAGAGAAAGCCGCCATGACAGAAGATGCCCGCATCCACCGCACTACGCCAATCCGGCTTATGTATCCGTGTTTACAATTACGAGAGCCGAAGTCGGAGTCGGAGAGACGGATGGAGAATGCCGTACGATGATTAGTGTTGACCTCGCACGCTCAATAATTGTGTCCCGAGATTCCGGATCGACATTTATATTCACGACGGGTACATAGTCGATAATTGTAGCCGGCGCACGGCTAGTTAGCCCTAATCTATGCTAATTCAATGGGAAGGAATAACCACGTGTTCAGGCGCGGTACAGTGAAGGATGTTAATGCCTACTGTGAAGACAAAAATGAGAACATAAGCTCCTGCAGTAGAGTACATCGCCATTCAAAACAGTTAGCGAGGAGGTTACTCCCTGCGCACCTATCGGCCACGGATATCCACTTGCCAACGAACCTCGGAACACCTTTGTTGTGATCTCCCGTCGGGAAATCTCGTTTGTGGGTGTGGTGTAGCCCAATGTTGTTTTTTAATCATGCTGTATTCACTCTACCTAGAGTATGGCAGTGTCTGTTGTCCCATCCCCCTCTGGATGGCCCGGCTTAGGGGAGATCCTCTTCCTCCACCCTCATTCCTCTTTGTATTTCAAACAGCAAACAACAGAGTAGAACAGAACGACCGACTAAAACAAAGGAAAGAGGAAGAGACACGAAAGAAGTAGCTCAAGTCGGCGTCATAGGAAACTTTTCCACTTCGGTGACGATTAGAAAGTCCTTCACACTTCTCCAAGGAAACAGCTCTGGTATCAGTACATGCTGAAACCCTCCAGCCTTCCATCTTGTTGCCTGCCTGATTGCCATCCATAGCTCCCGCTGCTTATTCTTCCGCCGCTTGCTGTGACAAAACAGTTGTTCTCATGTCTGCAGCGCCTTCCTGCACCACTGGCACTGCAGCGTAGCACAATTATAGCAGTGTAAAGCACTATACGCACACGATAAGGTTTAAGTGTCGTCCAAATAAACTTTTAATCCCTCACTATCCCACTATGACGTGGTACGTGAACACTACTACCCGATCACCGCTTCGCACCGTAGCCTACGACTTGCTTGAAACCTTAATTCATGAGCGAAATATAAGCTCGGCATTTGCACAACTTCGACTATAGTTAAATTCATTTCTACCCCTAGGTCCCCCGAGGAAGATATATTGGGCTCTTGCAAACCCTCGCTCCACTCGCACAGACGCCCGCTATCATTCGTCATGCAGATCCCGCTTGCCAGCACCCTCTTGCTGTTCTTCACCCTAGTTTCCGCCACACCCAAGGCCGATCTAGTCGACCCTGCCCCTCCTTTCCCAACCGTGGGTGCCCCTCCGGCCCCTCCGGCCCTGGCCAAAAACATGCAGAGTTCGATTTCTCTTTCGAAGGCGATCGCTGTGGGCGTTGATCCGACCTGAGCTCACCCTTCCGACTATGTCTGCCAACACGCAGTATATTTCCTTCGCTGCGGGGAGCAAATTTTCAATCTGGGCGGCGGCGCAGAGTGGAAGGGTAGGGTTGATATGCGATGCTAACGTAGAGGAGATCGGGATATTATGCTTTCGAGAAGCAAAGGGTTGCTGTAGGAGGAAAGAGTTGAGGAGGAGGAGGGGTGCGGCGGTGCGTATACGCAAGAGTATGTGCGAGGAAGTAGAGAGATAATATTTGAGAAGATAAGAATGCTCTGGAAACGATTTAGGATAATTGAGATACGAACATTCCTCGGTAGGTTGGGGTTTACCAATAATCACAGTGCTAGTGAAATTCTGTATCACTGAATGATCCGCTCTACGTCCGCATACCTGTCACTGTCACCAGCCATGAATAATACCCTGAATACTGCGTGGTGTTGAATCCTCTCTGGATTAATGGAGGTTTTGGTCAGTCTAGTAGAAGACAACTAAGGTTGGGTTCTGTCCGAAGCATCAGGGATCACTCGCGGCATGTAACTGGTTCAACCTTCAACTATGCCGGTACCGGGAGAACCTCCAGAGTGTATATATGAATGAGTAATGAAGCAGCTATAGGAAAGATAAAAAACCGCCTCTAAGCACGTGCCACGATATTTGCTTGATTTAGCACTTCGGTATTTGAAGAGTTTTGTCGAGCTGTGTTATTGATTCCACCGCCGGTACTACCTTTTCCCGAACCCTCCGGATCGGCCCGCTGAAGCCTTGGCATTGACTACTCCCGATAACGAAGAGACATCGAACAAGTAATAAAGCAGAAGACATCACTCCAAGGGGGATGTACCATCTACTAAGTACAAAAGCGCCATACCGCAAACCAATAGTGGGAGCAGTTGTTTGAACCGCACGATCCTCAGTAACATCATTTTGTTGCGCCGTGGAGTAGACAGTAAACCCTAAATCATAGTGTTCGGCTATAGGGTTACTGGTCCTCCAGGATTTAAAATATGGCGATTTAGCAAGGTGCGAGCGCAATATCACACTACGAATACGAGAGGACTGGGTGCGAGTTAAAGACCTCTTATCATTTGTGATGTTTGTCACTCGGGGTTTTTGCGTATTTTGCTCTTCGCGGGTACTGTACCGAACTCCAACACAATAACCTTACACAATTAACAACATTTGAACTTTTTGTTAGTGGGTGAGTTGTGAGTTGTGATGGGGAGTAGAGAGGCAGAGAGTAAGGATTAAGTATATCCCGAAACCTAATCTTGCGGTCGATCTTTAGTTTATGCATGCAATGTACGTTAACTGATGCATATGAAATGGCTGCCACGCTAGCAAGTTAACAACGCGGGTACTCGGGACAGGGGTTAAGTGCGGTTGCTGCTTATATTAATGCACCTTGCAGCTAACAGTCGCCGTTTATCTGCAAACGAGCGCACGGCAAGGAAAAGCTGCATTGTTACACAGCCGTTTCTCTGCGTGATATCTTAACTTTGCAATATATTCCATCCAGGTATTACAGCTCGGTTTACTCTACGGGTACTTTATGACAAAACCCCCAGATGACTCCTCGTGGATATCCTCTCACCACCAGGACCAGTGACAAAAATGCGCTCAACAAATGAATACTCCACCATACTCACCCTCACTCCTAACTCTGTGCCCTCAAAATAAAGCAAGTAAAAGCCGGCAGATACACCGCGCACCCCGCACCTCCCCACACATAATAATTCAAATCAGTACCACAATAACCCCCTCCGTTCAGCCATGTATACAGCCATAGCCGCTCGACCGCCGGGTTCACATACCTACCAATCACCTGCAAGGAGTAGTCGTAATATTGCGTGCTTCAGATTGTCAGCTCACTACCAAGCCAGAAGTGGGAGGGAGGGAGGGGGGAGGTACTCTTCGCATCGCCAATTGTACGGCACGTTATAGTAATACTCTCCACCACCCAAACAAAATGGTAAGGACCACATACTACGCGCAAATCTCCTTCAGCGCGGGAAAGTAGTAGTGAGAGGAGGAGGGAGGGTAGGTATACACGACAGAAAGTTCCAAACCAGTCGTATCGGCAGTCTGGGCAGCCGCCCATGCTGCAAATTTGCTCCCGGCTTTGAAACTTATGGAACGCCCGTTGTCGGAGATGTAGTCGTCGGGCATGGGGCCTCGTGGATCGATGCCGAGGGTATGCGCCTGCGAGGTGTCGACGGCCCCGTTTGCAGCGACCGCTTTTGGCGTTGCTCGCCGGGAGAGTTCTGAAAAGCCACCGACCGAAGTGTCACCAGCTGCTCCCCGCGCTGCTAAGCCCTTGGGGACTACTGAGATGTCTGTGGCTTCATTCGGTTTTCCTTGGGGAAACGCAGCGGCGAACGTGAGAAGGAGGAGATGGAGAAGAAGGAGCATGGCGATGGTTTAGGTGAGTGAGCGGGGATTTTGGAGGTTATATATCTATGCTGCTAAAGACTCGCCAAGTTTAACGTTTATAACTATACATCGTGAGGTTCAGGGTTGTTTGTTTGTTTCAATCATACTGCATTCACTATATCTAGAGTATGGAAGTGCCCGATTCTCCTAGGGTTCAGGGTTGTTCATTGTGTGCGTAAGTCGATGTTGATGTTCCCTCACCACACTGTGCACCTCAACTCTTGGAATCAGGCACTGGTGGCATTTAATGCGAAGCGGAGGCCGCGCGGATGCACAGGATCGGTGCCTGCATATAGTGAACAGAGTATTCGGCGACGTCTAGATATCGTGCGGACAACAGCAGTGTAATGGCTCCCAATGCAAGGCAATGCAGCATTCCCCTCCCTTCGCACATGAATTGGATTTTGGGTGGGTATTTGCAGCTGCTAACTGTAAGCTAGATTTGATGGCGCGGAAAATAGAATGTGACTTTAGCAGCCACAGGGTTTAAATTGGGGGAATATATATACCCTAACCCCTCGAGCCGCTCTGAACACAAATTTCTGCCGCGTAGAAGGGAATACAAGAAATATCATTTTACGGATGATGCATAAGTTTTGTTTGTTTTGCTTTAATCATTCTGCATGCACTATAACTAGAGTATGGTAGTACCTAATTCCCCTCCCCCTCCGGATAGCCGGCTAGGTGGGGGAGTTCCCCTCTTCTACCCTTCCTTCTCTTCTCCTATTCCCCTTATCTTCCCCTTAAACAAATGAATCACAGGCAAACGAATGATCGCACTTAAAATAGAAGGAAACGAAGCGAAACGAAAGACTGCCGCGTACGCTCTGCTCTGCTCAGCGGCGCGGGTACTTCCCGACTCCCATGGCTGCCAGGAAGCCCATCACCACTTAATCACACGTCTCCAGGGAAAACAGCTCCCATATTTGCACGTGCCTGCATCTTCCCGCTTTCCAGCCGGTTTCCCGCCCGACTGCTTTCCACAGTTCCTGCTGCTCGTTCTCCACTTCTTGCAGTGGTGGAAGAGGTGCTCCCATGCTTGGACCGCCTTTCCACATCACCAGCACTGATCGTCGTCTCGCTGTCCGAACCGCTGGAGATACGTTGCTGTGGGTGCGTGCCCGCACTTCAGCTGGTAGTACCGTGAGGCGAGGGACTTCCTGCTCTTCATTGGTATTGGCCTTCGGCTTCCAGCCTTCCCGCTTCAGTACGCGTAGTATGTGCTTAATCTCTTCTCTTCCCATTCGGTTTTGGCTGCTGCTCTCTGCTCAGTGATCCTCCTCGCTCTATTCGCTGCGGAGACGAATGATTGCTCTCGGACTGAGCTTCTGCGGCCCTCGCGGGCTGCGTTTGCTTGCCGGTCGGCTTCCTCGTTCCCGGGGATGCCCGAGTGCCAACAGTTCTGAGCGACTATAGTCTTTCGGGGCCCGGCGTCTTCGTCTTGTCCAGGGGTATCATTTTGGTGTACTGATCTGTCCGGGGCTGATGGTGGCTCCCCTAGGGCCCCATACAGGGACCTATAGGAGACTGACGGCTACTGGGCTTTAAAGTATGCGGTAGCAGATGACACAGTATCGGTAAAGGGCCCGAATAGCATAAAATAACATAGTTTCTACTGCATCCCACAGTTGACTTCTGTATATCATGACGTCATAAAGACTATAGGGCCCTGTAGGTATGTAGTCCAAGAATCATTTGCCCTAGTCTTAAACAGTCCAGAATCCTCTCCCCCGAAATTATAGTCCAGTCCCGGGCAGAGTGTTGCCCGGACGGGACGGACTATGGGGAAGCCTGCCGAGTGCGCGGGGACCTAGCGGATCTCTGTTTCGATGCCGTGATTGCCCAGTGCCCGTGCTTCGTTATTGATCCATCGTGTCTGCTGTCTAGGTCCGGTTTCGAGGTGCGCTGCTCGTGGAACTGCTGCCTGGGAGTTGCTAAATATTATTGTTTTCTGCACCCCCTGAGCGCGCAGTCTTTCAGCTCTCTTTGCAATCTCTTTGAGAGTGATCCATATCACCCACATCTCGGCGTCAAACACCTCCATTCGCCCTTTCTGGAGGTAGCTACGGAGGGCCCTCCAGCCTCCTCTTTCGCTGTGATTGCACACAGCTGCTGCTCCCACTCTCCCATCGTCAGACCGGGACCCGTCTGTCCACCACGTGCAGGCCTTTGTGTGTTTCTCTTTCGACAACCGTTCTGCGTGGTTCTTGGCTTCATCTTTCTGCTTTATTACCACTCGTACCGCAGCTTCCTCTCCAGGGCTGAGCCAGTTCATAGTCTCGGTCGTTTGATTGCCCCTGCCCTGGCAACTCTCGCAAACGGGGTTCTGCGGTGAGCAGAGTCGTGTAGTTCCTTTGTTTTCGATCCTTCCGGTGAGTTCGCTAGTCTCGATACGAATCTCTGTTGGCGGTAGTCAAGGAGCACTTCCGCAGGGACTAGTCCCGCTTCGCGCATCAGCGGCCCTTCAGAGTGGTAGGTAGAGTACCCAGTGTTGATCGGGCTTGTCGGTTGAGGAGGAGTTGGAGGTCGTCCCGCCTGCCCGCTTCGCTTCAGTGATGTCAACCGTCCCGTCGGACAGCCGGGGACGGTGGGCCGTCCGAGATTTCTCTAGGACGGACGGGATGGCGCCAAGGCAGTCCGTCCTGTCCTTACTCCACAATCACGGCATGAAGACCGGGGACTTGCCGGGGACGGTGAGTTCATCGTCCCCGGCCGTCATCCACCGTCGTCGGCCGACAACGGGCGGTTACAGTATATATTTAGATGAAATTGAAATAGCTCTGAGAGCGCACGGTAAGAGATATAAATAGATGTAGGGCCTGAAATCATGGGTGGAGCAGGACTTAATCTTTGGAGCAACGCTGCCGTCCGTCCCCGTCCTGGCTGATCCCGGACGGACGGGACGGTTAATTTCACTGCTTCGCTTGGGTCCCACCAGAGCTCGCTTCTGTACAGTGCCACTGCCTGTACGCAGGCTATTTGGACGGCTCTGATGCTGTCGGGTACAATTCCGTGCTTCTTGTTCAGCGACCTGAGCCTTGCTTCTGCACTTCGCGCTTTTGGCATGCATCGATTGTGATGCTCCTTGAGAGTCAAATGAGAATCCATCCAAACTCCTAGCCACGACGATGCATAAGTCAACTTACTACTAACTTCTTAGGAAGTACTGTACCGAGCACGATGCTTCGGACATCACGCGTCACAAATGCCCCGTCCGAAGAGATTTTATTCGAGTTTCCGCCCACTCTTGGGTATTCAGTATGGAAAAAATCCGTCACAACCAAAATCTCGTCCGAACCATCGCGCTAGCTACAGTATTGGGATGCAAAAGTTACAAATTATGGGGAGTTCGCCACGATCTTCGACTAGATGATATACTGTAGGGCCCGCAATGTTGGACAGAGTGTGACAGTGTGACACTGATTTCCGTATATCCTTACGATCGAGATTGACGCTGTCGTATGACTCGTATCGAGAGTCAGTCCATACTGTCCAAACCAAAACGCCACCATACAGGAAGTTACAATTGCTCTTTGTCTAGCAGGGGATAATTCGGCCTCTTCTTGTTGGGTCAGCATTCCCAACACTGTTGTTCCGCTTCGTATCGATGAGTGAATATAGGCGGCTTATTTTTTCCCCACCGCCCTAAGACCATGCTGCTTGAAGCTTATTATTTACAAGACTGTAAGGCTCTGCAGGGTTGTAGTCATGAACCTCGAAGCCCTAGGGCTAAAGCGGGCTTGAATCCTTAGCCCGGAAAATCACAGTCCGGGATCAGGCATGGCTCTGCCCGGACGGGACGGATGGTTGCGAACTCTGGTTTACAGGGTATTCTGTATTCTGCCGATGCTTATCCACGGTAAATCCTAGAAAGTCGAAATGTTTGGTGATAGCCCTATTCGCACCCCACCATGAATCTACATCATCACTTCCTGGCTAGTGATGTCAACCGTCCCGTCTGAGATTTCTCTAGGACGGCATGGCGGCCGACATCTACCGTTCGCGGCCAACACCAAGTCTTAAGGTGTTTACTTGGTTTCATATGAGTGAATCAGCATTAATGAATAGAGTTTACTAGTGTCGGTGGATTTGAGATTTTATATAATTCAACTCGTTTTACTACTTGCGAATTTCATTGTCCACAGATATCTACCGGGGCGGCCGAGGACAGCATGTGGTGTCCCCGACATGTGGCGTTCCCGGCATGTGGCGTTCCCGGCCGTCATTTACGTCCGTCCCCGTCCTGAGTGATCCCGGACGGACGGGACGGTTGACATCACTGTTCCTGGCATCGATGTTGGTAGGGAAGCATTACGGCCTCGTTTCTACCCTTGTGGCTCCCCTAGTGGTTTAGGATGCTGATTGGTACTTTAGTGGGTTGGATTTGCTCGTTGTTCCTCTGTCGTTGGAGCGCTAAATTTGTTTGTATGATGATTGATTTTCTATCTATCGCGAGTATCTATGCTCGTATATGTACAGTGATCTCGTAGCGGTGCCTCGGCACCCCTTATGTTCTACCGGTATGCCCTGCGCCAGCATCCCTCGATGAGTGCGGGCTGACATGTTCCAACAGAATTGGAAGCCAAGAATCATGACAGGTGTCAATACCCACCGGAATCTCCACCATGGGCTATAGTGTCAACTACCGCGAGACGAAGCTGTATGTTTACCCAAATATAGTGGGAAAAGGCCCAAAGTGCTCGTTGTAAGTAAGTTGGATAAATCACATAAAAATAGCTGGAAAAGTTAACACGGTAGAGCCTGTCGATACCCCCAATCAGGGTTCACAATAGCCCGTCCGCCCGCCAGTCTTTCTGGTCCCCATGTCTTCGGCTAGTATCGGGTAAGTTATTGCAAGACTAGGGCCCAATCAGGGCGACTGAGGGTGACGCATAGGGCTGGGGTTACTGATTTACCTGAAATTATGCAGTTATTTCGATCAAGACACAGTAGTGTGGGCTCTCCAATCTGTGGATGATTGTCTGGATAGGTTATAGTGCAAATTATGTAATTTAGACACGGTTGGGAGGCATATTGGATATCATCCCACCGTTACGACTGCGTCACTCGCATCATGTGTCCATCACTCGGAAGACCGCCGGCACCTACAGTCCCGCAGTCTAAAAACTTCCCGGACGGAAAATCATAGCCCGGGATAGGGTAAGGTCTTGCCCGGACGGGACGGGCTTTTGCGAACCCTGCCCAATACCAAGAGATTGATCGTAAAAACGCCGTGACCTGTGACGGTAAGGTATGTCGTGTTCGTGTTATAAAGGAATTAAGTCAGTCCGCCGCTGTGTGCTTACATTGTCGCAGGAATAAAATATGAAATCTTTGGGGGTTTACTTGAGTATGGCTGGAACTCATCACCCTTTCTCTCTCTGTGAGTAGAAAGGCAATTTAATAATGAGCCTAGTCATGTAACTTATAACTGTTTTACATATGTAGGATAACTGCACTGGGGAGCCTATTTTGTTAGATAACCTCATCGCCAAAAATTATCCAAGATTACATTTGTTCTACTCCACCGGCCAAGGTCTCCACTTGACCAAGAGGATATCCCCTTGCCCAAGAGGGCCGCTTTCCCGGGAGGGTATCCTGCCAGGCAAGTTTCTCGATTGCGGGGTGGGATACCTCCTGGCAGCGAAGAACTGTGAAGGCGGTGAGAGGTATATCCTCAGTGCCAAAAAGCCTTCTCTTTAATTTGTCTAGAATTATCAAATAAAATCTATCTACCGTGGTTGTTGTATCCTTAGAGTCTTCCAAGGGAGCATTTCACCTTGTTTTTGATACAACGGCACCGCCCTGTACACTGTGGCCCCTTGCATTTACAAGATATCGAGATTCGCTCACTGGTAGAGACCCTCGCTACTACTGCATGAAGGGGAAAGAGTGATATTCATTTCTTTATGGAGAATTAGTTGGGTATATAAGTAGGACGAGAGAAGTGTGCAAGCGGTGGTTGTTACTTTATGTGATGATTGATTGTTGATCTATCGTGGGTATCTATGCTCATATATGTACAAGTGCTCTGCATATATATCTGTACACATATGCACCTTAGCTGGTACGCATATTGGCACTCTCAGCTGATCATCACTAGCTGAATCCTATCAGCGTAGCTATGTACCTTCAGCTTAGCTGAATGCCGTATGCCTATCTCCACAAATCGTACATGGCACCTTAGCTTCTAGGACTTGGTGTGTGGGACATCTCCACCTGCCAGTTAAGAACCTTTCCCGGGAGGATACCCCCCCAGCAAAGCGGCCTTCTTGGGCAAAGGGATATTCCCTTGCAGTTCTCTTGACTAGCCGGACACCCTCTTGGTCAAACGGAGAACTTAACCGCTAGGGTAGAACACATTCAACATTTCTCGAACTACATCGTGGACAAGGCTGTGAGAGAGGTCCTTCCATAAGGTTATCTTGGACAAAAACCGAGCTTAGAATGGTATTTCATCACCTGAATAAACGAAGGATTAAGTAACAAGCCTAGTTTGAGTTCACTGTCATCGGAGAAGAAGAACATAATGAAGTTAAAGGGGTTGCGCTTATGGTAGAGCGAAAAATGGACGCTGAGAAAAGTCGCGGTAAAAAAAGGTATGAGAAAGTATTGTTTGTGGTAATTTTGAAGTAATAAAGACATTCACAAATTCGTTATACTCCTCACCCTTGCCCTCTTCCGAGGGTTGTTTCAGAACCAGTCTCATTGCCAGCATGGTGTGCAGGACATTGCGCCAGTTGGTGCATAGTTGGAGAGCACAAACGGTGGTGACCAGTGATGTCAACCGTCCCTTCCGAGATTTCTCCAGGACGGACGGGACGGCGCCAAGGCCGTCCGTCCCGTCCAAGCTTGACAATGACGGCTGGACGGCCGACATCCACTATACTGGCCGACACCAAGTATTTAGGTGTTCTACATGGCTTGATATGAGTGAACCAACAGTAATGGATAGAGTGTACTGTACATTGTATGGGTAAATTTGAGATTTTGTATAATTTAACTCGTTTTACTACTTGCGAATTTCATTATCCACGGATATCTGCCCGGGACGGTAAGTGGCGTCCCTAACCCGGACGGACGGGACGGTTGACATCACTGGTGGTGACAATATATCAATTTTGGCAATTGTAGCGTAAACGATAACATGTAACATTTAAACAGATATCTAGAAATGTAATGCCCAATTTAGTGACTTTACAGCCCTGTAGTAGTGCCTTACTAACAGGATTTTACGTGTTAAAAGTATACTTCCGCCTAGTAGTGTCTTTAGTCGGTGCCTTTTGGAGTGATGAGGGTCTCATTGATTTTAATACACCTTGACGACGAAAGGCACTCGCATCGAACGATACTTGGAGGCAAGGTATGAAGAGAAAAGGCACAGGGGGAAAAGGCATGGGTAAATTAGACACGAGCAGGAAAGGCACGGAGGGAAACGGTATAGAAGATAAGGCCCGTAGAAAAATACTGCATAGTTTCATTTCCGGTTTCATTTCCATGGTGCCTTTCATCCCCAAAAAAAACTCCCTAACCCAATTCTACACTTAAATACCTTTTATTTACTGTAAGAAAAGGCACTGTTCCCTTTCCAGTGCCTCTAAGAAACACATTTCCGACTCCCTTAGAGGCGTGTGACAGACCGGAGGCTGATACAAGCTCATGGTAACTGGGACTGATGTCTCCTGTATATATCTCAAGTCTTTTTCCTGCTTTTCTCTCTATACCTTAAGTCTGTATACGCACACGGTTCTCCCCATATCGCATTAACATCAATCGCTGTTGAAATATGGAAGGGGAGAACCGTGTGAATAGACTTAAGATACAGAGACTGCAGAGCAGGAGAAAGACTCGAGATATATACAAGGTAGTTGGGTGCCTTATGCCCTACCGGCTGTGTGCCTTGACATCAGCTCAGCTGAAGCTCAGCTCGGTCAGGTTTATGCAACAATTGCACCAAATCTAAAGCCGAGTGATATTGTTATGATCGAGTGATAGCGCTATGAATGCCCAACATTTTAGTCAATATCGTTCCTCCACCTAACAACGACAAAAACCATGGCTCCTCTTGGTTGATATGGTCATTGCATAGCCGGGTGTGGCCTCCTGAACAAGTATTGTTCAGGTAGTTGAGTTTCGTACTTCGGAAGGAATATGGCAAATGGCCGAGCAAAATGGCAGCAGAAATGATAGTGATAGAATGTAGCATGCGGTCACGCCAGATCGGCCGAGGTTTAATTTTGCTATCGAGAGGTACCGTTTGCATGATACGGATAGAGTCAGCAGTTTGGGAGAGAGAATTAAAGGGATGATATTTATTCTATTTCTCTGGATGACATGAGGATCGTATAGCCATTTTTAACAATGGAGCGGCCACGCTTTATCCTTGACTAATTCAACTCTAGATCTCTGATTCTTCTTTCGTCACGGGCAGCCAGGCCAACTTAAATACACAATAGCTAGTAGACTAAGATAATGATGTAATGCAGTTGTACGTTAACAGATTTCAACAAATCGCTCAGCTAGCTATAAGAAAGTCGCGCAACCAGCCCGCACTAGAGTAGTTAATATCCATCCCATCCATGCGACTTCCTCTCGTTGCCTAGTCCCATTACTGATCACTTTCAATCGTATCAAGTTGAATCACTGTTTGTATAGTTGGTAGCTGCCTTGTATGCCAAAGCATTCCGAAAAAATAGGTGTAAGCGGCATTCAGTCGGGCAATCTTTAGATTTGGTTCCTCCGGTGAGGCCAATCTTTCCCGTGCTTTCAGAATTCCTGGGTACATGATCGCAGATTTGGGAACCGGTGACTCTGCAATACTGTCGGGGGCGTTACAACCGTCAGCTACTATGACTCGAATATTGTCTTTGCCGTCATAAGACGTGGCGAAGTCCTCCTCCAAGATTTGCAGTAGCCGGACCGCTTGGACGTTGTGGAAAGATTCTGCCTTTAGACTCTTGATGCCAAACACCTTCACACCGAATTAGAAAATCTGTGAGATTTCGAATACTGTAAGCAGCAACGTACCTTCTACGCGATGGACCAAATCTCTCTGTAGTCGGCAGGAAGTGGATCCATAGTGCCCATATTAACCAGGCTGGTAGCAATAATATGGACGCTTCGGCGAGCCAAAGTATGGGTCCCTTCTCTACCGACAGGGATGCCATCCTCAATGCGGTATATCAGATCACAGAGACAAGCAATAATTCGTATCAAAACATTCTGATACCAACGTCTCTCCCAAACTGAAGTCGTTCTGGGGATCTTTGCGCACGTTAGTAGGTGAAGTGAAGCCCATGACTCTGGGATCACGAAAAACTCTGGTCTAGCGAACAAAAGCTACGTCGATTAGCAATTGGCAAACAGCCAAATGGGAAATTTAGTGTGTTTACCATTAATGTGATGAGTTCTTCGTAAGCCGAAAGTAGAGACGCCGAGTGAAATAAGTGGTACGAGTCCAATGTTTTCTGTATTTGTTCCATCTTCGAAATCAGTTTACAAATGCTTACGGACTGCCAAGACTGGAAGTTAGTTCCTTGTTCGAACTCATTGATTGGACGAACATACGAATGCCACGGGGGAATCTTCAGCTGAAGTCGAATATAGAGCCCGAAAAATGCTTATGATCTCGAAGGCATCGGTCAAAGCGGGCAGCCTGGGGGTGCGGTGAACGCTAGCCTGCATGGCTTCGTACCATTCGATATCCATCTCTGTCCGGTTTACAGTGCTATACTTCGTCTGTTGAACTACACCTTGCCTACCAAAAAGCCGATCACACTGCATCTGTTTAAGCAGGGACGACAGAATTGGGAATGTCGACATCCCCTGGTTGAACTTTATTTCTGAGACAGAATAGATCAAAGACTTCTGCAGAATTTTACGAACTGCTTGGCGCTCGGTATCTGAGAGCGTTGCTAGTTCTTTTGTGAGTAGGGCTGTAACTGTAGCATCGTGCTGAAACGACGAGGTGAAACTCAGATGTTCGATAAAAGCTTGTGGCCAGAATGCTGAATTGGTCATCAGAAGGCATCCAATACCGTGAAATGGGACCCTCTTACTGCATCGAAAGAGAGATGGGCTAATATTGTGCCGTTTGCTCAAACATGCCGTGATTTTGGCCAGAATTACGTTGATCGAGAGCAAAGTCTGCTGTAGATTCACAGATATCAGCAATATATCCGATTCTTAGGGTCTTCACTCACTTGAGATTGTCGCGAATAAGAGTTTCTTGTCCATTGCAGATTACCAAATCCGGGCAATTTTGATGTTTCTCCTTGCCATTGCTTCTGGCAAAGCTGTTCTATCGAACCGAGCGCCTTATAAATAACTTCAAGGATAACTTGGATTCCCATATTACGGGCATCCTTGGTGAAATATTGAGCTGGAAAGTCTCGTTTGGGGAGAATAGAGGGAGGCGACCACGGCATCGCAATAGATTTAATGCTGTTTGGCGGTGTATAGATACCAAGGAATAACAGAACTGAGGGTTGTACTAACTCCCAGGAGGACCCAGACAGGGTTTTCAGGATTCCAACGGCTTCACTGACGATCTCCAACCGAACGGCGATTATTTTAACCGATAAACTGTTCTGAATCTCTGGAGTAATCTTTGCCGCCTGTAATAATACATCAGAAACAACACGCCTTGGTGAGAATGAGAGCAGACAAGAAGAATGAAGAATTCCCACTGGAAATCTTCCGGAAAATCTCCGGCAGATGGTATTTCTTCTCTCTGGATGTACCGATTCAAGTACGTCATTAGCGATATCCAAGTTTGTTCGAGAAGCAACGTTCTTCCGCCCTGGAATGTCCGGTAGTGTTCTTCCACGTTGTTCCCTTCGAGTTTTGTGGAAACATGTACTAAACGACCGGCATGAACGTAGTTGACAACAGTTGATAGAACTAATTCCGGTAGGAATACACCACGGTCTTCAACGAGTGAAAGCGCTTCTTCAAGAAGCCCAACATTCACCGCAAGCTCGCAAGCCTCTTGAAACCTTCCACTAGCAGATTGCAATTGAAAGACGTGATTCACCATTCCAAATTCCCGAGCCGTGGCTTCCTGCTCCTTACGTGACCCTAGGTTCCTGCGGATAGTGTCTTCAAACTGCCGCTCACACTTCTTCTGGCTCATTAACAAATAGCAAAGCCGTGTGTACAGTTTGCGGCAATTTGGATTTATGTCCGAGGGGGGGCTGTAGATAATAGTTAGCGAGTGTATATCTGACATGTGAATGAAACTAACCGCTTCATGTGAACAATCAATTCGTTGTATAAGCCAGCGTAATAGCACATTGCCAGAACTTTCTCATGATCCAAGATCTCCCCATACTCCCTGACAGCCTTTTCGGGGAACCCGGCTTCCATAAAGTCCCATGCCGCTTCCTTGCGTCTACCATGTGAGGATAGTATTTCTATACAAGGTGAGCCACGACACTTCACAACAGACTACGTTAGTGCATTTATAGAACATACCTGCAGCAGCTAGTATGTTTCCAATATCATGCTGACACTGCGCTGCTTTCTCAATACGTTCAACTTTCAGAAACATCCCGCATGCTTTCTCAAGTGACTCCACAGATCTTTTCTTTTGGCCAGCAGCTCGCTGCTCTCTACCTATTTTTTGCGCATGATATGCAGATGCTAATGATTCCCCTATCTTGTCACCGGCCTTAATGAAACAAATCACGGCCTAGAAAATAGATCATCGTCAATTGGTCTCAACGCAACATAAGGGCTGGATCCCATTTACCTGATCGTATTTCTTTTGCTCCATGAAATCAAATGCTTGCTCGACCCACACCGCTTGAGTTGTACTATGTGTCGGAGCGAATTGTCTCTGTAATTCAGAGATCTATTTCTGTTATTAGCATGTAAATAATAGCGAGAAGACACTTACAGTTGAAAAATCGCTTTGGAGCATAACCCTGAGAAGCGACTTGGGATATCGCCATGGACAAAATCTCGGAACCACTGTGTTGAACAGGTGAATGACCGAAGCTACGGCAGCACTTCTCTGACTTTCAACTATCCACAACCGATTCTGCGCCCTTGTTATAGCTACGTATAGGTGCTTTGTAATATAAGCAGAAATGTAAGAGAGGCTGAAATTTGGTAGTGCACCTTGAGCTCTGAGCATAGCATCTTTTGAACTTATTAGCATTAGGTCAGAGTTAGAGAGATCAACACTAACAATGTCAACATCGTTCCCCGTAGTAGCTTGGGTGCTGTATGTTCCTTTAGGATCATTAGTTATTAATACCGGACATCTGATGGGAAAAGGCGCACCTGTAAAAAGCTGTTCTAGACCCGCAAACTTAGAAGACGGAGTAGTACTGAAAAAATCGTAGAGAAAAACATCTTCGAATTCCATGCCCTTACTCTCAAGAATAGTCAATATCAGTTCAGGGTTTTCAACTTTGGTTTTAATCTCATCTCGACTTTGCTCGTCTCTGACAAGAATCGCTCTGTGCGCCCCAAATGACCTCAAATTCAGATCTTCATTGGTAACATCCTTCGCTCCGTTTAAGGCAGACAAAAAGTTTGAGCCAACTACTTCCGGTTAGTAGGTTAGTAGTGACACTTTGGGATACCATGCGACTTACTGTAGACAGTCGGCTCAGGTCCTGGATTATCTCCGTTCTCAGGTGGCAGCCTATCTACAAGCTGCGGAAACCCTGTTGGATGGGTCAGAAGAACCGAGGAGGTTTAGCAAGGACTCCCTATCTGCATATAAAAGTTCCATGACAACCGAGGCAACAGAGACGATTCCTAGGTGGGATCGGTAGTTATGCGATAGTGGGAGCAATTCCGGCACAACCTCAGCTTGTTTCTTCCAGGTGAGAGAAGGATCATGGAATCGGGAATAAAATAGTGCTTGCGCGTTTGGAAAGCGAAAAAGAGAATCTTTTGATATCGACTGCGCCGTGTCTCCAGCTGTATAGGATAAATCATTAGTTTCGTGGTCAGCCACAAATGGGAGCTGAAGCTACCAAAGTGAATATTTCGAGGGTCAGGGATCAGAGAAAGAAGCAGTTCGATTTCCAGAGGACGCTGATCTTGCACCTCTGTTTCCCTACTGTTAGCTTGATTTCGAAATGATAGTGCTAAATTTTACCATCAACGTAAATCTCATCTAGTAAGCTTTCGATTTCACTACGAAGGACTGGGTTCTGTTCGAGTTGTTTGAAAACATGCACGACTCTATCGATGTCGTCCTGTTCACCCCGCCACATTTTGTTTTTTTCGTAGTGTTGGTAGAGGGTATAAAGAGAATCCCGTCCCTCACGTGACGTAAAGTTAGGTGCCAATTTCCAACGTTTCATTATATATTGCTCTCGGGACAATGGCTCGAAGTTAACATCACGAGAGGTAGAACCCTTGATAACGCCCATGATGTCAAGGTATACCAAACCCAGTGGAAGATTGCGTGTCAATGGAGCTGGGAAGCGCTTCCAATACTCCATTCGGAAGACATCAAAATCGACAGGTCGTGGATCATTTGGTAAGATTTGTACACGCCTTCTGGTTGGAGTCTTACTTAACCTCCTTCAATGAATTAGAGATATTCCTGTTAGACGGAAATAAGGCAAGGATATACTTGAATGAATTCTCTAAAAGCCTTAGGAAGTGGCTGAATGTGCAAACTAACGGAAAATCGTTGCCACCGATGGAGAAAATATCCTGCCTAGTGTCCTCATTGCACTCTTGCCATGTGGTGCTATTTTCCTGGACTGGATGTTGGGTACTGTCTCTTAGTTTTCCAAGGCGGCTGTCTATTAGCCGCTTTGTATAAGGCTTTAGTTTCTGAGTAAGCCTCCCAGAACGCGTAAGCAGTAACTAGTAGTCGATAGCAACATTAGATTAATATATCCACATCAAATGATAACGGTGTTGAACTACTTGCCTGGCGTGCTGGAACTTGTCCTTCAGTTGTGCTCTCCAAGTATCTACTCACTAGCTTGTATATTAAGCACGTGGTTTTTCCGGTTCCACTTCTACCAAGGATGAATGCGGGGCTTTTGAAGTGGTTTATGACATGGAGCTCCTCCGTCGAGGGGTCTACGGGAAACTCCGACGTTAGGGCGCCTTGGAGTATGCCGTCAAAAACGACAGTGGTAAGGCTAAAGAATTTTCCTACATTTTTGGTTAACATTGACTGAATTCTCGATGACAAACCATTGAGGCAGGAAACATATACCCAATATTGGGGAGCCTTCCGCCGTTTTGCATTGCTCACCCCATGCGTTAACACGTGGACCCCCGCTAGAATGTTCATCAAAATAATATACGGGTTCTGGGTATAGTGTTCCTTTGAGTTTCCTCAAGTCGACTGTTTCGCAAGCCGCAATGCGGGACGTATCATATGATTCTTGTGCTTGAGAAATCCATTTGAACATTTCCTCGACCTATTCCTTCGTAAGCACAGCTCGTCCAACTAACATCGGCACTGACCTCGCTACTCGCACAAATAGCCCAAACTAGATATATAAATTAGCTATGTGTTGTATGTAATGCAACTTCCTATGCCCGGAACATAGTAACCTTTTACGACCTGCATTACACAGTAGTGCCTTTCGTCGTATGCAATATCGACCTGCCATAGAATGGTGTTCTGTAAACATGAGACTTTATAAACCGGAATCAGACATCCGGTGCCACTGGAGATGTTTCGTCGGAGAGAGCCTCGCATCCATTCTCCGGACGCCAATGCTTCGAGCACTTTTCGTAATAGTTCAAACTCGCAAGTGATAGCTTCAGAAGTCAGCCGCAAATTCACAGGACCGTGTAATCATCATTTTATCGAGTGCAACATACCACGATGGGCAACAGTTCGGAGGCTTGTAAGTGCAAGTGCTGAAATCACAACTTTCCATGGCCCTACATGTTCCCCCAATAGGTTTTCAAATGCTCTAACACCGGTATATATCGTGCGTGAGTTTTCTCTCCGTGGGACATTCTCGATTATGCTAGCACTAGGTTCCTGAGGACACGACTCGCAAGGGAATGTCTGAAGAAATCTTTTCAATGCACTCCAGTGCTCAGCTTGGCAATGTTTGTTGCATTTTTTGGCCAAGGCATTGACAACCGGTGCCCAATCAGTCCAGCTTTTCGAAGTAAGGCTTATAAACGATTGGTAACTTCTACGCGACCAGCTTCTCAAATGCCCATCTGCAATTAGTATCGTCAGAATGGACGGAGCACGTGCCAATTCGGCCCCAATCAATTCCAAGCACCCTCCTGGTGGAATGTTTGTGATTACCGCCATGACAATAGCTGCCAGAGACTTTTGTGATTTAGCATCAGGGAGTTGTAAGGGAAATAAGAAAAATAAAAATCCCGCCAGGCTCTCCTCGTAGATTAGCTTTACACCCTTTCGGAGCTGAGATAGATGGTCAGATGTTTCGCCATGATATTCCGGCGCAGAACCTAAGAGCTCCGCTAATGTTTTGCCGTGCTCGTCGAAAGCAGCGAAGAATTTGGTAGAGATATCTCTCTTAAGAAAGAGCGTGAAAAGTTGCTTCGGATTTCGGACTAACGACCGATAGGCGAATGTGTATTCATCGTGACTGCAGTCCGGGTTGAAGATGAGATCAATGAACCTGGTGTCCGCCATGACATCAAGTCCAGATGTTCGTTAGGGAGTCGTGGTGTTGAGTGCAACGAGCAATGGCTGAATGAAATCTAGAGAAGCTAAGCAGGAATGAGTGACATTGATATGATTCAGACTCACCTGCAATGAACGTTCTTCGAATAAGCTGATGTATATCAAAGAATTTGCTGCAGCTTGTAGGAAGCGTATTCTTATCAGTCACAAACTCTATAGCAGGGTAATACAACTTAGGGATTACTAGCATTGCTCTGCGCACTATTTTGAGGGATTTTTTGGCCATTGAGAGCCCTCCATCACAGGACACTACTGTATTGTCCAAGTGAAAGCAGAGAAGGCGTAGATCTCAACTTGGTCTGCTGCAGATGCGCGGATCAAGCGCAGCAGGTTCGAGCCAGGCCGGATAAAGGATAGGTTTAGGATATATGTCATAGCTGCAAGCAACCGAATGAGTAGCTGTAGTTACTGTTGGTTTTGATCTTCGCCGGTCGCAAGTGGTGACAATTCCGGATGACAAGGGTGGTTGCTAAAATGAAAGCTGCATTGCTGCGCAATGCCATCCCTGCATTTCAGCATGCTCAGTGGTTCAATTTCTACAGAAACTCATTGGTGCGTGTTCTTATCTCGCCTCTTCGTCATTTATAATTGATACGAAAAACAGAAGAAATATCAGACTCTCGATATCACCCCACCAAGCGTAACCTGCAACGACGGAACAAGATTCATCTATATTTTGTATAAGGAAAAAGAATAGTTTAGTAGTCCAGTCACACACTGTACACTTCTCATCTTTGCAAAGTTCTTATTGTCCTACCCCACCCTTTAGTCACTAGTTGATGCTACTTTTCATCGGCTACCATATATATATTAATAATAATCACACTATACATTTATACATATCGCTTTATGCAGATCTACTACGCAGTTTTAGAATGCCAATATTGCATTATGACACATTATCTTCCAAGTAAGCAACCCTTAGAAGTCACAATTAGTCAAAATTCCAGGTGTGCGTTGACGTATATCAAGTTATGTGCGTCGCCCCAAATTCATATGAAAATGATAATTCCAGTCACCCATATGCATCGACGTCTTTACACTGCATGTCTACGTGGATTACCCCACGTTTACGTACATCTTGTGCCGTATTTCGGGGCAAGATCAACTGCTGCACATGAACGGCTTAATTGAATCGAGATTAGAGGAGAATTAGAGCACTAAGGGATGGCAATCGATTTCTAGCTCCTGGGAGCGCCTTACTTCGGCTTTTCAATGGGTTTCTCTCCCCGATCAGAAACACAAAAATCACCGGCGCGTAAGAACAGCTGCCAAATCCAAGACCGGAAAATAGGTCCTTGAAGGACTCATTTAGTAAATCATTTCACGTTCAACAATCATCTTAATCTGGGGAGAATTAGTGGAGTTGGTATAGGGTAGCGTTCGTTCTGGTAGGGAAGGATCCTTTCAATTCGTCAATGTGCATGTGATCTAAATTACGGCCCGTGAACACTGCATCTTAGGTAGGTTGACGTGAATGTGTATTCTCGCCCAAGACTAGGCACCATATTATGAGTTCATCCGTTGACAATAGTTATAGGTCAGTATACCATCCGGATCGTTGAAGTACTATTACTGGTCCAGCAAAAGCTCACGAAAGGATGTTGCTATATACTGCATTTAGCCGCGAAGCATTAATTCATTTTTATCTTCTGCGCATCCAAATCCGTTTCCCTGCTACTCCCAGGAAAAAACTCCCCGTATCCAAGTTTATGGTTTCCTCAACTACGAGTGTTTTTACTTCGGCCCCACGACCTCTAATCCTGTTTACCTTCCTGCCAATAGGAAAGGAAACCCTGTATTATTCTCCACCCCCTTCTCTGCCAATATAGATAACCCTCTCCTTGCCACCAATCACAACTCCCTACCACGTATCCACAATATCGACTTGAGGGGTGAACTGTTTCGTCTCGCAGTCATCCTCATGCTTAGGAAAAAGCCAAGTACCGCTCAAAATACCTCCTGTACATTGGATGTGTTGAAGCGCCTGGTAGAAGACGTATGTCATGACTGCAAGCGGCCGACTACAACACATGACGTCAGTAAGCGAAGCACATAGCGCCACCTTGGGCAAAAGTGCATTATGAATTGCCGTACACCAAGCCAAAAGTCATCGCAAAATATACCTGAAGAATGGCATTCCTGTCCTTGTATATCTCTCTCTATCTGTTTCGTTTGTTTTTCTTTTCAAACAAATTTTCGTGCTGTTTGCCGCTGTAAGGGTGATATAGACGGAGCCCACTGCCGACCTTATGCATGCGATCGAGTCAGCGTTATCATGATGTTTGTGCGTATGTGCGTATCATACGTTTGCTCTGACGTTTGATTCGCTTCTCTTCTACCTTAACCCTGCAATTATCCGCGTTAACCCAGTTCGTCCGGTTCAACTCATGGGATACCTTCCATTGGATCTAGATCTCAGTCGTGTAAATAAAATTTCCAAGACGCTGGAATGCAAACGATCACACATCCATAATTAGCCGCCCGATACGGGGCTCCAGAATGCGACCGATTGAGCACATACTGGACTCAACTTACCCATCACTCAAACGTTCCGAGTTTGTGTTTACTCAAATTAATTGTCGACAACCGTTTATTCGCCAGAAGTGTGATGAAGAACGAATTTTCTAAACACCTGTTATGGAAACACGAGACGCCGCTTTTTTCTGCCCGATTATTGTCCTCGTCGTCAGCGTATTATATTTTAAACTCTCGGATTGATTAGAGAAACCTGTAGAAATTTCGTACGCCAAACTATTAAGACCATGTGGACAAAATTCTACATAAATACTTTGCTAACTGATTTCGCTAGTGATCTTCCGTGACTGGATACCTCAAGAAATGCCAAGCCCTCGAGTGATTATCCATTGCGCGTCTAAATGAGTGACAGTTTGTGATCGGTAACTCCGAGATCAAGTGGTCGGTGGATATCAGAGCCACGGTGACTCGAACAATGCAGCCAGATCTCGACGTTCTTCGCCGAATTATATAGATGTAAAAGCTAAAGCCAAATATGCACATTTTGGATACGTATACACACTAGATATGAGATATGCCAGATTCCGTTATCCGGCAAAAAGAGTGTCGGCTTGCCTGCTAAAATCTGATCTATACACCAAAATCTCGTTAAATTATTACCCAAATAGGGCCTCTGCTGAGTGTCGTATCAAGGAAACCCCCATTGTACTTAGGCGGGCTTCCTGGTGGAAAAACCAGGGGGGAGTAACGCGCACCACCATTCCCATGTAATATCGTACCCAAAATAACCGTTTGCAATATCTCTCAGACATGCTTGTATACATTCAATTTTACATTTTGTAGAATTATGGATTAGGTTTACACAATCTCGCGTGCGGGTATGTTAAGTTTCAACCGCTGTACACGGCTGAGCGAACAATTATGCGAGGTGAGTGGGAAAAGGTATGGCAGCAGGTTGTGTCCTGGAGTAGCACCCTAACTAAACATGTATCGGCATTCGACTTCTGACATATTCAGCTAGCCGACGCCCTCTCTAATCGCGCTTGACGCCGCTGACGCCCGATATAACCCCTTCTCCCCGTAATTGCCTGGAGCAACAAAAAAAGGGCGGAGATATACTATTAACACATTTAGCCATCATGTATATTGCGATAATATTACCTACCACTAACACGTTTCGGATGATCATAATCTACCACCCCCCTTGGCGAGATGTAACAGAACTTACATATTATTTAGTTCTCTGGGGATCTGTGCTGCAGCCTAGTCTTGAAACTTCGCGCTTTCGGGGAAACATATCTTCCGCGCAAAGATGGGTTAGTCGCTAAGGATTGAGATCACATGCATTCATTTGGACGCCCGCTATCTTTTTCACGGGACAGATATACGGCTTATAATCAGGTGTGGCCAATAGGCAGAAAAGGGATTGCTGTCCACTTGCCAGCAACGGACATCTCCGTGTTGCCATTTGCGTCCCGAGAAGGTTGCTTGTTCGGACAATAGTCTGTATGTACATACATAGCGAGGATACCTACCTAACTCAAACAATGCTCGGTCCTGGGCGGCCTATTCCGAGGCTACCCGATCCCACGGTTTACCTCCGACAAAGATCCCTTTCTTACAGATCCATCACTGCTCTCCCCTTCTGTCTTTCCCTCTTTCGGAGTCGGCTGCTGAGGTTGAGGTTGCGGCGTTGAGGGGCTGGGTCGCGAGGTTGTCAACAAAACGAGTTAGTCGGCTCGTAACTAATGTATTGCCGTTATATCCATATCTTTTTTCGCATCGTGCACAAGCCCATCGGTACCATATTCTCAACTTTCCTCGGTGATCACTATCTACAACTCGCGAGTGGCAGCGAGATCCCAAATGACCTGCGATTCATGGTTAGCTCGTGTTGCTATTCTTGGGAGGTGTTCGAAGTTCTAGCTGGAAATTGGATGTAGAGTAGTGGTGTGGTTGTACTTACAGATAGTCACGTGTTTTAACCTACTCCACATTACTCTACCCTTCTCGCAATATCCACAGACACATCTGCTAATTGATTGTCTAAGATCTATAGCGTAGGCCGGAGGCCCTTGAAAAACATAAAAGTAATAATTCATTAAACCCTTATTCATAGTAGCTCATTGCACGCGAGACGAGCCGGCTCGAGATATCACGGATGATAGAATATCACTAAGAGCATCCTACTCGTCGGATTTTCAATTCTCCGGATATCCCTGTCAATGATTAGATGGCTCTGGTAAGATCATATCTTATTGAATAGTCATCTAGCTTTGATGAGTAGTCACCAAACTATTGATATGTCGCTATTGGCGCTTCTGATAGAGTGTCCGGAGACTTTAAGATCTGACGAGTGCGAAAGTCTTCACCCGTGAATTCACTGTTCGCGCTGACTTAAATTGTGAAGTGTCTTGGCCTGCCTCGCCGCTCCCACCTCCACCATTGGGCTCGAGCACTATCATTCAAGAGTCTTGTAACCTTGAGCTCAAGTCAGAGCTCGTCTCGTCTCGTTTACAGCACTAAAGATCTACCTTAGTCGGTAATTGAAGTTGCAGTACGGTAGAAAATCTACCGGTAGATATATGGAAATGCTGGCGTGCGGTCAAATATTCTGTCGGTGCGTGCGAATCTCGATTGTGCAGCTTCGCGGGAATGCGATAGCTACCAGGTCGTGAGGCTTCTTCATCGTCGAGAAACCCCCTTCCCCCGGGGAGAGGTATCGTTGTCGTGCTACGCCATGGTATAAACTGTTACACGGCTGATTACCATCAGCCCATACGAATACTATATGCTTCATAGTCTAGTAAGCCTTACAAAAGACTAACGATCTATCTATGCAACACGCAGGCCAACCGGGCTTCTTCGGAAAAAGCCCGCGCTAAGAGCGGCAGGCCCGTTTCAAACACTACAGCAACCTTGAAAATAGCTTTGCACGGCCCACAATGACAGTTGTGTTAATAGTACGAATAAAGTACGCGACAACCCCGCGGAAACAAACCAAAAAGGCCAATATTTCGAACCTGTGGCGTTTGTAACATCAAGCAATTAGCGGTTTCGTCGTCGGTGCGGAAATCAACGCTAAGTTTGTGCGGTTCTTCGTACGGCTTCCTCTGTATGCTTGAGTACTGACGGCGATACAATACTCTATAGAGTACGTACTGCCTGGCTTCGTCATGGGTAGATTGATCTACTCCATGTATCTACGTCTATTTTGGTTCCGGGTATCCTGTTCGGGTACGCACGGGTTCCCAACCGTCCGTCTCGTCCGGGCAGAGCCATGCCTGACCCTGGATAAAAAATTTCCGAGCTAGTAATGCCAGCCCGCATATATCCTGGAGCTTCCAATTTCCGGCCTCCAACCCTGTAAGTCCTTACGATCTTTACACACGATGCCAAAAGCAGAATGGTGTTGAGTGGAGGGAAAAAACAAGCCACTTATACCGACCTCACTGTGAAGCAGAACAGGGTGGGAAATGCGAATCAACGATGTGAGAGCTATGCTGACCGGAGGAAAACCTGCCGAATATGCTTTTAATCTCTAATCTTATCACGTGTTTTGGGTGTGGCAGCCCACACGGCATGTTCGGCCTGGTTTCCGGCCGCAAATTTTTACACCTCATAACGGTAACCCCCGCCGGGCCATATGGATTCTAGCTTCAGCCCGGGATGCCCTAGGGCAAAAAAAAGGTTCACCCGGTCTGGACGACGGCGCTGTGCCCCGAAGCCGCCAGTCCGGATGGATGTTTAGGAAGCATTGGTATACAGCTAGATAACCCCTGCTCCAACAATCCCGACCCCTCCCTCACCAATCGTCATAACAGGCAAAACTGCGTCCTAGCACACCCCCTTATATATACACGCCCCCGTCCTAGTAATAGGTGCTCGTCGAAAAAATCAAGTATAAGGACACCTGTAAACCTCACTCTATCATATTCCAAGGTTAGCATGGGTGCTTAAAGCAGGATGATTAGGGGTTTAGGTGTCCCTATAATTGGTTTTTCACCGAGTTCATAGACTCCCGAATTTCAACCCTAGTTTGCGATCGATTACTGGAAATCGTTGGGAAACTTTCAGTCTGATGGTGAAGGTTTTGGGAATAACATTAAACTAACACGGAACATGGGGGAAACTCGAGATAAGAGACCATTAGAACGCCCTCACCCCAACAATCATATTCCACTGGTGGAGTCGTGATGCGGCGATATTCCCGACTAACACAACACACTCTCTAGATCTCTCCCGTAGTAACCAGGCAATTCATCATTACCCGTAATATGCTCTGCCGGTGATAGAACATAGACGCAAAAGGAATCTTTACCAGTGATGTCGAATCCTGCCAGCGGTCCATGCGTATCCAATTTTCCAACTCCCTCCCCCGGGCATGCGCATCTTCACAACAAAACCCCCATCCTCCACCAATTTCTCTAACACACCTCCTTGCGTACACACTGTGACGCTCTCCTCCTTAGATCCTCCCCGCCCGCAACCCTTCGCTTCAAATACCCATAATACTTCGATCTCCTAGCTGTTAGCATCCTTTCTCTCCTCAGGGGTTCGCAAACATACCGTGCACAATCCCCCTCGTCGTATCCATGAAAATAATACCTCCCACTTCCATCACATGTTCTGTCTGCCCACAATCTATTTCGATCAACCTCTTTCCCCTCACTTTTCTAAGGGAAGATATACATATTATCCATCCCTCTTCCCATCTGCGCGCGCGCCCACAGCGCAAACTTGCTGTCCCGGGAGAAGGAAATGTACTGCGCGTTAGCAGAGATGTAATCGGAAGGATGAGCACCGAGCGGATCGACGCCGGCTGCCATGGCTGCAGAGAATGCAGAGTCGAGAGAGCGGCGGGCAGTGCCGATTTCGGAGGGCTTGGGGACGCTAACGTCGGATGGGGCGGGAGTGGCGGAAACAAGGAGGGTGAGATAGAGAAGGAGGGTTGTGGTAGTGACGGGGAAATTCATGCTGGGTGTGGTGGGTGTCTGGGTGGGGTGGAGTGAGAGTTTGGATGCCAGGCATTTTATACACAGTTCAGGCGGTGTGAGGGTTGCCGTGCGGATTTAGGCAGAGCTTCAGTAGATAATATAACGGGGGTTGAGCTCCGGTATTGCCGTTGACGAGTAAGGCTTCACGCTAGATAGGCAGGAGTCCGGTAGCGGTAGTAAGTATTCGTCAGGTGGTGGAGTGAAACATTATTTGGACTACACTTATACTGTATCATGTACTTCTTTTACAGATACTACACTACACGAAACACATCCATCTTCACTGTGGAAGTAGAGGATTAGCGTAAACAAAATGCTATTTCCCAGGCCAACGAGAGGAGCATCTACCTATTAGGTTACGTTATCGCACAGGGTAATTTATGTACCTCGCTTCGGCCCCAGCAGAATTTTGGCGCAGGCAGGGATGACACATTCCATATACGTCTGGAGTTGCTGGAAACAGTAAGTATGTACATCTCTTGCTTGCATATTATTGTTCTAAATGCATCATTTGTCGGAGTTGGCAGCAAACTCATTACGGTGCCCGTCCAGGGCTAATAACTACCCGAGTTTGTGAATTGGCAATAGACTGGCGTTGATAATTAGGCATTTCCATTGAACTATTTCTGCCAAGACTTATGTTCGCGCTGATAAATGGTGGTGTCGTAATGCACCCCTTGCTTTCGTGAGCGTTAAATTGCGGTTATTAGGCGCACTGTGCGGGCGGTTAAGGAATAGCCGAGAGTGCACCATTCCATAAGATGGCGTATTGTCGTACTGTTATAGGAAATACTGTATATAAGGCCTACGTGATTGCTAGGAGAATATAGTAATCGCAATGAAGAGACTTACACACCATTTCTACTCGAGTAACCCTCTTGTGCGTGGTATGTTACTCAAGAGCTCGGCCCATACGGTACCAACCGATGAATAACAAAAGTCAGTCACCCGGTACGTAGCCTGGAAATGCTATTGTGTAATTTTCTAGTTAGTTCACGGAGAATGTCAATCCGCGGAGTGACCGGTCAGTTCACGGAGTCCCTCCCACCTTCCGCGAACCAACTAGTCACATCACGGATCCGTGAACTGACTGATACAAAATTGCACTCAACCAAAACGAATCATTACTTAGTCCACATTCATCGTGATCCCTACCCCTACAATCCACTGTATCCCTCAATGTCGTAGCGCAACTACAATTACACTATGCTCCATGTCATCATTTGAAACAGTATCTTTTTCCCGCTTGTTTCGTTCTTCCTCCTCATTATCCTGTTTCTCCTCATCGTCCTCTTCCTCCAGTGCCCACTTCCTTTTCGTTAACATCTCCCTCCTCAGTATTCTCTTTGTCTTCCTCTTCCTCTTCGCTTAAGGTCCGCAGCACCGCCCAATCTCACCACTCCCAAGCATGTCCTTATGTATTTTCTCCAAGGCGTTTTGAATTATGACTTGTTGTGTGCTGTGTGAGATTGAAAGTACCGGATGGAGCTGCAGATACACCACTATTGTCCACTGCGAACCATCATTACGGCCATGGCAATAAAGTGTGCAGTCAACTTAAGATTTGAAACACTTGTAGCGAATTGTAGTACAGTTCTCTTTACACCTAAAACATACTTGGATATGTTTAGTAGAGATTGCAGACATGCAGCTTCCAGAAGAGTAAGTTCTCGATAGCTACCCTTCTTGTATAGAGGAATCTGATGGGATATTGTCTTGGTACCGGTAAGGCGGTCCATATTCTTTGTACGATGGTATTCAGCTGGGTCGAAGGTACTTAGTTGCGCTGAATCGATTTAGCTCAATATGACTAGCTGATATGCGCGCCTATATATGCATACGAGGCATTCAGTGAGCAGCGTTCGCAAAAGTCAGTCCCGTCCGGGCAAGACTTTGCACTGCCTCACACTATGATTTTCCGCCTTGGGGGTTATTAGACTGCGGGCTTTTGATTGAGGCCTGGCCAGGCCGCCGCTAGCGCAGGCTTTCGTGATGGAGGCCAGGCCGCTTAGGAACACTAACTGCGGGACTGTAGGTGTTACATATCCTCTGGCGAGTGACTCAGAGTGGCGAGTGGCGAAGCATCAAAGTTTTCTCCGATGATCCTCGGTATATAAATCGAGTCTTTCTCCTTCTCTGCTTCTCTTCGCTGTATCATAGAATCAATACACAGTTCTCCCCTAAGTACTACAGCAACAGTAGGGGCCGGCGGTCTTCCGAGTGATGGACACATGATGCGAGTGATGCAGTCGTGATGGAGTGATGATATCCAATATGCCTCCTAACCGTGTTTTTGTTGTTGTTTATTCATACTGTATGCACTCTAATTAGAGTATGACAGAGCCCCATATCCCCTCCGCCTCCGGGCAAGCCGGTTAAATGGCGGAGTTCCCCACCCACTACCCTTTGTCCCCTTCACACGGGGGGCTGGCACTGGGATTCGAACCCATAGCATTGTGACCGTATACCCCGCCTATACTTTCAGGAGCGATACCACTGCGCCACGGGGCCAGCCCCTAAACCCTAACCGTGTCTAGGGTACGTAATTTGCACTATAACATATCCAGTCGATCATTTACAAATTGAAGGGCCCACATCACTGTATCTTGATCGAAATAACTGCATAACTACAGGTGAATCAGTAACCCCTGCACCGGACATCACCCCCTGTCGCCCTGATTTGGCCCAAATCTCGCAATATCTTTCCCAACACTAGACGACGACTTGGAGACCAGAAAGACTAGTCGGCGGACGGACTATTGCGACCCCCTGTCGGTGAGCGGCACACTCCGCGAAGTAACCGGTCAGCTCGCGGAGTATGTACGCTCCGTGATGCGACATTAGCCATCATGATTACTCCCATTCTGAATTTAACATTGTTGTTACCTCTAATGATAAGATAATTCCGAATAATGGGTCTGTGCATACTTACCACAACCAATCAGCACGTTCAGAGACTTTTGTTTTTAGCGAGTAGTCAGTTCACGGAGCCCAGTTACTCTATGGATTGACCGGTTACTCCGCGGAGCAATATCTTCCATGAACTGACTGGAACATGTAATCTCCTTGAAGCACCCTTTCCTCAAGCGCAGTATCCCAGAGGCAGACCGAGGTCCTTTCCTATATGTTCGGTAAATCTATAGCATATGCATAGCTTCTTGAGTATTAGTGGTTGAAGAACTTGTAGAAGGTATACTAACTATCACTCGCACCACTGTCATTTGGATTTATTGCATGCATACCTGCATCGTGAGCCTCAGATCCGTCTGCAGTCTTAGGCCCGTTTGCTAGCTCTTAAGCAGTTGGTGTTTCGTATGAGGATATGCCTCTGGAGAGCGGCTCATATCAGTGCAAACGGATATGTAAACGGATATGGGAGTCAAGTCTGTATATATATAGGCATTCTGGTCTCGAGGAGATCAGTCAATCAACAAGTCTTTCTAGCATCCAAAAGCAACAGGATTCGGTTCATTAACAAGGATTGCCCATTGACGCTTTGTCGAAAGCAAATCGGACGTCTTCAGACATCCATCTGTTGGTACAGTATCGTTAAAATATCCCATTTCAGCTCATTAACCACTCGTTGATGTACTGGTAGTGAAGATATAAGTACATGGACATAACGTACCACTGGAAGAGATCTCCGGTGGTTGCAAAAATACGAACTTTAACGGCATTCTGCAAAAGGAAACCCAGAAGCAACTGAGTCACCTTTAGTTAGAATAATCGACAAACCTCTCCCCTTGGTAGCCATTACCGGTGTGTATGTATAATGTCTCTGAAGAGTGCATTTCTAATTCTCGCGGGTTGAACAGACTGTGGTGATGTTGGTACGGGTGAGACTCCATTGTAACAGTAGCAGGTGCAGCAATAGCGGGCTTGACGTCAAGCTGTGATTTAAAACCAGGAAGGCTGTAAGAGTAGAGCTGGGAGAGGATACGGATGCCATGCCAAACCGAAACAATTGTTGATTGTGGTGATGGTGTGCACCCGCAGTGATACCGGCTGAAGGGATATTCTGCATAGATATGTTTTGTTGTAGGGAATGGTACATTTTGGTACGGTACATGACATGATTACCTGCAGGTCATAGGTCTGACCCTGGAAGAATTATCTGGAAGAAGTCTTCATGCAACCTTACGTACATACAACCGTTTATTACATCTCGCTACAGTACTCCAGAACGATCAGGTCGATATGCCAGGTCACCACGTTTCAGGCTCGCGATTGAAATAACTGGGATATGTATTATCTAACCGTATCCGGTTTATTTCCAGCTTCCTCAGGTGCACCACGGTTTGACAAACGACTTTTTCGGCTTGCAGGTGCAGCAATAGGAATTTGTGACAAGTCCCACAAGTACGGCACTATTATCGCATGATATCTCAACAGCCGCCAAGGTTCAGGTCACCTAGCATCGGTGATTGGCTACTACTAATGAAACAAGACATTGGGAAAAACTATGTATCTTACCCCGCACCTCATCGATCGGCTCCACTCTGGGATGATTTTCGTTACTGCAGCAGGATATGATAGTTGCGTTATCCATTGAGGGGTGCAACTACAAGTTGCGGCGCGGGGAAATATTTGTCCTGGTGCGTGTCACGATCTACAGTTATGTGGAATTCGGAATCATTCCCTTAATACTGCCGTTTGCGGTGCTTACTAGGCGCCTTCTAACATTATTGATGCATAGATGGAATTGCTGCTACCCTTCCTCACCATCTACTTTGCCGTTTCAATAAAGTAATAAAGTAGTTAAATCTTCACTTGGTACGGTGACCCACTAAACAGTTCGCGACATGACTGGTCAATATGATGCATGTGTGGACATCGTGGTACATAGTGTATGATTAGATATGCAGCAGAGCAGGCAAGGCAATGTGCTGTATGCAGTCAGCTAATCGGTACATATAATGTAGCGCATGATGACCGGTGACTATTCCATCAATAGTTTTGGAATCGTCGATCTCGCTGTGAAACTGTGCGCGAATAGGTCGCAGTCGCAGACATTCAGCTCCCATGCACTTCCAGGGATCTTTCTATCGGCATTTTATACCGTTGATCATAAACAAAAGCAGTGGTTGAACGCTTCTCAGCAAAATAAATAATCCTTGAGCCCATAATGCGGGAGGTTTTCTCCCAATCATTCTGAGCACCCAAAGATTTAGTTTGTCTACAGTTATGGTCCATCGTCAACAGGACCCTCATTCATCGCAGAAAATACACCAAGCGCCTTCTCCAAAGGTCTTTGCTCCCCAGCCCCGGCCGAGCGAAGAAGACGCGGTCGGATCACATACACAGGGAACTGCCCTTAGAGATCAAATTCCTACCGGCAACACACAGCCGGCCCCCACTACGTCAGTTAGATACCTGAGATGCTTCTTGATGTTAGCTTTTGCCGGGTTGGTATTAGCCTTCGCCATAATTGGGGGTGTATTTCAGAGACTACACCAGCCGGCAGTGCCCAACCGGGCGATCCCAGTATTCGCAGTCATGGGGGAGACGGGCACCGGAAAGAGTGCGTTCATCAAGGCGCTTGGCGGACGCAGTGTGCGTTCGGGGAAGCAGCCAAAGATCGGGCATGATGTCTACTCTTGCAAGTTCCTTTGCGCCACTATCTGTTCAGTCAACTAATGTCTCAGGCACAACAAACATCACGTGGTACTCGGTCAACCTTTTCGGAGAACATATCCACATCATTGATACCCCTGGCTTCGATGATAGTTCGCTTTCAGATTCGGATATTCTACAGATGTTAGTTACAGAACTCGCGGCAATGTATCAGAATGACAAACACCTCACCGGACTCCTATATATTCACGATATCACAGAAGTTCGTATGAAATCCTCTGTGACAAAGGCAGGTCTCGCCACTCCATAAACCGACTGGATATAACTCCTATGCTAATAGCGTTCTGGGTGCAGAACTTGAAACTTTTTCAAAAGCTGTGTGGAGAGGAATCGTTCGCGAACGTCGTGTTAGTTACAAATAAATGGACAGAGCACGACAAGAAGAAAGCAAAAGACGAGGGGGTTAGGGAAAAAAGGTTGCAGAAAACATTCTGGCACGAGATGATTGCCCGAGGATCTTCGGTTGCTCGACACGATGGATCCACCGAGTCTGCGAAACGCATTATGACGAGCCTCATTAGCAAAATCCCGGTTGTGCTGCATGTGGTCCGCCAAGTAATGGATGAAAACCTCCCCTGGGACCGAACGGATGCTGGGAAGGTAATTAATGAAGAACTCGAAAAACTCAGGCAGAAAACGACCGAGGAGATGAAAGAGCTGAATCGATTACTTGCAGACCAAAGTGAACGGAATGAGCGGGAACTCAAAGTTATCATGGAGGAAAAGCGCAATGCTGAGAAACAACTGGAAGCCGTCAAGGAGCAGCAAATGTTGCTCGAGACGAAGTTCGTTGCCCAGAGTGAGACCGCGGAGAAGTTGAAAGAACAATTACAGCAAGAGAAAGCGCGAATGGCAGCCGATAACGATCTTCGAAGACGCTCAGGCAAAACATGGTTATCAATGAAGATGAACTATTCCATTATTATGGCATTTGTCATTTCAATCGTTCTCGCCTGTTGGGTTGTAGAGGCACGCGAAGTACAAACGATTGCTCCCACTTTTGGTTTACGTTATTTATCCGCTTTCATTTTCTTTTGGTGGAAGCAGTTTTTCAATGAACTGCAGGATGTGACGGGAGCTTTGGTAATTCTATCTTACGTTGTTTGGAGGTTATATGCCACAGTAAAAAGAGGCGGTCTCGGGATTGGTGTTGTAGTCAGCCTTGTCCCTCTTACGTTTACTTGTTGTATGTTTCTCTTCTCTTTATTAGGATACCTAGCTGTTTCAAGCCATCAATGTGGTTAGGTCTAGGAATAGGAGGAATAGCTGTAAGGGATAAAGACAATTTAAGCAAGTCTAACTTTTTATGTTCCTTTTTATTTCATTGATGATCGCTCTAGCCCTACGTACAGCCTCGCAGTAGTCATTCCCCAATTTTCAGATTTTTCGCGGTACACAAGAATATACTCAGCGTTTTATTTATCCCCCCCTGACGTTACCTGTGGCTTGTGTTGATGTGAATAGTGTGCGATGATTATAGGTACAAGTCTGAAGGTCTAAGGCGCGTGAAGGAAAAGGGAGAGCAGAGTGAAGTCTAAAAGGACAGTCATGGTTGCGGACCTTAGGGCTTCCTGCAACTGCAACAACCTGCCTTCGCCTCGCAAGTATAAGGTCATCTATGCCATCGCGAGGAAATTACAAATTACGCAAACGCAGTCGGCTTACTAATCTGGGACAACCTCGCTCTATTGCATGATAGGTCTCTGCCTTCTCATGGCCGGAGAGTCTGGTATGGCCGGAGGTGAATCTCGTATGACCGGAGATTGCTGTCCGCCTGAAGGGTCTATACAGATGCGTACGCACGCGTTCGTATTTGTACTCTCATATATATGTGGCCTTGTGGCCCTCTTAGATAGGATACAATTAAGCTTTTCTATCATCTCTACTTTTGAACACGCTCATCGACTTTCCCGGTAGGTTCCCGTAACCCAGGACTTGACAGTAGCGGCAGGCTTCCCAATGTCCGGGCGGCCGCCACTCTTTCAGAGCCCGCCATCGTCGTCCGGGCTGGGTGTGCACAGAGACACCTTGGGCCCTACTGGGCCCTGGCGGATGTTACCGTACCCTATCTTGGGGTTCTTTAGATTAAAAACCTCTCATTTCGTAACAGATTACATAGCATACAACTCTCATATCCCAATAATAGGCACAGGATCCTTGTAACAGCTCTGAATGAGCAAAAATCAGAGTAAGGCCATTCACCGCCACAGCACTCGCTTCACCCAGCCATCACTCGGCTTACATGCGGGCCCGGTTGTTCACAGTCGAGATAGTAGAGATGATAGAGAACGGTCTTTTCCGAAATAAGTCGAAACCCTCCGAAAGCCGGAAAGTTGGCGGTACTTTCCGAAATTAGCGCGAACTTTGAAAGCAGCCCGGAGTTCTGCGAGAATGGGCGTCGTTCGGTGGTCTTTGTCGTTTGTGAGGCGGAGATGTTGATTGTGAACGATGGTTTCTCTGGACATCAGTGGTGCATCCTGCAGGACACAAAGATATGATCTCACACCAGTACTTTCAGGGAGACTTCAACAGCAGTCGGGCAGACTGTAATCTGTATCAACGTCAATACAATTATGATCACCACTTCCGTGGCCTTCACCAGTTCTACTGGTTCCTGCGGGGTCATGGAGAAGTCTATTTCAATCTGTTTCAATGTCTTGTGCATAGAGAAGTCCATCTCCGCTGTCGATTTGCTCCATATATTCCGTGACTTCTGGTAGCCCAAAGATGTCCATATCGTGTAGGGATGAGACATGGGCATTTCTCTCATCGTCCACTCATCGGAGTTTGATTTAAACCCATCTCTATCATACTGTTGTGTAAGTTAAACTTTTGGGAAACGACGTAGTGTAGTTTAAACACCGACGTGAGGTTTACACTATAGGATCGTGGCATTTACACCACGTACACCAAAATAATGAACTCTGGGGTGACAATATCTTCTGCTTTGTTACGGGTTCGGCCTTTACCGAGAATCTAGCGATGCCAAGGCTTTAATGCGGGCCGATCCGGGAAAACGACAAGGGATGAATGTTAGTTTCAAGTCAGTGCACTCGAGTCGACATAGGTAGTCTTTGTCAGTTCTGGTGTTTTTCTGTTATCATTCTGGCCGTGTGTTATAACCAAACTATGTGTGGTACGATCACATCTTGCCGGTTCTGTATAATTACCTGCTAGAACAGGAGCGTCCGATCCTGTATCCTCATGCCCGAGTACTGTGGCCCTTCCTCGTCTGACCTAAAGTACCGCGTATAGTTAACTACGTACGCGCACAATAGTTACCAATATTAAGTTGAATTTGACGGAAGGGTGAGGTGGGGAGTCCGTGGGATTGGATGGAGGACATTAGAGTCGATGCTGGCTTCGGACTGGTCGATCTGCAACCGGAATATACGTTAAAATAATCTTGTGGCGGGAGTGGGTCTGGGATTGGTCGCAGGGTTTAGGTGGGGGCTGAGACTTGGAGCGACATTTGCCGAGTTTGCCGATTGAAGCAGAGGGAATGCGGCGGAAACTCTGGTTTATTTTTTCTTTTGTTTCTATGGAGTTGGTGCTCTACCCCTCGAACGGCAGACAGAGACAGGTAGTTTATCGTACTCCAAACGGAGTGGATGTGATTAAACTGCAACAGCAACAACGTGTTCCCTAACGATCACCGACACAAAGGTAGAAACAACCTGCCAGCTCCGCCCTACCAAAATTCACCATCAATAGCAGAGTATCCACCTGAAAGTATGCTTTATTCTTGTTTGCGAGTATATTTGTCTGCAATATCGTGCAACTTGGGATCCGTTGCCATAGCTGAAGACACTACCAAGTATGCGAGCCCATGGCTGACCGACGTACTGAGTTTTCTACTGGATATCAAGCGTTTGTTCCGGATATCGAAGAGTAGCCAGTTTTGTGGCTTGGGGTGGAGCTCGTTCCGATTGTGTGGGGACTCTACGGTCGCGGACAGTAGGATCGAAATTTCGCGGCTCAGAGAGTCTGTCTCTTCCGTAGTCGTACTCGTTGTGACCCCTCGGTGAGACTGACTGCGCGCCGTATGTTGTGGTAGTTCTGGGCTAGGTAGTCAGCAAACTCTGCAGTTAAAACGGCCCGTAAGACTCACATATCAAGTTCAAATGGGGCTTGGTATGGCGGAATGTACAAGGTGATCGGCGAAGAAACAGAATACCGCCTGTATAAGTATACACCGGCAACAACGATGACCATCGGACAAAATAAAGAGATGCATTGTGTCTTCACAGCCATTGAATATTCGTTTCCCCCGGCTCCTCTCGTGAACTAGTTGTCGAAAATCCCCTTGAGCAAAAATTCCGCGTTTGAGCACTTGATCGATTGTTGTTCCGGAGCCTCTCGCCGTATCAGCTGCTATCGCGGTCTAGGTCCTGCGTCGTAATCGTCGAGTAGCTTCGGAGTGCAGCTTGCATCAATAGAATCCGATGAAAAAAGGTTGACTCGAATTCGATAGTGAGTTGAAGATAGAGGGCAGAAGGATGCCAGGTGGCCACACGCACATATAACAACGCAGCAGTCACTGATTAAATAGGTGTTACTATAAATGTAACAAGCCTACATGGGTATGACAAGTGAGACATTGGAAAGATCCTCGCCGGCTAAACATCACGGCAAGTAGAGACAGCACATTCCCCTGATCGATCGATCGACCCAATTAGCGACTGACGCCAGAAAAATTCGCATTGTGCTTGAATATTGGTTCCCACAGTAAACATGGGTCGCGTTCTACCATTTGGCTGCAGCGGCATCTCCTGCACTCATGTCCTCCCGAATGGAGACATACATTAGCAACGGCTGTTGCCACTGTGCTCAATGGAATAGATAATATTAATGTTTATTTTTAACCGCACCGTGCATAAGTGTATTCCGTATGCTTGTGGCATCTCAACCTTCCTCGGCGATCACCACCTCTAACTCGCGAGTACAATGGTTCTAACTATCTAGGTAGAGAACCGTGCGGACCGAAACCATTCGTGTGCAATGCTGTGAACACAATTTTTGCATTGGTACAGGATTCTCAAGGACCAGTCCAGCACCAGACTGCACGAGTGCACACAACGTATGCAAGGTCAGGTTGACATGCAGGATCATTTGGGTCAACTTTGCCTGTGCATGTAATTGTCTCACCTGAACACCATTGGTTGCCTCACTCACTTCGTTTTGGCTAGTGGAAGGACAGGTATTATGGTATAATTGGGTGCAAGATGGCGTTTAGCAATTTTTGATACAGGTTTGTCGGCCAAGAAATGGGGTAGCGAAGGTTGATTTGTGGTAGAGAGCAGTTAACATTAGAACGGGTAGGATTAGAGTATATATAGTGAAGTCCCCTCATAGGATAACTGTACCTGACTATTGTGAAATTTAGTGCATGGTCAAATCCATCTGTAAACGATGCCCTGGGACCGTGGTTGCCATTCGGTTATGATGGGGAAACTCACCTCTGAACTATTTCGGCCAAATATGCGTATATGCGAGGAGGATCTGTATGTGATTATGAAATGAATAGCATTCAACTGGCAGAGGATCAAGAAAGAAAGGATAGAAGCTGTGAACTGTTGTCGCGGGAAATCCATAGTTATCCATTTGTCGGATAAGTGATCCGTACTCTGGCCCGCAATTGCTTAGCATCAGCGATAAAGTCGGGGTTCAGATTGTGTTAAGGTAGGAGAGGTCTAGTCAGTGTGCGTGAGATATTACTGTGTTAAGACTCGACCGCAAGAAACCACAATTTGGCCGGGGTATTGGAACAATGATGCCGGGGAGGGGGTTGTTCAATTAGCCTTGCATATTGAAAGGACTATCACATTCCAAATCTTACACTAGTGCAGTAATTATACTCTTGCTCGCCTTAGAGTAGACTGCCGCAACATCTGGTGAGGAGTTCAAACAAGGATTTCTAAAATCTGTCCTGCTAGGATCAGTTTTTGGGTCGGGTTAGGGAATCATCGTCTGCTAACATCAACCCGTGGCTGCTCAATGGAATCCCCGGCTCACCCTTCAAACTGCCGTGCGGTAATCCCTAACCCTAGTGAATGTATCAAACTTGCTGCGCAGTGGTTCGGGCAAAATCCTGAGTTAACATGATCTGTATGTTGTAAGGCCTGCCACGAATGCACTTACTGAAGTGATCACAATGCCCATCACCACGACACAACCGTGCAGGCATCTCAATAGTCTGTTGCGTCCGGGCAACACTCTGCCCGAGACTGGACGATGATTTTCGGGGCAGAGATTTCTGGACCGTTTGATACCAGGGCAAGTAGTTCTTGGACTGAATACCTACAGGGCCCTGTAGTCTCTATGATATCATGACATACAAAAATCAACTACGAGAAGCGGTGGAAATTGTGCTATTTGATACTATTTTTCGTATTTAGGACCTCCACCGGCATTGTAGTACCCAAAACCGCACACTTTAAGCCCCACTACCACTAGTTCATGGCATCACGGCACCCCCGCAGCAAATGTTAAGGCCTACATTTGGCATAGCCCACCGGCGCCACCACCGAATACCTACTCCCGGTAGCTTCCAGTCTCGTATAGGTACCTGCATAGGGCGCTACGGTAACCGACACCAGCCCCGGACGGACCAGCCTACTCAAATCAAGACCGGGACGAAACGGCAATGTCGGGACCAGAATCAATGACTATAGTCGCCCCGGACCGTTGAGATCCCTGCAACGGCGGTGACATCTTACATCTCCTTTACATTGACGATATAGAAATAGGCTACGCACCACATGCAGGATCAAACAAGCGGCGGAAAAGGTCAAAGCAACCTTGGCAGAAACTTACCGGATCACGAACATCGGCTCTGTACTGTAATTTCTCAGCTTTGAGATCCAGTGGAGCGACGATTCCGGAATCTGCCTCGCTCAGAAGGCACTCATCGACACTATTCTCAAGCGATTCAGAATGAACATGTTCACGGCATACCGACTCTGATGGATCTAAATATAAAGCTGGACTTGGCCAAGGATCGGGGGGAGAAGGAATTGGACAGTGAATGCATTAAAGAATGTTCAAAGTAGAGATAGAGAAGCTTGATTATATCTAAGAGGGCCACAAGGCCAATATATATGAAAGTGCAAGTACGGCTGAATGCCATCAGCCCGTATAGTCAACAGTCATCTCCGGCCATACGAGACATCACCGTCTCCGGCCATACAAGACATCATCATCTCCGGCCATACAAGACACCGTCTCCGGCCATACAAGGCTCATCTCCGGCTGAGACCTGTATATGCAATACTCCCCCTCTTGCTATACTCCGTGGAGCAAGAAACAAAATGAAATGAAACAAAGTGAATCCCTTAGTAGCCTCCTCAAACCCCTGCGAAAGTGAGCAGGGAAAGAGTACTACCGTAGCCTGGGAATGGCCATCCGTATACCAAAATGAAAAGTGAAACAACCTAAAATCCAACCTAAAATCCAACCTAAAATCGACCTCTATTACCATTGCCCCATCGCCTTTGTGAATTTCTCATGCTTATCCTTCGTCAAGGTCTTGGTTAGTATATCCGCCACATTCTCGTTGTATGCACGTAGGAGTAATTGACTATCTTGCGAGCATGGAGATCTCGACTATGGTGATAGCAAACGTCGAGGTGCTTCGTGCGAGCCTTTATGATCCCAGTTGTGATATGATTAAGTGCGCCTTGATTGTCGCAATTGATCGGGAGCGGTGATGCGTCTTTGCCGTGTATATCTCGGTTGAGCTGGAGCGGCCATTTCGATTCACGGGAGCCCTTGGAGCAAGCGATGTATTCAGCTTCGAGAGTTGACATAGCGATGAGATCTTGCTTCGTAACTGCCACAAAACAGCACCGTTGCTGAGAAGGAAGACATGGCCTCCTTTAGACTTGCGGTCGGCACTATCATTTGCCTAATCCGAATCCGTGTAACCAGTGAGTTGATCATTGCTGCCATTGCTGCTGCTACTGAAGTGCAGTCGAAAGCCGGCGGCGGATTTGAGATACTGGAGAACACTTTTGGCGGCGGTGAGATGGCTGTTGAAAGGTCGGGAATTGTATCAGCAAAGTGCAGCGACTGCAAATGAGATATCAGGCCGAGTTGCAAGTGCCGTATACATCAATGAGCCGACAATTGCTTGATAGCCTTTGATACTTTCGTTTGCCAAAGCCTTCTTCCCCTGATCCTCGGCCAGATCCAGCTTCACATTAGGATCCATGGGGGCTGATACACCGTGAGCATGCTCTATGTGAAATCGTTTGAGAATCGTGGTGATAAAGGCCTTCTGGCCAAAGCTGATGCCATGCTCGTCGTGGTGGATCTCAATGCCGAAGAATTGACGTGTAGGGCCGAGGTTCGTAATCTTGTACTTCTCCGAGAGCCTGGCCTTAACTTCGATCGCAGCTTTGGTAGCGTCTTCAGGGTAGATATGGACGCCACCGACAACGACGGGTGGACTGCGTTGGGCAAGGCAGTTTATCATAGTCACGAGGCGCTCGTCCGGCTGCTGGTCGAGCTTAGGGCAGACAAGGACGCAACAACCAACGACGGGCGGGCGGCACTGCACTGGGCGGCATGCAAGGGCCACGAGGCCATTATCAGGCTGCTGGTCGAACTCGGGGCAGATAATGACGCCAAAGCCAACGATGGGGGATGGCGCTTCACTGCGCTACTGAGAGTAGTGAGGAAGGAATAGTTGAGTTACTGGTCGAATTGGGGGCAGACATGAACGCCACAGACAACGACGGGTGGACAGCCCTGCACTGGCGGCTTGGAGTGGCCAGCAGACGATGGTCCGGTTATTAGTCAAACCTGGGGCTGATAAGGATGCCACAGACAACGACGGGTAGACGGAGCTGCGTAGGGCGGCTATTAGTGACAACGAGGTATTGGTTATGGTTCGACAGCTCGCCGAACTCGGGGCAGATAAGGATGCTACAGACAACGACGGATGGCCGGCACTGCACTGGGCGGCATACTAGGGCCACGAGGCAATGGTCTGGCTACTAGTCGAACTCGGGGCTAACAAGGACGCCCCAATTAACGACGGGTGGATGGCGCTTCACTGGGCGGTATGGAGAGACCACGAGGCGATCGTCCGGCTGCTGGTCGAACTCGGGGCAGAGAAGGATGCCAAAACCATCGGCGGCCCAGGGTGGACGGCGCTAAGCAAAGCAGCTTCGAGGGGCCAGGAGGCGATGGTACGGCTGCTAGTCGAATACTTGTACTTGTGTTCTTACGGGCAATGGCGACCATCTCTCTGTCTTTACTCAGCCCTCTGCACCTTGTTCCCTCCATACATTCATACATCTGCTTGTTAAAACGACAGGATGTCAATTATTGCTGCGCCCGGCACGTAGAATCTAGGTACAATCGAAGTGATAGAAGTATTTAGAGTTATTTGGTTGTAGTGTCGGTTAAATTAACACTTGCTACACTGGGGGCGACAATAACAAAGGTGACATTGCAACGCTAATGCATGTCATCGCGGAACGGGCCGGACCGCTTTGACGATGCAGAACCTTGTTTTGAGAGTTCTTGCGGAACGGTGGTGAGAGAGACGCTAGCTCGGACCCAAGAATCTCGGCATGAAGCGCAAAGGAGAAAGGGATAGAGTCAATATGGAATTGTAAATCTTCTGAGCGGAGTGAGAATGACGAGGACGTACGTAAATTAAGGAGCAGAGCCTCGAGCTCAGGATCAGCAAGCGGGAGAGATGTAATTAGAGTAGACAAGTACAGGATCGCACCTATCAGTAAAACAATTTTAGGTACTTGCCTTCGGTGCTGGTGTTGAATTCTTTGCGACAGCCACTGTGATGGAGTGATGTATGTGGCGTTCGCGTTTGCGTTGGGAATCAATGGTGCTGTGACCAAGTAGAAGTAGTGTTGGCCGTTTAGCCTTTCTCTCGTTCACAGTTTGTCTAGCCACGTGTTCGACGCTCGCACGCGACGAGCGGAATTAATTTGCCACCACTGGGAACGAGCGATGTTAAGTAAGACGAACTGACACGTCTGGGTAAGTAATAGTTGTATGGAATGATCCCAAGTATGCGTTATACAGCCAGATATCGCTAAAATCAAAATCAATCCCACTTTAGGGGTGCTTTCGCTAGTTTGACTTATATCACAAAGCTTGGCTTGTATCTACGAAATGGCATAAAAAATTATCCGCATTTGCGTAACGGGCGTTACGCGGGAGGTACGGCGGTCGTTTAGTACTCGGTTTAGGCTGTAGAATACCGGACACCGCATTTCTGGCAATGGATTTTGCTGAGGGAGCAGAGTGTTGAGTCATTATTGGCCTGGGGGCGAAGCTAACAACAAAGTCAAAGCACACTGGCTTTACCCTTTCTTTAATATGTAGATTGTGTTATGCCTAATGCTATACCCTATCTAGTCAGTTTGTTATGGTAACATGCTGGAAAAGGAGCGTCCGATCTTCTATAGAGTAGGGTAGCCGAGGGACTGCTATCCAGGGCTTTGTAACTGCAACTCTATATAGACATCGCCCATATGTTTCTTAGATCTTACCGAACATCTTCCCCTTTACATCTTCACATACTCTCACTCGCTCAGCATGTGCACCTGTTGCATTTAATGGTGAAGACGAAGTCTCTTAAACTACCTAAGAGAGATTCTATGACTTCGTATACTTGAAGAGTCCGGAGATCCCGCGGAGGTGATGAAGTGGCACTCGCAATGGCGAGTATCGAGTGATTAATCGTGAATGAGTCTACGTGTATGAGTCCCCTCGGTGACTCAGTGTATCGTCGACCTCATTCCAGGCTATACAGTAACACCCATATACTATCGATTACCACCCATACACGTATAGGACTGTATCTACTGGTACCGGCCATTACCCCCACCGAGTAAATTTTGAAGACTTTAAGGATAAAATACTCATCAAGCCAGTGGCGTTGTATAATCGATACTACCAGCTGAACTTTCCCCAGACCGGTTGCTTACAGCATGATTGATTGTAATCAAACTGTTAACTAACTTGTGCCTACTGCCCGCCCTATACTGATGGGAAAGTTTGTTTCGCAATAATTGTCTGTCTCGGCAGCTCTTTCCCAATCCCGGTTGATCTTGGTAGGTACTTACGGGTAATAATGAAACGTAGTAACGACCCATAATGACTGGAACACCCATAAGAGGTATTATGGTAGCTCCCTATGCCGAGTCGTTCAAAACGTGTCATTTGGCATCCTAGAATAGAAACTATTCTTTTTTTATAGAATGTATGGGAACTCCCTAACCCTGCCTCTCCCGTCGCTTGGTGTAGTAGCCTAGTATCTGCGTTTCCCCAAAGCTGCCAGGCCGGGGTTCTATGCAGTGTTCCTGAGCTGGCCAGGCCCAGCCGGCCTGCGTGAAGCGGGGCCTAGCTGCTAAGGCAGGCTTCTGAAATTGAGGCCTAGCCGCTTACAAATACTGGTTCTACGATGGAATGTGTTAATGTACACTCATTAAAAGTTAGACTTCCCAAAAGTCCGCCCCGGGCGGACGGATATCTTGATCCCGGATTACAATTTGTCATGTAGAGGCTTTGGACAACACGACTACTAGTGTTACAGACCTCATACTGGCTCACGGTAACTGAGGCTGATATCTCCTGTATATCTCGAGTCTTTGTCCTTCTCTCTTCTCTGTACCATAGTCTATGCACACAGTCCACCCCTACATATCGCAACAACTAGGCCTGTATGTAATCCGACAAATAGTTGAGTGAAGCGAAGGATGCGGCGGAGACTGGCTTTCACCCGGATTTGTGTTCGTGCACACCCTGTTATAAGGTTATTGTGCCCAACATTAAGAGACGAAAGTTGTATGCGGTGTAATCCGTTACGAAATAAGTGATTTTCAATCCACAAAACCCCGAGATAGGAAGCAGCAAGGAAATTCTCCCGACGGGGAGTGGCGACTGTACAGCTCGAACGCGGATTATTTTATCGGTTATAGCTAATAATTACAAGATATAGTGGCAGCTTCGCTTTTGGGACGGGACTCGTCGAGTCCAGCCCACCCTGTCCAGAGTTACCACCATTCGCTGGTTCGGGAACTGGCTCATTTGCATGCTCCCAGGTGTACTTGGCTCCAACCTGCTCCAAAATTCAAAATTTGCAAGCCGCTTATGAACAGCATGGCAAAATTCAGGATCTGAAAACGTTCATATCCTCTTACTTCGCTTCCCGTCACGCACAAGTCCACTTCATGAGTCCGCTTTCGTGCAATGATGATTGCAAATGCGTTTTGAAACCGCACCTCCGGAGTGTGCTACTCAATTTCGTTCACGGTCTTCGCTTTACGATATCGATAATAGCCACATTGCGCTGTACAAAAATAGACTGATAATGTTGTTTATCCACAACTGCTCACTCAATATTGGGGATATCGTAAATCTGAGACTTGGAGATGAAAGAAGGTATATAATCAGAAAAAATGTCGTAGACGGGCGATTTTGGATTTGAATTCAAAGTCAGTTTGATTATCGAAATTTGCCACAATCAGCCACAGTTCAGCCACTGCATGATTGTACGTACCACCAGTCAACCAATGAGAATGCTTCCGGCTGACAACCATGTGTATAACTATTAGATGAATACAATATCAATCATGACATTTAGCAGCGCAACTAATATTTCGATAGTATACAGTTCTAAATTGAATACCGCTAATGAACGAAAGAAATTTACAAAGAAAGAAATTCCGCATTCATACATTAAGCTTAGATTGATGTCTACACTCGGATGTCTCATTAGTACTGGTTGAAAATCAGTAATACCTGTCTTATCAATCGGCGTGACATAACTGTTGGGATGGTTTGAAGACTCTATGAATACTCTCGAAACCACAAGGTGAATGAAGAAATTATATAGTGACATATTGATTGCAGAGGGAAAGATACTGCCAAGGAATAATTTGTATGAATATTTAGTAAGGTGCGAGGCTGAATATTCATCATGGCCTCTGATGGTTAGAATGCCCAGCTCATTGGCCGAGTGGAGCAGTCCGCATTAGCGCCGTACAGTCGCCACGCCTTTTCCAGAGAAGCTCCGTCCATTTACTATCGTTTGAAGGCAGTCTCCGCCGAACCCGAGGCCTCGCCCCTCATGCCACCATATTCGTGACAAAGGACTGAGACACATACGCCAGCTAGAAGAGTGTTATATGCTATGGATGTGGAGAGAGGGGCTATGAGAAACCGAACTGCCGGAATGAGGATCAGTGGGCCTCATATGAAGAAAAGAAGTCTAAGAGTGGCGCTGCCTTGGTGTCGGTGCCGTCGCCATCAGCAATCAACTCCAAGTCCTTTCTCTGCAAAATTTTACGACCGATGCTCTTACTAAGGCCCTTGCGGGAGTAAAACTCAGTGAGTTTGTGAAGGAAATTGATTTCGGGTAGATGGATATGAATCAACTTGGATTTGGATTTGGATTGGGACTTGGATATGGAGGAGGAGGAGGACTTATGAGGATGAATTGTTATGTTGCCGCCTGTCTTCTCTTTTTATTTTCCTTCTATTGGTTGTCTTTGAGTTTCGATTACTTTTTTTGACTGGAATACCTTGGCTTAAAGGGGGAGTGCTGACTAGGGATTTAGCCCAGAGGCTGTCAGAGCTAAGGCGGAAACTAGATTAGCCTTGGGCTTCAGCCTGCAGGCCGTTCGGACTAAAGTGGGCACTGAACTTAGACTCGGGCTTGATACGGTACCTAATTCTCTGTGTACCTCGGGACTGGTAGGGTACTCAATTCTCCGAGAGCCTAGGGCTTCGGGCTGGATGGTACTTGACTCTAGGCATGATATCTTTTTATGTCTATCTTATTCTTTCATTGTACGATAGACAACCAGCATCTGTGGTTGATCGTAATTTGCTACCATTACATGTCGGGTTTTCAAGTCTCCAAACGCCCCATCAAAAGCGCCCTTGATGACCCATCAAAGGTTTGGCAACTTCACATCAAACTTGGATGACGGTTATAATATTATTGGAGTCATCTAATCATTAACAGAGGTGTCCGCAAACTTAAAAATTCGGCGAGTATCGCTGCGTCTTCCCGCTCCCTGACCGCTCCGTTACACATACCACTCATTGGTAGTAATAAACCCACTCGGCCACTGCAATAATAGTATATAATGCTCATTAGGTGTCCTGAGTCACCGTCAAAACCTAGTGTGTGATTGTCTGGTCAGGACTGAGTCAATCCACCTCCGGGTGCCTGGGAGTGGGCTTGATGGGCTAATGGCCTCAGTGTCCTCCATTGAGTAGTGGGAAGTGGGTGTGTGACTTTGCCTAGATGGTTAGTGGTCCTGTGCCCTCGCCGATGAAGTACCAGGGATAAGGGGAAAACTATTCCGAATGCAATATGATTACAAACAAATAAACAAACCTTCGGGTTCGGATTGGACTGGGCCAAGATTGTTGACCGACTTAGACCACTGAAGACTCAGTAGTTGAAACACATCTTCAACCGGATGCGAACGTTTTGGGACAGCAGTTGGTCGGGAATATAGCTTTGGTTAAAAGAAATCGACAGAGCACGACCGGAGGGGGCGGGGCAGGATCTGACGAGAATCATTATCCAGGATGGATCCACGAAATCTTTCTGACTAACCTCATAAACAAAGTCCCAGTCAGATTGCATGTAAAAGATATAATGGATAAGGCCGGACGCATGCTGGGAACATAATTAACGAATCATTCGAAAAGTTCCGGGGAAAAATCACCAAGAGTGTTGAACGGCTAAATAAAATGCTAGCAGATCCGAGCTGAGCCCGAAGCTCTTGTGAAGGAGAGATGGAAGACAGGAGAACTGAGAAACGCAGCAAATGTTCTGCGAGGCGAATTTTGTGACCTAGAGCGAAACGGCGGAAAGCTCAGAGCAGGAGAAGGTGAATTGAAGTTGATCCCCGAATAGTGTTCTCACCATTTGAAATGTAATATTACTTCCACTCTTGGTTTGCATTAATCCTCCGCTGTTGCTTTTGTTTGGTGGAAGTAGTTGTTGCATGACATGAGGTGTATTTGTACCTAGTATATGTCATTCTCATTTAGACTAAAGGTTGTCTCGCTGCTGCTTTGTTCCGCTTGGTGTTACTTTGGGTTCCACCTCTTGTCTGTCAGGAAACAAAACTATGCTAAAGTCCTTTGTGCTGGTGTGGGATGAACCAGGAAACGGAGTAATAGTTGTTCGGGAAGTTGTGGACAATCTTTGGCGGAACCCATCAGGCTCCACGGTGTTCTTTGGCAGCATCAGAAGGACAATTGCATCGAGTTATCTCTCAATCTAGAGCTCACTAAAAACCAACTTCTGTTGTAAAGTGAGATGAAGACGACATGTGTAATCTGAAGGCCCTCTTGCTTCGGTGGTCATTCCATTTCTGGGTCGCATATAAGGCTGAAAGTTCGTCGTCGAATCCAAGAATCCAAGAACGTAGTCACTGCATATCACTCGCATTTTAAAACTGGTATTCCAACCCCACCACTACCACGATGCCATCCCAGTTGAAGATCTCTAAATTTTGACAACTTTCTTTGTACCACACCTCGGTCCATTTTCTGTGCGGTCGAATCATCGAGGCTAGAGGGGTACTTGACGTCACGTGCTGTCTCTTTAAATTCTCATATATGATCTGGAACTTGATGTTTATGTGCGAGAGAATTTGATTGGCAGGTAGTGCAACAAATCTGACCAAACCGAGTGATTGTGATAGATGTACGTAACGACAAGGTCATGATGAACATTTAAGATCTGGGTGTGGCTCGTTGTTGCGTGCTCCGTGCAAGGGATTTTACACACCCCGCGTACATAATCAAAGAGTTTCCGGTTGAAGCAGGAGTGGTTTGAATTCGCCGCAAGGGTGTTTCGCAAGTTCATTAGTCGAAATTTTTCTGGTATCGAGTGGTCCGTGGTTCGGTAGATGTACCGACCGGCTAGCTTTTTCCGTACTTTGTCCCATCCGTGCATACTCTCCCACATATGCACCCAATGCTCCCTTCATAATCATTCGCTAGGTTCACGAATGCAATACCTTCAAGAATTCAGCTGCTATTTGTATCAATCATGGTGGGTAAAATCAGAATCGCTGCTGAGCCAATCAATATGGCGCAGGGCTGGGTATGTTGATAGTGACTACGCCTATCGCAGAAGGCAGTTGAGGCGGAAGTTAACAGTTGACATGCAGGAATATCTGATTATACCCCGAACTATCAAAATCTACTTTGGCGAGATTCAATTCTCGTCTTCGCATGTAAGTGGTTGCGGTAAAGCCTCGATTTGAGATGTCCGGCGCATTTGACTTGCCAAGGAGTACAGTTGCATGTGTGGTGGCGGCAGGCGATCCCGGCTCAACCGACATGTGCAGCGCAAAACCTTACAGCTGCTGTCAAACATTGTCAATGTTCCACATCAAAATGATCGATCACAAAATACAAATAACCATTCCCTGCCACGTCGCAATTTCTGCCCACCAATACCCTCACTTTCTGCTCACACCGCATCACAACACATTCTGAGGGTACGCATATTATATAGAAGTCAACGCCCTCGCTATTGACCATCCGATCCAGGTCACCCGAGTTGAAATCCATTATCGCTATTCACAATGGCACCCACCATGAGTCTACACACTGTTCTCATTGTTCTAACACTCCCGGCTGTAATAGCTGCCGACTCGGGGGATGATTTTTCGAATAACCTTTTTACCGACCTTGCGCCGTATGAATCCTAATTATTTTAGGTCCAATATCTTGCGCTAACGCTAATTCTCAGCCTGCTAGCGCTCTTCGGCGAGCAGTTCGCGAAACAATTCATGAGCGAGTCGAGTAAGTTCTACATTGTTCACTCGGATATCATTCATGTTGTTTTCGTGCTAATGATCCAGTGAGCTGGCTCGACCATATTATCTTCGCCATGGCACCACTGGGTATCCTCACTGCCATTGTCGCAGCGATTCGCGTTGGCGGCCCGTCGTGGTCGAGGGCGGTAATAGGAAGGGCTCGAGAGAATCGTGCAGCGGTCGAGGTAGAATTGATGTCCTCGACTTCGCACGAAGTTTGCGAATTGTGGAATGGACAAGGCGTGGTCAGGACGGTGGGGAGGCCAGAGATCCAGGAGATCATATATCTCGAAGAGTTGAAGAACGAAAAAGATCCCGAGACCTTTGGATTGTATACAGTGGAGAGTGCAAAGGGTATTCTCATCGAACAACGTATGTATTTTGATTAATCCGAAGTTGTATCCTCCGAATTAATGATTCATTCGCTGATCAGAACGTCACACGCAGCACATGAGGATCCACTGGCATTGGAGTTTCAAAAATTATTCTCTTGGGCAGAACGATTATTTACTCAGGCGAAAAAAGTATTCCCTCTCGGAAATAAACTGAAGGCCGCAGACGAGGAAGATGGAACTTCGCAGTCACAATCGGGGCAAATGCCACCGGCGAAACAGGAGACGAAGCCAGAGCCAGTATCCGCCCCGAACATATCGCTAAATATTCATGGCGGCAGCAAAACACGTGATCTCTACTTCGCTGCAATAGGTGGCATAGTACTTCAATTTGGGATGTTGGTCTTCTCTGGATTCACGGTCTACCATCCTAGATTTCGCATGAGGTTTCCGAAAGGCGGCAATCAAGTAAGGCCGTATGCATTTCCTATCATGGCAGTGGGGACTATCACCCTTATGTGTGGCATGTTGATATGTTCAGCTATTATTGAGCAGAGCACGAAAGAGACAGAGTTTGTGCGCGCTGCAGAGAACTCGACAGGATCCTCTGAGAAAGAGCCGGCACGGAAAGCAAACGCCCGCATTTTGTGGTTACAGAAAAGACACGTTGTTTCCGATCAAACGTTCGATTCCTTTGTCATCTTTGGGCGTAACAAGCATCCTAAGGATACTCTCGACCGCATCTTGATCTCCCGAAGGATGGACGCAAAACAACCTAGCGAATCTACTGGGACGAGTTGGATTGTAAAGTATGTGGCTTCAAACACCTCGCAGGCGTTTACTCTTGTGGGGGTATTTCTTGGGCTGGCCGGGTTCATTCTCCAATTTCAGGTAGGCCTCAAAACAATTCCGTTGGGGAATGTTCCTAATCTACCATAGGGTCTGCGCGGCATGAATTGGTCAGCATCCATTGCACAACTCGTGTGCATAATGTTGATGACCGTATGGCGAGCCTGGGTCCGGCGCGGTCTCATTGCCAAACCGATTCCTGAAGAGGTACTCGATCAACATGAGATGGATTGGCTCGCATTGAGGATTGCAAAGGAGTTTGGCAGCGATGAGGGTTCTAAAGGTTGTGACTTTTGGCCAGAGCCCGATAGAGAGGCGCAGACGGCAGATTATTTGCATTGGACGATTTGCACGGGTGACAACAACCGTGCGTATGATTTTGGGGGTGACTCGACACCACAAGCTCAGTATGCGATTAACATTAGGCAACGATTGGGACAGCTGACAAAGTGGATTGGAAAACCTTCCGAACCGTCTATTGCAGTTGCAAGATCTATCAGCGTGGTCATGGATACGCTCTTCGGTAATGACAAAGAGGAATTCCATTGGTATCTGAAGGTTCAAGTTGGTGATGAACAACCTCCAAATTCAAATGGTCAAATTATCAAATTCGGAGTCAAAAAAAGCATCAAGGGCAAGTGGAAAGCCGATGCCACCAAGATAGAGGCAGCTATATCTGTTTGGATGTTTCATATCCGGAAGGGGGAAACTGGCAGTGAAGGCCAGGGAAACGAAGTTGGGACAAACACTGACCTCGACTGGCTTCAGCAAGACGTGGAGCTGCAGCGTCAGGTTAGGAGAATCATAGGTCTAAATAACGACGATTTCAAGAGAGACCTGGGATGGTGGCTCGGTACTGCAAATGAGAAGAATGAAGATGAGAAGAATGACGAATCAATTCCCGAGCCAAATCTACCGGATTATTCAAAATTCACGGGCCCAATAGGGTTTATAGGTTTGGAGTCCCAGAAGCAAGACTTGGATAAGCTGCCCGGTAACTTTGCCCCCTGATGTCTATGTGCCTTCGAGTAGTGCTGACCGCTACTCAGATGGACCATCGCACCCTGCTCTGATAGTAGATGCCGAGGGCAAGCTTGAGCTCTTATTAGCCCAGCACATATTCTCAGCTTTTATGTGGGCAATTGCCAAACATGGAAAATCATCTAATCGCATAGACCTCATGCTCAAGGATCAAACAACCATCAGATACCAGGACGCTTTCAGATCAGACGACCCAAAGACATTGTTGTCTTTGAGACTTGAAAACAAGGTGCTCACGGGAATGGCCAACGCTATACAACAAACCGGACTCGGAAGCTTACAAGATGCGTACATGTGCCTCATTCCACCACTCAGCTCCACAAAACAGCTCCCGATTGAGTCTGTGGTCGACTTTGTGCGGCGGCAGGTGAGGGATTATGAAATACGAGGGCAGTGGGAGAAGGCTGTGCCGATGTATACAACGCTTTTCCAGATTTGTAAAACACTAGGAACTGAGGACCGAGATTTCCGTAAAGCCACCGCAATGTTGATGGATGTCTTCCGATCTGTTTGCACCACATTGAAACTACGAGAGAAAGAACAACGCAGTGATGGCGTTGAAACGTTGAAACAACTGAGGGGCGAGCTTTTGCAGGAGATGAATCTAAAGCTAGAGTCCGATGTACAAGAACCGACTGCCGAGCCATCGAAATATTCCCTGGAATATCTCATATACAACTTCGCGAAGCTGTACAGTGTGCAGCGCCGACCTGATCGCGACCTGTGGATCGATGTGATGCCTGACGCAGTATTTGATGATCGCTCTGGCGACGTACACAAAATTTTTCAACACCCTACGGTTTTCTCAACGATTTTGTCAATCTCAGATTGGAATGTGAAGAAGGAAATTGGCGCCGAAAATTCCAAAGCTAGAGATATCCTCGGTTGGTCTCTGCTTCATTATGCCGCTGCAGTACGAGCGGATGTAAAAGTCATACAGGCATTATTAGATATTGGTGTCGATCCAAATGCTTCAGACTTGGCCGAATGGACGCCATTACATTATGCTGTCGAGACAGTCGAGCAGGATAAATTGGAACCAATCATTTGGGCTCTTTTGCGCGGTGGCGCAGATATCGAGATTCGTGGAAGGGATGGAATGGGACTACTTCACCGTGCAACAAAGAAAGGTCATACGCAAGTCATAGAACAATTGCTTCAAGCAGGTGCAAACATCGATACCCAAGATAATTCTCGGAAGACTCCACTTCACTGGGCGGCATACAAGGGAAGTGGCGTCACCGTCAAACTTCTGTTGGATAAGGGAGCATCTATAGCAGCACGAGATGACTACGGGAGAACGGCTTTACATCTAGCAGCGACCATTGGAGCCGTTGATGAATTATTGGGCAGAGGCATTGATGTTAACGCGAAAGACCGGGACGGACGGACGGCGCTGCACCAGGCGGCTTCCCTGGGAGACGAGGAGGTGGTGCGGCTGCTGGTCGAACTCGGCGCGGACAGGGACGCAAAAGCCAACAATGGATCGACGGCGCTGCACCGGGCGGCTTCCTGGGGACACGAGGCGGTGGTGCGGCTGCTGGTCGAACTCGGCGCGGACAGGCACGCCAAAGCCAACAACCAATGGACGGCGCTGCACTGTGCGGCTTCGCTGGGACACGAGGCGGTGGTGCGGCTGCTGGTCGAACTCGGCGCGGACAGGGACGCAATAGACAACAATGGATCGACGGCGCTGCACCTGGCGGCTTCCCGGGGACACGAGGCGGTGGTGCGGCTGCTGGTC
>Ga0307515_10000441_pt1 | contig 99819 bp, 87 predicted proteins | sample 17_EM_MG_FD_194513 | JGI IMG/M metagenome (GOLD analysis project Ga0307515, IMG submission 194513) | Populus trichocarpa ectomycorrhiza microbial communities from riparian zone in the Pacific Northwest, United States - 17_EM | ecosystem: Host-associated > Plants > Roots > Unclassified | place...
CGACGGCCGGCACCCACCGCAGGGTCCTGGCCGTCCTCACCTACCTGCGGGCCTGACCGAGCGAACGCACAAGTACCGGCTCACGAACGGCCGTTCCCCCGGAACCCGGCGCGCAACCGATCCTCCGACCCGGAGTCCGCTTGCGGATGCAGGTCCAGGGCCGCCAAGGCAGCGCCGAGCAACGGCGGATCCGTGCACACCACCGCCCGAACTCCCGGCACCGCCTCGGTGAGCCTGCGTTCGACGTCGTCGAGGAGGGCCTTGTGCCCGGCTGCCAACACGCTTCCGCCCAGGACGACTTCAGGGTCCGGGGAGACAGCGAGTTGGAGGCGGCACAGGACCGTGACCGCCATTCTCGCGATCTCCGCCGCGAGGCGTTCGATCAGTTCGGTCGCGATCTCGTCGCCCTCGTCGCGCGCGGCGAACACCGCCGGGCAGAGTTCGCTGAGACGGATGGCGGGAAGGTCGCCGTTGTGCAGGGCGGCGGTGACATCGGCGACCGTGGGAAGCGCGAAGTGGTCAACCACCGCTGCACGCAGGGCAGTTCGCGGCCCCCGGCCGTCCTCCGCCCGTGCCGCGTGCCACAGCGCCGACGTGCCCACGTCGATGCCGCCGCCCCAGTCCCCGGAGATCCGGCCGAGCGCGGCGAAGCCGGTGGTGCGGCCGTCGGGGGCGACGCCGACGCAGTTGATGCCGGTGCCGCAGACCACGCCGACACCCCAGGGACGACTGGCGCCGGCACGCAGGACGGCGTAGGAGTCGTTGTCGACGCGCTGCGTGACCGCCCAGCGGCGGGCGCCGACGGCCTCGCGCAACGCCTTGATCTCGTACGGCAGATCGGCCCCGGCGAGGAAGGCCGTGATGCCGTCCACCTCGACGTCGTCCGCCACCCCCGCCGACGCCATCGCCTCGGCGCGCAACGCGGCCAGTACGTCCATCGCCGCGTCGACGCCGACCGCCTGTGGGCGGAAACCGCCGCCCCTCGCGCGGCCCAGGATCGTGCCGTCGGTCCTCAACACGGCAACGTCCGTCTTGGAGTTGCCGCCGTCGACGGCCAGGAGCAGACCTGTGGTCATCAGGCCCACCACAGGTGTGCGCGGTTGGCGGCGACGAGCTTCGCCGCCAACTCCTCGGCGACCTTGACCTGTCCGACGAGCGGATGCGCCAGCAGCGCCGTCGCGACCCGGTCGACACCGCCGTGCAGGGCTGCTTCCAGGGCGAGTTCCTCGTAGGCCGTCACATGGGCGATGAGTCCGGCGAAGAGTGGTTCTACGGCCGTGACGGGCAAGGGAGTTGCGCCCTGGGCGTCGATGCGGGACGGGACCTCGATGACGGCGTCGTCGGGGAGGAAGGGCAGGGTGCCGTTGTTGCGGACGTTGGCCACGCGGATTTCGCCGGTGTCGGCGGTAAGGGCGTGCACCAGCTGGACGGCGGCCTCGGAGTAGTAGGCGCCGCCGCGCTTGTCCAGCAGGGCGGGCTTCTCCGTCAGGGCCGGGTCGGCGTACATCTTGAGCAAGTCGCCCTCCATTTCCGCCACTTGCTGGGCGCGGGAGGGTTCGCTGAGCTGCTCTCGGAGGACCTCGTCGTGGGCGTAGTAATAGCGCAGGTAGTAGGAGGGAACGACGCCCAGCCTGCGGACCACGTCCAGGGGCATGCGCAGCCGGTCCGCGAGGGCCTGGCCGTGTTCGTCGAAGATGCGCGGGAGGACGTCCACGCCGTCGAGCCGTACCGCCCGTTCCCAGGTGAGGTGGTTGAGGCCGACGTGGTCGAGGGCGACGCGCTCGTGGTCGACGCCGAGCCAGTCGGCGAAGGTGCGTTGGAAGCCGATGGCGACGTTGCAGAGACCGACTGCCTTGTGTCCGGCGTCCAGTAGGGCGCGGGTGACGATGCCGACGGGGTTGGTGAAGTCGACGATCCAGGCGTTCGGGGCGCGCTTGGCGACTCGTTCGGCGAGGTCGAGGACGACCGGGACGGTGCGCAGAGCCTTGGCCAACCCGCCCGCGCCGGTGGTCTCTTGACCGATGCAGCCGCACTCGTGCGGGAAGGTCTCGTCGACGTGCCGGGCGGCCTGGCCGCCGATGCGGAGCTGGAAGAGGACGGCGTCGGTGCCGTCGATGCCGGCGTCCGGGTCGGCGGTGGTGGTGATTTTCGCGGAGCTGCCCTGGCGGGCCAGGATGCGGCGCGCGAACGGGGCGATGACATCGAGCCGGTCCGGGTCGGGGTCGACCAGGGCGATCTCGGTGACGGGGAGGCCCAACCGGGCGAATCCGTCGATGAGTTCGGGGGTGTACGTGGATCCGCCGCCGACAACGGTGATCTTCAACCTTTGACTCCTGTCAGTGTGACGCCCTCGATGAAGGCCTTTTGCGCGAAGAAGAAGACGACGATCACCGGCGCCATCGCGATGAGAGTTGCCGCCATGGTGAGGTTCCACTGCACCGCGTGGGAGGTCTTGAAGGTCGCCAGGCCCAGGGCCAGGGTCCAGTGGGCGGGCGTCTCGCCGGTGTAGATGAGCGGGCCGTAGTAGTCGTTCCAGGCGTTGAAGAAGGCGAAGAGGCCGACCGCGACGAGCGCCGGGCGCATCATCGGCAGCACCACCCGGGTGAGGACGCGGAGTTCGCCGCAGCCGTCGATGCGGGCCGCGTTGAGGTAGTCCTCGGGGACGGTGAGCAGGAACTGGCGCAGCAGGAACACCGAGAAGGCGTCCCCGAAGAGGGACGGGAGCACCAACGGCCAGATGGTGCCGGTGAGATGGAGCCGGGCCCACATCAAGTACATGGGGATGACGAGGACTTGGGGCGGCAGCATCATCATGGTGATGACGCAGAGGAACGCCGTGTTGCGGCCCTTGAAGCGGAACCGGGCCAGCGCGTACGCGATGGGGACGCTGGACAGCAGGGTGGTGGCGGTCGCGGCGACGGCGTAGATCACCGTGTTGAGGAGCCAGGTGCCGACCGGGGCGGTGGAGAAGACCGTGCGGTAGTTGGACCACTGCCAGTGGTGGGGCCATAGGCTGGTGGTGAGGGACTGGCCGTCGGTCATGACCGAGGTCAGGAAGATGAACACGATCGGGCCGATGAAGGCGCAGGCCAGGCCGACGGCGATGGCGTGTTCGGCGACCCAGACCAGGGTCCTGCGGCGGCCGGCCCGGCCGCGCGCGGCACGGTGGGGCGAGGCGGCGCGGGTCTGCCGGGCGGGTGCCGGGGCGTAGGCCGTCGTCATCGCGGCGACTCCTCGGTGGCCAACTCCCGTGCGGCCGTGGCGACTTCCCGATGGGCGAAGCGGTACGTCATCGTGGCGGCTCCTTGATGCGGAGGATCTCGGCGTCGTACGTCATCGCGGTGACTCCTCGATGTCGAAGCCGGAGGCGCGGCGGAGCAGGACGACGGTGAAGGCCATCGCCACCACGAAGAGCACTACGGCGAGGGCGCAGGCGTAGCCCGCGTGGAACTGGTTGAAGCCGGCGATGTAGAGCTGTTGGGGGAAGGTGAGGGTGGAGCCGTCCGGGTAGCCGGGCGCGGGCTGGATGTTGCCGTTGGCGACCTGGGAGGCGACCATCGCCTGGGTGAAGTACTGGAGTCCGGCGATGACCCCGGTGACGGTCGCGAACAGTACGACCGGGGAGATCGTCGGCAGCGTGACGTAGCGGAAGCGGTGCCAGGGGCCGGCGCCGTCCAGTTCGGCGGCCTCGTACAGTTCGGCGGGGACTTCGAGGAGTGCCGCCAGGAAGATGACCATCATGGTGCCGCTGCCCCACAGGGCCAGCAGCGTCAGGGCCGGTTTGGACCAGTCCGGCGAGTTGAACCAGAGCGGGCCATGGATGCCCAGCAGGCCCAGAATCCGGTTCACCGGGCCGGAGTTGGGGTTGAACATGCAGACGAAGGCGACGGTCGCGGCGACCGGCGGGGCCAGTGCGGGCAGATAGAACAGGGTGCGGAACAGGCTCGCCCCCGCCTTGAGCCGGGCGGTGACCATGGCCACGCCGAGGGCGAAGAGCACCTGCGCCGGGACCATGATCACCACCAGCCAGGCGGTGTTGCGGACCGCGTGCCAGATCAGCGGGTCACCGTCGAGCAGGTAGCGGTAGTTGCGCAGCCCCACGAACTGGGCCTGGGAGATCATGTTCGAGTTGGTGAAGGACAGCCAGACCGTCATCACCAGGGGGTAGATGAGGAAGACGGTGAAGCCGACCAGGCCGGGCGCGAGGAAGAGCAGGACGCGCAGCCGGTTGCGGCGCATCCGTGCTTTCAACGGGGCTGTGACGAGCGGGAGTTGCACGATCTGGTGGGTGGCCATGCTGCTCACTGCCCCAGCTTGAGCGCGGCGTTGTTCTGCTTGTCGACGGCGGTCAGACCGGCCGTCAGGTCGGGTACGCCGCCGCTCTGCCACTTCTCCACGAAGTGACCGAAGTTGGTGAGGTAGGCGCCGCCGTCGCCGCTGGCCGGAGTGGTGGTGGTGAGCGGGTTCTTGTAGACCTCCAGGAACGGCGCGAAGTTGGGGTCCTTGGAGAGGCCGAGCGAGGGTGAGTCGAGCGCGGCCGTGGTGGTGGGGACGTTGCCGATCGCGTCGGCGAGCGTGGTCAGCGCGCCGGTGTCGGTGGTGAGGAATTTGATCAACTTCCAGGCCGCGCCCGGGTGTTTGGCGCCGCGCGGCATGCCGATCACGTTGCCGCCGACGTAACCGGCGCCGTAGAGCTGGGACTTGCCGTCGGCGGCGGGCACCGCGGCGGTGCCGTAGTCGATGTCCGCCTTGTCGTTCTTGATGAACGCGTTGCGCCACTCGCCGTCGACCATCATGGCCAACTTGCCGGTCTCGAAGGCGTTCTGGGCGGAGAACTCGTCGCCCATGCCCGCCTTGAAGGTGACCAGCTTCTTCGCGCCGAACCAGTCGACGAGGTTCTTCTGCCAGGTCAGTGCCTGGGCGAAGGCGGGGTCGCCGCCGACGTTGGACTGGCCGTCGGAGGTGAGCCACTTGCCGCCCCAGCTGGGGACGAGATGCTCGGTGAGCATCTCGTAGGCGCCCAGGTAGGGCATGAACCCGGCGGTCTTGATCGAGCCGTCCGCGTTGAAGGTGGTCAACTTCTTGGCGTCCGCGGCCAGTTCGGACATGGTCTTGGGTGGGGACGTTATCCCGGCCTTCGCGAACAGCTTCTTGTTGTAGTACAGGCCGAAGGTGTCGGCGAGCCACGGCATCGTGCAGCGCTTGCCGTCGAAGGCGGTGTACGACTGGACGGCCTTCGGGATCTGGCTCAGGTCCACGTGGTCGGCCTTGATGTCCGGGGTGAGGTCCTGGAAGGCCCCACTGGAACACCAGCCGCCGACGTTCGCCGCGTTGAACGAGGACGCCACGTCGGGGGCGGTGCCGCCGCGGATGGCCTGGTTGACCTTGTCGTCGGTCTGGGCGGCGACGGCCTTGACGGTGATGTACGGGTATTTCTTGTGGAACTTGGCCAGCACCGCGTCGACCGAGGCGATCTCGTGCGGGGAGCTGAGACCGTGCCAGAAGGTGATGGTGACCGGGGTGGTGTCGTCGGCGCCGGTGTCCGCCTTCGACGTGGCGCCGCCGGTGGTGCATGCTGCGGCCAGCAGCGCCGTGACCGCGAGCAGCGACGCGGCGACGGTACGGCGGGCGGTACGGGACTCGGACATGGAACCTCCGGCGAATTTGCTTACCACTTATTGACCAGTGGGCACATGTTGGGGCACCATTTGGGTACTGTCAAGCAAGCATTTCGGAAGTAAACCGCACGAAAAATGACCACCGGTATGGAAAGTTGGTAGGAATGGTCAGCGGTGAGAGCCGTTGGGAGAAGCGGGAACGCATCCGCACCCACCTCCTCGACCTGGTCGAGGAGACCGGACCCGGCCGCCCCCTCCCGGGCGAACGGCAGCTGTGCGAGGAACTCGGGGTCTCCCGCCCCACCCTGCGCGCGGTGGTCGACGACTTCGTCCGTGACGGTCTGCTGGTGCGGGAGCACGGGCGCGGTGTCTTCGTCGCCCGCGCCAAGGTCGCCCAGCACCTCAGCGGCGCCGCCCCCGGGCAGGCACCGGGCCTGGGTGTCGGCGGCGTGGACGGCACCTGGGCCAGCCGCACCCTGGACTTCAAGACCGTCGCCGCGGGCCCCCGGATCGGCCGCAGGCTGGGCATCGCGCCCAGCGAGGAGATCCTGCGGATCATCCGGCTGCGCACGGTGGACGGCGACCCCATGTGTGTGGAGACCCTGCATGTGCCGCACACGCTGGTCCCCGGGCTGACCGCCCGCGACCTGGAGACCGACTCCTTCTACCGACTGCTGGGCCGGCGCTACGAGATCCTGCTGACCGACGCCGCGCAGAGCATCGAGCCGACCGTGGTCGACGAGTGGGAGGCCGAACTCCTCGGCGTCTCCGTGCACACCCCCGCCCTGCTCTTCGAACGGGCGGCCAGGGACGCGGCGGGCCGGGTCGTCGAGTTCACCCGCTCCGTCTACCGAGGCGACCGCTACCGCATCTTCACCAGGCTGTCGCTGGCGGCCCAGCCCGACGGCGGACGCGTCGTCGACGGCTCCTGGTCGGCGGCCACCACCGTCCCCGGCGCCGACACCCTGGTCTTCGACCCCTACTGGAGCAACTAGCCACCCCCACCCACCAGTTCACCGCGCCGGTCGTCCGGCCGACGCGGCGATCCCGCACGCCCTCTCCACCCGAAAGAGACGCTCCTCCCCACCAGAAAGGACCGCTCATGTTCCGTCACGCACTCACCATGACCGGCGTCGTGGCCTGCACGGTCACCACGCTGCTCGCCTGTACGGCCTCGGTCCCGGCCGACACCACCGCCTCCGGCTCCGCCACCACCGCCTCCGGCTCCGCCACCACCGCCTCCGGCTCCGCCACCACCGCCGCCTCCGCGACCTCGGGCGTCCAGCTCCAGACCTGGCTCTACCCCGGGTCGACCGGCGACTCCACCTGCACCGCCAAGAGCGAGTACGCCGACAACAGGGTGAAGAACGGCGCCCTCAACCCCGAGTACTGGTCGGTCCAGAGCAACGGCTCGGTGAAACTGGAGACCACCGCCGACGGCAGCTGCAACACCTACAGCGCGGCCAACGTCGCCGACCTCAAGGCCCACTCGACATACCAGTACCCGACGCTCTCCGGCATGACCACCGCCGACGTGCACGCCCTGGTCAGCACCAGCAGCACCCGTACGGCGGCCGTCACCAAGGTCACCTCCCTCGTCAGCGACGCCGGGCTCAGCGGCGTCGACGTCGACCTGGAGGACTACTGGTCCTGGAGCACCGCCGACTTCACCAACTACAAGACGTTCCTCAAGCAGTTGGCCACCGCCCTGCACGCCAAGGGCAAGCGCCTCCAGGTCGACGCACCGGCGATGACCGAGGACGCCTCGTTCTACGACTACGCGGCCGTGGCCGCCACCGGCGCCGACGACGTGGTGATCATGGCCTACGACGAGGAGTTCGACACCGCGTCCGGCGCCCGCTGCCTGCCCATCAGCCCCTACGACTGGCTGAAGAAGGTCACCCAGTACGCGCAGAGCAAGATCCCCGACCCCAGCCGCCTGATCATCGGCGTGCCCTCCTACGGCTACAGCGCGCCCGACCCGTGCGACCTCAACTCCGTTACGGGCAACATCCAGTTCAGCGACATGAAGAAGAGCCCCGGCTTCTCCTCCAACCCGGCGACCATAGAGAGCCGCCGCGACGCCTCCTCCGGCGAGATCCGCTGGGTCTCCGGCGGCGTCCTCTACGACTACGTCGACAGCGTCGCCATGGACCGCAAGCTCGCCGTCCTCAAGGGACTTGGCGTCACCAAGGTCTCGGTGTGGTCGCTGGGCGGCGGGAACCCCTGGTTCTCCAACTGATCCAACTGACCCATCCGATCCGCCTACGGCACTGACGCGGCGGGCGCCCTCAGGTTCGGGCGCCCGCCGCATCAACTCCGCCTACCTTTCAACACCCCGAACTTTGCGGGCGTGTTGAGCACGTGGTCGCGAGACGCGGCAACCTCGGCACGCAGTTCGGGAAGGTTCACGTCGAGCACCTGACCGTCCCACTTACGGGGCTGCCCGTCGACGAACACGGCGGTGATGTTGCGGGCGTCGGAGCCCAACACCAGTGTGCCGATCGGGTCGTTGAGGGGCATGTTGTTGAGGTCCTCGGCCTGTACGACCAACAGGTCCGCCTTCTTGCCGACGGTCAGGGACCCGGTGACGTCGCCGAGGCCGTTGGTCCGGGCGCCCTGGAGGGTGGCGAAGTCGAGGACGTCGTGCGCGGTGATGCGGAAGGGCTCGCCGCCGGTGCCGTAGGCGGCGTTGACGGCACGCATCCGCTGGATCGCGAGCAGGGCCCGCATCTGGGTGAACAGGTCGCTGGCGAGAGCGACTTCGACGTCGATGCTCAGTCCGGGGCGGATGCCGACAGCAAGGGCCTCGTCCACCGCGGGGATCGCCGTCTCCAGGCCGATCTGCGCGTCCGAGGTGGGCGCGAGGGCAACCGTCGTACCGGACTCCCCCATCACCTTCCACGCCTCGGTGCTCAGCCCCGTGGAGTGGATCAGGGTGACGTCGGGGCCGAGGATGCCCTGCTCGGCCCAGGACAGTACGGCCTGCGACCCGGAGGCACCGAAGACCGCGTCGACGCTGACACCGATGCCCAAGTCAGCCGCCGTACGGGCGAGTTCGGGGCCGTAGGCGAGCGCGGGTCCCGCGATCTCGTCGGTGGCGAGGGTCGCCAGGCGCAGGGTGAGGAGCTGGTCCTCGCTGCTGAAGTACTGGTCCTTGAGACGGTTCAGGTCGGCCGGCCACTGGCGGTCCCAGTCCCCGAAGTGCGGGCCCATGGAAGCGTGGACGCCACGGATGCCGGTGTCGCGGAGGGCTTCGATCGCCGCGTCGGAGTGCTCGCGGGTACGGGAGTTGTGCGAGAAGTCGAGCATGGTGGTGATGCCGCTGTCGAGCGCGGTGAGCGCCGCGAGTCTGGTGCCGATGTACATGTCCTCGGGCCGGTAGACGGTGGCGTAACCCGCGAGCGTGGCCATCACATAGCCGCCGAGGTCGTCGACGTCGGGCATGATCCGCCGCAACTGGGCTTCCCAGGCGTGCCGGTGGGTGTCGACGAGGCCGGGCGCGAGGATCGTGCCGGAGGCGTCGACGACCACCGCGCCCTCCGCCTGGAGGTCCGGCCCGATCGCGGCGACGATGTTGCCCTCGACGAGCAAGTCGCCCCGCAGGGTGCCCAGTTCGGGGTCCATGGTGACGATGGTCGCGCCGGTGAACAGGATGCGGCGACGCGGATCGGCGGACTGGCGGCGGAGTTGGTCGAGAAGGCCTGCGCTGGTGGTGTCGTTGGCGTTCATGCGAGCCCCTTTTCGGATGACGTCGGCGACGTCGGGTGAAGTCAGGTGAGGTCAGGTGGCGTGCGGTCCAAGATTCGATCCGCGTCCGTACGGCAACCAGGCCGCCGTTTCCCTAGGTGCGCCGCACCCAGGACGGCCGCCCCGGCTCAGGGCCTCCCGAGCCGGATCTCCTCCACGTCGAGCACTTCCTGGACCGCCCGCAGGACGATGTCGTCGATACGGCCGCTGTCGCGCAGGTCGGTGAGGGTGTCGCGTTTGACCTGGAGCAGGGCGAGTTGGAGGCGCCGTACGGTCTCGCGGCGGTGCGCGGAGCCGGGTGCGGGGGCCGTGCGGTCCTCGATGTCCTGGACCATGCGCAGGGTGTCCTCCTCGGCAACCCCGAACCGCTCGGCCAACGCCGGCAGGGCGTCCAGCGCGGCGCTGCTCAACCGGCAGCGGGCCAGGGTGAGTTCGGCGCTCTTGTCCTCGTCGGCCGGGAAGCGGGCCCGGCGGACCATGGTCGGCAGGGTGGGCCCGAGGAACGTGAGGGTGACGACGATGACGACCGCGGTGATGAACACGACGGCGTCCCGCTGCCCGACGATGCGACCCTCGGCGGTCGTCGCGGGCACGGTCAGCGCGGCGGCCAGCGAGATGGCGCCGCGCATCCCCGCCCAGGCCAGCGGCAGCCGTTGCGGGGCGGTGATCCGGCGGTCCCGCTGCTGGGGGCGCCGGTCCAGGAGCCTGACCAGATAGGGCACCGAGTAGAACCAGAGCAGCCGGGTCCCGAGCACCGCGACGCTCACCGCGAGGGCGGCGACGGTCGCCTGCACCAGGGACACGGACGTCAACGCCCGGACGGCGGCGGGCAGTTGGATGCCGACGAGGACGAACAGGGCGCCGTTGAGCAGATAACTCGCCACCTCCCAGAAGGCGACGGCCTGGATACGCGCCTCGGACCCGATGACCCGCGGCCCGAACCACGCGGACACCAGACCGCAGACGACGACCGCCAACACACCGGACACATTTAGGAGTTCGGCCGGCAGATAGGCGAGGAACGGGGTCGCGACACTCAGCACGCTGTGCAGCAGCGGCTCGGGCAGCCGACGCCTGACCGGGATGAGGAGCAGGGCGACTGCCGCGCCGATCAGGATGCCGCCGGCGTAGGACGCGACGAAGGCGAGGGCCGTGCCGGACCAGGAGAAGGGGTGTTCGTCGGTGACGACGTCGATGGTCACGGACAGCAGGACCAGCGCGGTCCCGTCGTTGAGGAGGCTCTCGGTGCGCAGCACGGTCAGGATGCGGCGCGGCATGGCCTTGGCGACCGCGGCGACGGCCGCCGCGTCCGTCGGGGCGAGCACGGCACCGAGGACGAACGCGATCGGCCAGCCGTAGCCCAGCGCGTGGGCCACGACGGCGACGGCAACGGCGGTGGCGAGGACCAGTCCGGTGGACTGGAGCGCGATGCTGCGGAAGTTGTTGCGGATCTCCCGCGCCGAGGAGGTCAGCGCCTCCCAGTACAGCAGCGCGGGCAGGAAGAGGAACAGGACGACGTCCGGGGACAGCGCGAACGACGAGAAGGACGGGGTGAGCCCCACGAGACACCCCACGGCGAGCAGCAGTAGGGGTTCGCTCAGGCCCGTACGCCGCGACAGCCAGCCCATGAGCAGGACGGCCGCCGCGACGACGACGATCAGTTCGAGGCTGTCCATGGCCGTGCCGGGTTACGCGCGGTACAGGACGAGGTGCTCGTGGAAGAGCACGCCGTCCCGGACGTCACCGGTGGCGGTGAAGCCGGTGTCGTCGACGTAGTCGATGTGGTTGCCGGTGACGGTGTAGCTGCCGGTGTAGGCGCTTGGCCGGTTCCCGCGGGCCTCGTCGTAGCGGCCGTTGGGGAGGAGTTCCTGCCGGATGTGCCCGTCGGCGGTCACCCACATGCCGACGAAGGGGTGCGGTGCTGCGTTCGTGTTCATGGCTCCACCGTCGCGTTCCCGCGCGGGGGTAACCAGGCCACACCTCTCCTGGGTGTCCGGCACCCACCTTCAGGTCTTCAGGAGGCTTTCTCCGAGGTGGGCAGGACCGGTCCAACGGCGGCGTCGAAGGCGTGGGTCACCTCGGGGGCGGTGCCGGGCAGAAGCAGCGCGCGGGCGCGCTCCTCGAAGCTCCGATCGGTGGCGGTGAGCCGGTTGTGGTGCTGGCCGAGGTGCTCGGCCCAGGAGCCGACGAGGTAGTTCTCGATGAACCGGCCGGGTTCGTTGCCGTCCTGAAAGAGGCCCCAAGTGATGGCGCCGGTACGGCGGCGGGACTGGGCGACACGGTCCATGGCGTCGATGAACGCCGCGCTGTCGTCCGGTGCGACGCGGTACACGACGGAGACCAGCACCGGGCCGTCGGAGGGGCCGGGCACGAAGACCAGCGGCGGGGTCGGCCAGTGGTCGGAGAGCGTCGGATCGATGCCCTCCATGCCGTAGAGCCGCCATCGGTAGAGGCTGAGCGCGCTCAGCAGCATGGCGGCGGCGCCGATGAGGAGGGCGGCGGTCAGGCCGAGCCATTGCACCAGGGCGCCCCAGACGGGGGCGGCGACGGCCTGGCCGCCCTGAAAGACCAGGAGGTAGACGGCGAGGCCACGGGCCCGGACCCAGCCGGGCAGCCGGGTCTGCATCGCCGCATTGAGGGTGGACAGGACGCCGATCCAGGCCACTCCGGCGGGCAGCAGCGCGAGGACCGCGACCCAGGTGACGTGCACGGTCGCGAGGACCAGGAGGACGAGCGCGAACATGACGGCGCCGGCGGCCAAGATGCCGTTGATACCCAGGTGTTGGCGCAGCCACGGCAGAGCGAACGCGCCCGCGACCGCACCGACACCGACCGCGCCGAGCAGCAGGCCGTAGCCGCCCGATCCCAGTCCGAGGGAGTCGGCGGCGATGAGCGGGAGCAGGGACCAGAGCGCCGCCGCACCGGGGATGAACAGGGCGGTGCGCAGCAGGACGCGGCGGATACCTGGAGCGTTCCAAACGTAGCGGCGACCCGCATACAGAGCGGTCAGAAGCCGTTCCCGCTCGGCGGCGGGGACGGTGGTCTTGGGACGGTGCCACAGCACCAGTACGGCGGCGATCCCGAGAAATGACACCGCGTTGAAGCCGAACACCCAGCCCGCGCCGGCCGCCGCGACCACGACACCGCCGAGCGCCGGACCGACCGCACGCGCGAGGTTCATGTTCACCGCGCCCAGCGCGGACGCCTGCCCCAACTGCTCCCGTTCCACCAGCTCCGGCTGGATGGCCTGCCACGACGGCCCCATCAGGGCGGTCCCGCAGCCGAGGAGGAAGGTGAGCGCCAGCAGGGGTACGGCGGACAGCGCGTCCGCGAAGGCCAGCACGGTCAGCGCCGCCGACACGGCGAACATCGCGACCTGCGCCGCCAGCAGCAGCCCGCGCCGGTCGAACCGGTCCGCGAGCACACCCGAGGGCAGCGCCAGCAGCACGATCGGCAAGCTCGACGCCGTCTGGACCAGCGTCACCATGGTCGCCCCGTGCCCGAGCAACAGCCACTGTGCACCGACCGTCTGCATCCAGGTGCCGATGTTCGACACGAACTGGGCGATCCACAGCGCCCGGAACACCGGCCGGCCCAACGGCGCCCAGGCCGAGGCGGACCGCGCGCTGTTCCCCGTCGAAGTACTCGCGCTCATGCTGCGGCTCCTGGGGCGAGGGGTGCGGTCGGTTGGTCGAGAAGAAGGTACGGCAGCTCAGTGCGGGTCGCGCCACCAAGCCGCCGTAAAGCCGGACCGGCCCTGGGACCGACCGTGGGACCCGCTGTGGGACCGGTCCAACGGCCGGTCCAACGGCCGGTCCAACGGCCGGTCAGAAGCAGCCGTCGAGCGGGTCGACCGCGCCGCCGACCTGGTGCGGCACCTGCGGTACGCGCTCGAAGTCGCCGCGCCCCTCTCGCCAGGCGCGCTGCTCCTCGGAGTCGGCGGCGGCGTCCACGAAGGCGCGGGCCTGCCGTGCGCCGGACGCCGTCCGCCGTACGTCCGTCGCCGCCTGGAAGCCGCCGAAGCGGGCCACCGGGCTCCAGGCCGGGCTGATCTCGGGCAGCGGGGCGGCGATGTTCTCGTAGTCGCCCGCCGCGTACACGACCTTGCCACCGGCCACGGTCACCAGGGCCTCGATACGGTCGATGTCCTCGTCGGCGACGGAGAAGTAGTCGGCGGACAAGACGGCCAGGTCGCCGTACTTGCCCTCGGTGATGGTGCCCTTCAGCTCGGCCTCGCCGGTGAGGTGGGCACCCGCGCTGGTGTACATCTCCAGGGCGGTGGAACGGTCCACGCGGTTCTCGGCCGGGTAGAGGAGGGTGTCGCCGACGGTGCGGCCGGTGACCAGCCAGGACAGGGACAACCAGGGGTTGTAACTGGAGACGCGGGTGGCGTCGGTACCGGCGGCGACCAGCAGACCGGTGTCGCGCATGGCGCGGATCGGGGGCGCGGTCGCGGCGCGCTCGGCGCCGTAGCGGTCGATGAAGGCCTTGCCCTGGAACATCATGCGGTTCTGCACGGAGACCGCGCCGCCGAGGGCCTTGATCCGGTCCAGACTGCTCTGGCTGACGGTCTCGGCGTGGTCGAACAACCACCGTGTCCCGTCCGGGAATCCGCCGTCCGCGGCGATCTTCTCGAAGACGTCGAGGTCCTGGCGGATGGTCTCGTCGTAGGTGGCGTGGAGGCGGAATCCCCAGCCGTTGTCGAGCAGCAGCCGGGCCGCCGCTTCCAGGTCCTGGCTTGCGCGGGCGGTGAGTTGGGGGCGGGGCTCGGCGAAGTTCTCGAAGTCGGCCGGGGACCAGGCGAGGTTCTCGCCGGCGCCGTTGCAGCGCAGCCATGCGTCGCCGTCTCCGGGGCTGACCATGCCGATCCAGCGGCGCAGGTCGTCGAGTTCCTGCCCGGCGGTCTGCGGGAAGAGGTGGTAGGCGATACGGACGGTCAACTCACCGCGCTCCGCCAGCTCGGTGACGGCCGCGTAGTTGTCGGGGAAGTTCTGGAAACCGCCTGCCGCGTCGATGGCGCTGGTGATGCCGAAGCGGTTCAGCTCGCGCAAGTAGTGCCGGGTGGAGCCGAGTTGGTCCTCGGGGGCGAGGATCGGGCCCTTGGCGAGGGTGGAGTAGAGCAGCCCGGCGGCGGGCGCGGCCAGCAGCACACCGGTGGGGTTGCCCGCGAAGTCACGGACGATCTCGCCACCGGGCGGATTCGGCGAGTCCCGCGTGAAGCCGACGGCCTCCAGCGCGGCCCGGTTGAGGATCGCCGACTGGTACAAGTGCAGGACGAACACAGGGGTGTCGGGGGCGGCGGCGTTCAACTCGGACACGGTCGGCAGCCGCTTCTCCGCGAACTGTTCCCCGGTCCACCCTCCAACTACCCGCACCCACTGACCGGTTGGCGTGCGCTCGGCCTGCTCCCGCAGCATCCGCAGCGCGGTCCGCAGCGACCGTACGCCGTCCCAGCGCAGTTCGAGCAGATAGTTCAACCCGCCCCGGATGACGTGCAGATGGGAGTCGTTGAGCCCGGGGATCACCCGCCGGCCGAGCGCGTCCACGACGCGAGTGGCGGGGCCGATGTGCGGGGCGACGGTCGCGTCGTCTCCTACGGCGGTGAAGACACCGTCGGTGATGGCCACGGCGGACGCCGCCGGGCGGGCGGGGTCGCCGGTGTGGATACGGGCGTTGCGGACGACGAGCTGCGCGGGGTGCTGGACTCCGTCGTAGGGGCGTATGCCACCCACGGGCATGGTACCCACAGACATGGTGCTGCTGGACATGGAGGCTCCTTGGAGCAGGAGAGGCGAAAGGAGGCGAGGGATCGGTCGTCCGGCGACACCCCCGACGCTAGGTCTGCGACAATGGATCGGTCCAACACATGGTTCCGCTTGTATCGATCGCCGAAGCAGCTGGATGGAAGGACGGGCGCGGGATGGACCTGAGGCACCTGAAGTACTTCCTCGCCGTCGCCGAGACCCGCAACTTCACGCAGGCCGCGGCCAGTTGCTACGTCGCCCAGTCCGCCCTGAGCCAGCAGATCGCCCGGCTGGAGAAGGACGTGGGCGCCCAGTTGTTCAGCCGCACCAGCCGTTCCGTACGGCTGACGGCCGCCGGGGAGCTCCTCGAACCGCTGGCCCGCCGCATCCTCGCCGACGTCGACACCGCCAAGGCCGCGCTCGACGCCCTGTCCGGGCTGCGGCGCGGGCGGCTGCGCCTGGGCCTCGTGCAGACGCGGGCCTCCTCGGTCGACCTGGTCGAGGTGATGGCCGACTACCACGCCCGCTACCCCGGTATCGACTTCCATGTGACCAACGCGCCCAGCGCGGAGATGGCCGCCGCGGTGCTGGCCGGGGACCTCGACATCGCGATCGTCGGCCTGGGCCCACGCCAGATCCCGGACGGGCTCGACCACCAGGTCCTCGCGGCCGACCCCCTCGTCCTGATCGTGCCGGCCGACCACGCGCTGGCCGACCGCGAGGCCGTGGACCTGGCCGATCTGCCGGAGAGCCACCAGCTCATCCAGTTCACCCGGGGCAGCGGCCTGCGCCGCCAGGTGCTGGCCGCGTTCGCCCGCGCCGGAGTGGAACCCGGCCAGCACTTCCAGGTCGGCCAGATACAGGACATGATCCGGCTGGCGGCGCGGGGCATCGGCGTGACGGTCGTACCGCGGTCGTCGGTGTTCCTCGACCCCGTTCCGGACCAGAACCCCCCTGACCAGAACCCCCCGGACACCAAGGACGCCCTGCCGTACGGCGCCCGCGCGCTGCGTATCGCGGACGAGGCGGCGGTGCACACCATCTGTGCGGTCCACGACAGCAAGCGGCTGGCACCGGCCGCGGCGGCGTTCCTCGAAGTGGTGGAGCGACACGCGATCAGGGACTGAGCGGAGAGGCCCCAAAGGCTCGGGCGATCAATCTCTGATGCCGATCGCTGCGCCCGCATCCATATGTTGGACGTGACGCTCCTCTGGCGCGACGCTCGGAGAAGGAAGCCGGGAGACCGAAGCCCTCCAGCGAATGGGAGCAATGCCATGTCTGCCGTACTGCGCGACGCGTGGACCACGGTCGTCCCCGACATGGAGGACCGGCACGGCCCGCTCCCTCCCCTGATGCTCGCGCTGACCGTGGTGACCGGGCTCGTGGACGCCTTCAGCTATCTCGTCCTGGGCCATGTCTTCGTCGCCAACATGACCGGCAACGTCGTCTTCTCCGGCTTCGCGATCGCCGGTGCGGCGGGTTTCTCCCTGGTCGCCTCCCTCGCCGCGCTGGCCGCGTTCGCCCTCGGCGCCCTGCTCGGCGGACGGCTCGCGCACGGTGCCGGCACCCACCGGGGACGGGTCCTGCACCTGGCGCTGCTGCTGGAGACGACCCTGGTCCTGGCGGCGTACGTCGTCGCCCAGGCCACGGACACCTCGCACGTGACCACGGCCGTCCAGTACTCCTTGATCGCCCTCCTCGGCCTGGCGATGGGCGTGCAGAACGCCACCGCCCGCGCCCTTGCCGTACCCGACCTGACCACGACCGTGCTGACGCTCACCATCACCGGAGTCGCCGCGGACAGCCGCCTCGCGGGCGGCAAGGGCAGCAAGGTGGGCCGTCGCGCGCTCTCGGCCGCGGCGATGTTCGCCGGCGGTCTGGCCGGTGCCGTCGCGGTCGAACACGGCGGCCGGGCGCTGCCCCTGCTGTTCGCCGCGGTGCTGCTGGTGGCGGCCTCCGTGACCGCGTTCGTGCTGACCCGCTCGGACGCTTCATGGACGAAGCCGCTGTGACCAGAACCTCCATGAAGGCAGCCACGGCGAAGGAAGCCGCAGCGAAGGGCGCGTCCGCAACTCCCCCATGGCGGCGCACACTTCACTCCGCGCTCCTCGAACTCGCCCTCACCGCGGCCATGTTGTTCGTCGTGGCCACCACGGTCCGCTGGCTGCTGGGCACCCTCGACCCGGCGAACGGCGGCTGGTGGAACACCCCGGAGGGCAGACTGCTCGCGGTCGCCCCGCTCTCCGGCTACACGGTCACCGCCGTCATGCTCTCCCCCTGGGGCAAGGTGACCGGCGGCCACATCAACCCGGCGATCACCCTCGCGATGTGGCGCTACGGCCGTACCCCGGGCCGCGATGTCGCGCCGTTCATCGCCGGTCAACTGATCGGATCGCTGCTCGGCATCGCGGCCGGACGACTGGTCTGGGGCCCGGTGTTCGCCTCCCCGGCCGTGGACTTCGCCGTCATCCGCCCTGCTCCCGGCTGGAGTTGGGCCGTAGTCGCCGTGATCGAGACCGCCACGATGTTCGTCATCGTCGCGGTCGCCGGAATCGGCGTCTCCAGCCGCCGACTTGGCCCTTTCACCCCCTGGGCGGTCGGCACGATGATCGCCACCCAGATCATCGGGTTCGGCACCCTGTCCGGCGGAATCGCCAACCCGGCACGGGAGTTCGGCCCGGCGGTGTTCGCCGGGGCACCCTCGCTCCTGCCCGTCTATCTGCTCGCCCCGCCGCTCGGGGCACTCGCGGCGACGGTCGTGATCAACGGGATCAACTCCCGCCGTCGCACGACCGCACCGGCACCGGCCGCGAAGGAACCGGCGTCGACCTCCCGGCCGTAGCCGAAGCTCTTGCCGCGCTCTTCCTCGGTGGCGGCGGCACGGCCACAATGGACGCCCGGTGTCGGCGCGTCCGCGCCCTGGGAGGTCCCGTATGGCGTCGCAACCCGTACCTCGGCGGAAGGCCGGTTCGGTGGATCGCGGATCCGGACCGCTTCCTGTTCCGGGGCGTGCCGCGGAGGTGGATGCTCCCGTGCACGACGCCGCGACGCTCGGGCTGGTCGACCGGCCCGGCCGCGAGTACTGGTGGCGTCAGCTGAGCACGGCGGCCCGCGACCGGATGGTGACCAGGGTCGGTCCGATCGTCGAGTGGTGGGCGTACTGCCACCCCACGGACCGCGAACGCCCGTACGCGGTGGTGTTCGGTGAGCGGGGCCTCGCGGTGGCCACGCCGACCGTCAACGACCGGGGCGGACCCGCGCAGTCGATCACGGTCCTGCCGTTCGTACCGTCGTCGTTGCGGCACGCGGTGGTCGTGCAGAAGCCGAGACGGCCGCGCTCCGGTCGTCCCGCGTTGCCGGGCGGCGACGAGCCGCAGGGGTACGACGCGGAACTGCCGCTGCCGGAGCGCTTACGCGGTTTTCTCGGCAATCTGCCCGTGGAGGCACAGGCACGGTTGCAGCGGCCGTTCGTCAACGGCGACACGTTCGCCCGGGGGAACCACTTCTACTCCGGGAACGAGGACGAGCTGGACGTCTGGTGTTTCCTGGCCGGGCGCCGGTGGGTGACCTTCGTGTCGGGGCACGGCTCGGGTCTGTCCGGTCCCGCGCACCGCGCGTCGTGGCGGCTGATCTGCCGGCAGGCCGAGGTCGCGGCACGGTGACCGCGGCGGACGAACCGGACTTCTACGCGGTGCTCGGTATCCCGGCCGACGCCACCAGGGCCGAGATCGTGCGCGCGTTCCGCCGCAGGGCGCTGACCCACCACCCCGACCGTGGCGGCGACACGGAGGCCTTCCAGGACGCGCACCGGGCCTACGAGACACTTTCCGACCCGGTGCGGCGCAAGGCGTACGACCGGCGCCGCGCGGCCCCGCCACGCAGCGCGCCCGGAGCCTCCGCCGAACCGCCGCCGCCGGCAGCCGACCCCTTCGAGTGGGCCTCCGGCGCCGGCCCCCGCACGGGTGGCCCCTCGGGCCCCGCCCGTGACCAGGGTGTGCACGCCGTTTCCTTCCCGGCGCACGATCCGGAGTCCTCGTGGCGGCGGGCCGACCGGTTCGCCTGGTGGCGGCCCGTCGACGAACCGCGGCCGAAGCGACGCCGACGCTGACCCGCTTCGGGCCGCCGCCGACCCGCTCCGGTCAGCGGCAGTCCGCTGCCACGATCCCGGAGCCCTCCCCTTTCGCCGGTACCAACAGCATTTGTCCCACGCTGAGTTCGGTTCGCTTGCCCATGTCGTTGCGTTCCTGCAGGTCCTCGACGGTCGTGCCGTACTCGCAGGCGATCGCGGAGAGCGTGTCACCGCGTACGACGAAATGGATGTGGAAGGAGAGGGACGGCGTCGGCCGCAGGATGGGCCCGGTCATGATCGGCACAGGAAGCCGCGCGGGGTAGCTCGGCGTGGGCCCGAGATCGGGGTAGCTCGGCCACGCCGTGTACATCGAGACTGCCGCCGTCGGCAGTCGGTAGGACTGCGTGTAGGGCTCGGAGGAGTCGGAGCCGAACAGGGCGATCCCCCACACCGCGCCCGCCACGGCCACGGCACCCATGGTCACCTTGCCGACCGTGCGTTGCCGCGCGAGTTCCTGGACGACCAGGTTCGACGCGCTCCTGGTACTCCGCCGGGCCGTTGTCGGGCCGGCCGGTGCGGCCACGGTACGCAGGGCCAGGGGGACCGGTGCCCCGATGTCCAGGCCGAGGCGGGCGAGTTCGCCGCGCAGGGCCGGCACCGCCGCCTTGTCGCGTACGGCGGCCGCGACGAGGTCGTCCAGGCGCCCGCGCGGGTCCCGGGGGCAGTCCAGGAGGTAGCCCTGGGTCCAGCTGAGCACCCAGCGCGCGCGGCCCGCGCCGGCCAGTGCCTGCCCGGTCAGCGCGTACAGGGCCTCGGTGAGCTGCTCCTCGGGCTCGGGTGCGTCGGTGAGACGACGGGTCAGCTCTGTCTGCTGCCCGCGTTCCAGCAGGCCGAGCACGGTGGCGAGCGTGGGGCGCGCGAGCGCGTGGGTGTCGCTCGCCGCGTCGAGCAGGAGGCTCGCGAGTTCGATGGCGAACGCCTCGGCGGCCAGGTCGGCCCACGCCGACCGCGGCAGTGCCGTCGCCGAGTGCCCGCTTTCGCCGAGCATCTTGCGCTGCACGCGGGTCACCGGTGACGTCTCCGCGATCAGCGGGCCCTCCTCGGCGACGGTCCTCGGAGGCGTGGCGGGCAGCGCCTCGATCAGGGCCAGCCGGCGGGCCAGCGGTGGGTGGGAGTCCAGCGGGGAACGGTCCAACTCGACGGGGTGCGCGCGCAGTTCGGCCATCCGCTCGCGCACCGGCGGGTCGCCCATCATGGCGGTGAACGCCTCGAACACGTCCTCGGGCACGAACCCGAGCCGGTGTACGGGCCGTAGATACCGGCTCTCGAACCCGGCCCAGGTGATGCCGAGCGCGTGGACGGCGCGCAGCGCCCGGGCGGTCACCTCGGGGCCGACCACGGCTGCCGCCTCGGCGTCCGCCTCCAGCTCCTGGCGGCGGCGCACCGCCAGCGACAGCCGCAGGTACATCCAGGCGTAGGCGCCGATCGCCGCCTGGTACAGCCAGGCGTACCCGACCCGGCCCTGGTCCGACTGTGCGGTCATGCGCAGCCGGAACAGGGTGGAGCGCAGCGACGCGGCCCCTCTGTAGGTGATCGCGCCGAACCGGGTGTGCCGACCCGCGTAGTGCCCGAGTTCGTGGCAGAGCACGGCCCGCAGTTCCTCCGGCTTCAGCCAGCGGAGCAGCGGAACGCCCAGGTTCATGGTCCGCTCCCCGACCGCGAAGCCGAGCAGTCGGGCGTCCTCCGACACCGACGCGTTGGCCTGCGACGTCAGGTAGATCCGGGTGGGCGGCCGGGTGCGCAGCTGTCCGGACAGTTCCTCGACCAGCCGCCACAGGCCGGGCGCGTCGGCGCGGCGCAGGAAAACGGCGTCGGGCGGGGGTTCCTCCGTGCGGCTCACGGTGCCTATTCCGTACAGCAGGGCGGAGGCCGCCGGGATGCTGCCGGCCAGTGCGAGGGACCAGTTGCCGGCCCGTGAGGGGAACTCGACCATCCCCCACAGCGTGAGCCAGACGAGTGCCGCGTCGGCCGCGAGGAGGGTGAACGCCACGACGTAGAACCCGGCGAGCATCCCCACGGCGAACAGCCCGCGTAACCACCCCAGGACAGTCGTCACCGGCTCTCTCCCCGTCTGCGGTCCAGTGCCGCGCGCGCCCGGGCGAGCATCTCCGGGTCCGCCTCGAAAGCCGTCCGCAGCCATGCCTCCGCGGTGCGCAGGGCCAGGACGACGGGGTCCCGGCCGAGGCCGATGCGGCTCGCGGCCGGCCGGCCCGGACCGGCCGGCTGCGGGCCGGACATGAACGGGTCGTGCCTGCTCGTGTCGTCCGCGGCCATGTCCAGCGCCTCCTTGAGCGTCCGGCGTGCCTTGGAGACGTTGGCGGCGACGCCGCCGCGCGTCATCCGCAGCGTCTTGGCGATCTCGTTCTGGGACCAGCCGTGCAGACAGAACAGCACCATCGTGACCCGCTGCCGCGGCGGCAGGGCGGCCAGCAGCCGCAGCGCCTCGCGTGCCTCCGCGCTCTGTTGGGGGCTCGCCCGGACCGGCACCGGCAGATCCGGCAGCCGGTCCTGGCCCGTTCTGCGCCTGCGCTGGGCCTTCCACAGCCGCTGGACCGCGGCCCGGTACACCCACGCCTCGGGCAGCTCGTACCCGGCGATGCGGTCCCAGGCCCGGTAGGCCTCCAGGAACGCCTCCTGGGTGACGTCCTCGGCGTCCTCGCGGCTGCCGCAGAGCATGATCACCTGCGCCAGGACCCGGCCGTAGGCGCACGCGAAGAAGGTCTCGAAGTCCCGTGGCCCCGGGGCCTGTTCGATGCTCACCGGTGCTCCGCACCGGCCGGCTCGACGGCCGCCGCCGAACGCGCGATCAGCATCTCGCCGTCGGCGCGCGTGACCTCGACCGTGCCACCGGGCCCGGCCGCCCGCACGACCGTGGCCAGCGCGTGCGCCCGCGCACGCTCCCGCACCGGCTGCGTCCACAGCACCGCCAGCGCGTACACCAACTGTGTACAGGCCGGCACCACGACCACCACCACAGGTTCGACAACCATCTCAGGGTCCCTTCCACAGGATCACAGCAGCGACACCCTGATACAGCCGCCAGTGCCCAACTGGTTTACCCGGGACGGCAATTCAGAATCCTGGCCCCCATGGCCGCGGCACCGTCGGGCTCGTACGGTCCCCGCCCGGTGCCGGGTTGTCGCGGCCGGGCGAGCAGGCCGTTTCCCCGCCCCCTTCCGTGACGCGGAAGGGCTATTGCGGCCCCGCGCCCCCCTTCCGGACGATGTCGCCATCACCCAACGACGGGAGCCGCAACGATGCCGCACACCACCGCCTTCGCCAGGAACCAGTGGTACGTCGCCGCCTACAGCCACGAGGTCGGCCGCGACCTGCTCGGCCGCACGATCCTCGGCGAACCCCTCGTCTTCTACCGCACCGAGGACGACGGCACCGCCGTAGCCCTGCACGACCGGTGTGTGCACCGGCGGTTCCCGCTCTCCGAGAGCCGCCTCGACGGGGACCGGATCGTGTGCGGATACCACGGCTTCACCTACGACACGACCGGGACCTGCGTGTATGTGCCGGGGCAGAAACGCATCCCCCGCACCGCCCGCGTCGCCTCCTACCCGGTGGTCGAGCAGGACGCGTTGGTGTGGGTGTGGATCGGCGACCCGGCGCTCGCGGACCCGCAGGTCATCCCCCGCGCCCCGCACCTCGCCTCCCCCGACTGGGTCACCGTCAGCGGCATGGAACCGATCGACGCCGACTACGGCCTCCTCGTCGACAACCTCCTCGACCTCTCCCACGAGACGTATCTGCACGGCGGTTACATCGGCTCCCCCGAGGTCGCCGAGACGCCGATCACCACGGAGGTCGACGAGGGCGCCGGCGTCGTACGGGTGAGCCGGCACATGGGCGACGCCGAATGCCCGCCGTTCTACGCCAAGTCCACCGGAATACAAGGGCGGATCACCCGCTGGCAGGACATCGAGTACCACGCGCCGTGCCTGTATCTGCTGCACAGCCGGATCGCCCCGGTCGGCGTCCTGCCCGAGGAGGACGGCAGCGACCCGAACGGCTTCCACACCGAGATCACGTACGCCATCACGCCCTCCTCGGACGGCAAGGTGTACGACTTCTGGGCGGTCTCGCGCGACTGGGCCACGGACGACGCCGAGGTCACCGAGTTCCTGCGCGGCAACAACCACACCGTCGTCATGCAGGACGTCGACGCGCTCAACCTCCTTCAAAAGACGCTGGGTTCGGAGCGCGGCGGCTATCAGGAGCTGAGCATCAACATCGACACCGGTGGTCTCGCGGCCCGCCGTATCCTCGCCCGGCTGGTCGAGGAGGGCGCCAAGCCCGTGGAGAGGGTCCAGTGACCGCTCCGACCGGCGAGGTCTACCGCATCGACTGGCTGCCGGGTACCGATGTCCTGCACGGCACCTGCCACTGCGGCCGCGAGCACACGTCCCAGGACCCGATCGAGATGTGGGAGTGGATGCTCGCCCACCCCAGCGGCCACGCCGTCGACGAAGCACAGGGAGCCGACGCATGACCAGCTACGAGGCCGAACTCGTCGTAGAGCGGCGGGAGTTCGCAGCCGACGGCGTCCTCGCCCTCACCCTGCGCCACCCGCTCGGCGAGCAACTCCCCGCCTGGGAGCCGGGCGCCCACATCGACGTCGTCCTCGGCCCCGACCTGGAGCGCCAGTACTCGCTGTGCGGCGACCCGGCCGACCGTACGGCGTGGCGGATCGCGGTGCTGCGGGAGCCGGACGGGCGGGGCGGATCGGCGTACGTGCACGGACAGTTGGGGCAGGGCGACAAGGTGCGGGTACGCGGCCCGCGCAACCACTTCCGCCTGGAGCCCGCCCCTCGCTACCGCTTCGTCGCGGGCGGCATCGGCATCACCCCCATCCTCCCGATGCTGGTCGCGGCCGAGGCGGCGGGCGCGGAGTGGACCCTGCTCTACGGCGGTCGCACCCGCAACTCCCTAGCGTTCACCGAGGAGTTGGGCCGCTACGGCGACCGCGTCACCGTCGCTCCGCAGGACGAGGTCGGACTGCTCGACCTGCCCTCGGTACTGGATGCCGTACCCGAAGGCACTCTCGTCTACTGCTGCGGTCCCGGGCCGCTGCTCGACGCGGTCGAGGCGCGCTGCCCCGGGGGAATCCTGCACGTGGAGCGGTTCCAGCCGAAGGCCCAAGTCGCGGGCGCCGACAGCGAGTTCGAGGTCGTGCTGGAGCAGAGCGGGAGGACGGTCACCGTCCCGGTGGGCGTGTCCGTGCTCGACACCGTGCGCGCCGCCGGGGTCGAGGTGCTGTTCTCCTGCACCGAGGGCACCTGCGGGACCTGCGAGACCGATGTCCTCGAAGGCACCCCGGACCACCGGGACTCGGTGCTGAGCGAGGAGGAACGGGCGGCCGGCGAGACGATGCTCATCTGTGTCTCGCGCTGCCTGGGGAAGCGGCTCGTCCTGGATCTGTGAGGACACGGGCCGATCCGTGACGACGCGGGCCGGATCCGTGACGACACGAGCCGGATCCGTGACGACGCCGGACGACGCGACAAGAGCGCACTTCACGACACGGCAGGAGCGCACTTCGGTAACTGTCAACAATATTGTGAGCACTAGGCATTGACCTGGCCGCGACGGGGCCCTACGTTCCCGCTCAACACCCATTGAGCACCACTGTGCGATCTGCGCACAGCCTGTCGGAACACCGTCGTCTGCACAGGAGTTGCCATGCGTCGTCTGCTCGTCGGCCTCGCGGCCGGATCCATGCTGGTCGCCGCGTCGGCCTGCGGTTCGTCCGGCAACGGAGCGTCGGACAACACCAGTTCGTCCACCGGTACCACCACGGTCAAGGTGGGGGTCATCCCCATCGTCGATGTCGCCCCGCTCTACCTCGGCCAGAAGGAAGGCTTCTTCAGCAAGCACGGCCTGAAACTGACCATGACCCTCGCGCAGGGCGGCGCGGCCATCGTGCCGGGTGTGGTCAGCGGCCAGTTCCAGTTCGGCTTCTCCAACATGACCTCGCTGATGCTCGCCCAGTCCAACGACGTCCCCGTGAAGGCCATCGCCAACGGCGTCGCCTCAACGGGCGTGTCCGGCAAGGACTTTGGTGCCCTCGTCGTCAAGAAGGGCAGCACCCTCAAGTCGGCGAAGGCACTGGAGGGCAAGAAGGTCGCGGTCAACACGCTGAAGAACATCAACGAGACGGCCGTACGCGAATCCGTCCGCAAGGCCGGCGGCGACCCGGACAAGGTCAAATTTGTCGAGCTGGCCTTCGACCAGATGCCGGCCGCGCTGGACAAGGGCCAGATCGACGCCGCGATGGCCGTCGAACCCGCCCTCACCACCATGCTGAACCAGGGCGCCCAGCAGATCGCCTGGCCGCTGGTCGACGCCGCGCCGAACCTCACCGTCGCCATGTACTTCACGTCGACGGCGTACGCGACGAAGAACCCGGACGTGGTGAAGAAGTTCCAGGAGGCCACCGCCGAATCGCTGGCCTATGCCGACGCGCATCCGGCCGAGGTCCGCCAGATCGTCGCCACCTACACCAAGGTCCCCGCCGGCGTGCTGGCGAAGGTGATCCTGCCCAAGTGGCCCGCCGATCCGAACCGTTCGTCGATCGAGGCGCTGGAGAAGCTGAGCGAGACCGACGGCCTCTTCAAGAAGACCCCCGACCTGAACACGCTGCTCCCGTGAGAGGACTGAACACCGCACTCGGTGCGGCCGGACTCGCGGCCTTCCTCGCCCTCGGCGAGGTCGTGCCGCGCGTCGGCATCGTCAAGGAGGCCTACTTCCCGCCGACCAGCCGCATCGCCTCCGCGTTCTGGGACGAGCTCGAGGACGGCGCCTTCTGGTCGGCGCTCGGCGACACCCTCACCGGCTGGGCCCTGGGCCTGGCGACCGCCGTCGGCGCGGGCATCGTCGTCGGCGTCCTGCTCTCCGTCGTCCCGTACCTCCGCGAGGCGACCGCCTCGACGATCGAGTTCCTGCGCCCGATCCCGTCGGTCGCCCTCATCCCCCTCGCGGTGCTGTTGTACGGCACCGAACTGAGGTCAGTGCTATTGCTCGTCGTCTACGCCTCGTTCTGGCAGATCCTCATCCAGGTCCTCTACGGCGTCCAGGACGTCGACCCGGTCGCCGAGGAGACGGCGCGGTCGTACGGTCTGGGCACCTGGGCCCGGGTGCGGCACGTGCTGTGGCCGAGCGCGCTGCCGTACGTCATGACGGGGGTACGGCTGGCGGCGGCCGTCGCGCTGATCCTGACCATCACCGCCGAACTGGTCATCGGGGCACCGGGGTTGGGCGCGACCATCATGGTCGCGCAGACCTCGCAGGCCGTACCGGAGATGTACGCGCTGATCGTGGTGACCGGTCTGCTGGGGCTGCTCATCAACGTGGGCGCGCGTACGGTGGAACGGCGGGCGCTGGCCTGGCACCAGTCGGTGCGCGGGGAGGTGGCGGTGTGAGGCGGGCTCTGATCCGGCTGCTGTTCGTGGTCGCGCTCCCGGCTGTGCTGCTCTCCGTCTGGTGGCTGGCGTCGGACGGCAGCACCAATGTGTTCTGGCCACCGCTGCGGACGATCCTCAGGACGTTCCCGGACGTGTGGACCGCCCACCGGTTCACGACGGACGTGGTGCCCAGCATCCTGCGGCTGACGGCCGGTTACGCCACGGCGGCCGTGGTCGGCGTCGCGCTCGGCACGGTGATCGGCTCGTACCGGCGGGTGCGCGCGGTGTGCGAACCGGTCCTGGAGTTCCTGCGGGCCGTACCGCCACCGGTGTTGGTCCCGGTCATCATGCTGTTCGCGGGCATCGGCGACACGATGAAGATCGTGGTCATCACGAGCGGCTGCGTCTGGCCCGTCCTCCTCAACACGGTCGAGGGCGTCCGCGCGGTCGACCCGGTCATGAAGGAGACGGCCCTCTCCTACGGCATCACCGGTGCCGCCCGGTTGCGCACGCTGGTGCTGCGCTCGGCGAGCCCGCAGATCTTCACGGGGCTGCGCCAGGCGCTGTCCATCGGGATCATCCTCATGGTCATCAGCGAGATGTTCGCGGGCACCGACGGACTGGGCTACACCGTCGTCCAGTTCCAACGCAGCTTCGCCGTCCCGGACATGTGGACGGGCATCCTCGTCCTCGGGATGCTGGGGTTCCTGCTCTCCGTCGTCTTCCAGGTGGTCGAGCGGCGGGTGCTCGGCTGGTACCACGGCCTGCGCGCCGCCGCCCGCCGAACCCCGTGAACATCGTGAAAGGGCGGTCCATGCTCGACGTACGCGGCCTGAACAAGGTCTACGAAGGTTCCGGCCGACGGGTGGAGGCGGTGCGGGACCTCACCTTCACCGTCGACGCCGGCGAACTCGTCTGTCTCGTCGGCCCGTCGGGCTGCGGAAAGACAACCCTGTTGAAGTGCATGGGCGGGCTGCTCACCCCGACCGCGGGTGAAGTCCTCCTCGGCGGACGGAAGGTGAGCGGTCCGCCACCCGGTATGGCGTTCGTGTTCCAGGAGTACGGCCGCAGCCTCTTCCCCTGGATGCGGGTCGGCGAGAACGTCGAACTGCCGCTGAAGCAGAAGGACTTGTCGAAGGCCCGACGGCGTGAGCTGGTCGCGGACGCGCTGGAGTCGGTGGGGCTGACGGAGGCCGCGGGGGCGTATCCGTGGCAGCTCTCCGGCGGTATGCAGCAGCGGGTCGCGATCGCGCGAGCGCTGGCGTACGAGCCCGAAGTCCTGCTGATGGACGAGCCGTTCGCGGCGGTCGACGCGCAGACCCGGGCTGATCTGGAGGACCTGGTACGGGGGTTGTGGCGGGAACGCGGGATCACGATCCTGTTCGTGACCCACGACATCGACGAGGCCGTGTACTTGGGCGAGCGCGTGGTCGTGCTGTCCGCGTCCCCGACCGTCGTGCAGGAGCAGTTGAAGGTCGATCTGCCCGTGGAGCGCGACCAGTTGCACACCCGGGTCGCCCCACGCTTCGCCGAACTGCGGACCCATGTGTACGAGCAGATCCAGGCGGCGAAGCGCGGAACTCTCCCGGTTCAGGACCGGCTCACGCCGTCGGACACGCCTCCCCTTCGCTGAACTGCCCTGCGAGCCGACCGGTGTTGGCGACGCGGGGTGACGGCCGATGGCTATGCGGTGTGCAGCCAGGCAGCGGTGTCCTGCGGGAGGCGGCCCCGGTCGTCCAAGGGACCGCTGGCGAGGAGGAGCCGGGTGCGCGGGGGAAGCTCGACGGGCTCGTCCGACAGGTTGACCACGCACATCGCGCCGCCCGGGCGACTGAAGGTCAGGACGCCGTCCGGGGCGGGCAGCCAGGTGAGGGGGCCGTCGCCGAAGACCGGTCGGAGGCGGATCGCCTCGCGGTAGAGGTTGAGCATGGAGTCGACGGTCCGCTGTTGACGGTCGACCGCATACGATGTCCAGCCGACCGGCTGCGGCAGCCACGGCTCCTCGCGCGAACCGAAGCCCGCGTACGGTGCGCCCTCGACCCAGGGCAGCGGCACCCGGCAGCCGTCGCGGCCGGGGTCGGTGCCGCCGGACCGGAGGTACATCGGATCCTGTATGCGGTCGACGGGCAGCTCGACCTCGGGCAGTCCCAGCTCCTCCCCCTGGTAGAGGTAGACGACCCCCGGCAGGGCCAGTGACAGCAGCGCCGCCGCTCTCGCGCGCCGGGTGCCGAGGGCGAGGTCGGTCGGGGTGCCGAAGGCCTTGGTGGCGAAGTCGAAGCCGGTGTCGGCGCGGCCGTAGCGGGTGACCGTGCGGGTCACGTCGTGGTTGCACAGGACCCAGGTGGCGGGCGCGCCGATCGGGGCGTGTTCGGCGAGGGTCTCGTCGATCGAGGCGCGCAGTCGCTCCGGGTCCCAAGGGCAGGACAGGAAGGCGAAGTTGAAGGCGGTGTGCAGTTCGTCGGGGCGGAGATAGCGGGCGAAGCGTTCGGTGTCGGGGAGCCAGACCTCGCCGACGAAGACGGCGCCGTACTCGTCGGCGACGGCCCGCCAGGAGCGGTAGATGTCGTGGAGTTCGTCGCGGTCGACGAAGGGGTTGGGGTCGCGGCCCTCGACGAAGTCGGGCAGGGCGGGGTCCTTGGCGAGCAGCGCCGCCGAGTCGATACGGACCCCTTCGACACCGCGCTCGAACCAGAACCGCAGGATGTCCTCGTGCTCCTGACGCACCGCCGGGTGGGCCCAGTTGAGGTCGGGCTGTTCGGGGGTGAACAGGTGGAGGTACCAGTCGCCGTCGGGGAGCCGGGTCCACACCGGTTCGGTGGAGCCGGCGAACTGCGACGGCCAGTCGTTGGGCGGGAGTTCACCGTGTGCGCCGCGTCCGGGGCGGAAGTGGAACAGCTCGCGCTCGGGGCCGCCGGCGAGGGCGGCGCGGAACCACGGGTGCTGGTCGGAGACGTGGTTCGGCACGATGTCGACGATCGTGCGGATGCCCAACTCCCTTGCCTCGGCGATGAGTTTCTCCGCCTCGGCGAGCGAGCCGAAGGCCGGGTCGATGGCGCGGTAGTCGGCGACGTCGTAGCCGCCGTCCTTCATCGGTGACAGGTACCAGGGGTTGAACCACAGGGCGTCCACGCCGAGTTCGGCGAGATACGGCAGTCGGGAGCGGACGCCCGCGAGGTCGCCGGTGCCGTCGCCGTCGCCGTCCGCGAAGCTGCGGACGTAGACCTGGTAGATGACGGCGGAGCGCCACCAGTCGTCCTGGCTCTGGGCATGGGGGGGCTGTCCCACGGTGCTGGCCTTTCTGTCGGGGGCGTCGAAGGGGGCGGTGTCAGCCCTTCGTGCTGCCCGCGCTGATCCCGGCGATGATGTGCCGCTGGAAAACCAGGAACATCGCGACCATGGGGATGCTCGCGATCACCATCGCGGCGATGAGCACGGTCAGTTGGATGTTCTGGGACAGCTGGACGAGTGCCACGCTGATCGGCTGTTTGTCGGTGTCGGAGAAGACCATCAGCGGCCACAGGAAGTCCTGCCAGACGGCGACGAGCGCGAAGATCGACACGACGCCGAGCACGGGCCGGGACATGGGCAGGACGATGGACCACAGGGTGCGGAGTTTCCCGGCGCCGTCGATCTCGGCGGCCTCCATGACGTCGCGCGGGAGTTGGTCGAAGAACCGCTTGAGGAGGTACAGGTTGAAGGCGTTGGCGACGGCCGGGAGCCAGATGCCGAGGGGGTCGTTCAGCAGGCTGGTGTGGATCAGCGGGAGGTCGGCGACGGTCAGGTACTTCGGTACGACCAGTGCCTGGGCCGGGACCATGAGCGTCGCCAGGATGCCGCCGAGGATCAACTTGCCGAAGGCGGGCTTCAGTTTGGACAGGGCGTAGGCGGCGGCCGTGCAGAGGACCAGTTGGAACGCCCAGGCGCCGGCGGCCTGGACGACCGTGTTCCACAGGTGTTCCGGGAGCTGCATCAGGTCCCAGGCGTCGGTGTAGCCGCTGAGGTGCCAGTGCTTGGGGACGATCGTGGGCGGGGTCTGCGCGATCTCGTCCGGCGACTTCATGGCGCCGGTGACCATCCAGTAGACGGGGAAGAGGAAGGCGAGCGCGAAGAGCACGACGACGCCGGTGAACACCGTCCAGTAGACGGCCTTTCCGCGCGGCCGGGCGAGGGTCGCCGGGGAGAGCAGCGTGCGGGTGGTCACAGGTCGTCCTCTCCGGAGCGGGTCAGCCGCAGATAGACGGCGGAGAAGACACCGAGCAGCACGAGGAGCATCACGCTGAGCGCGCAGGCGCCGCCGAAGTCGTTGTAGAGGAAGGCGTATTTGTAGATCAGGTAGAGCACGGTGACGGTGGCGCTCTCCGGTCCGCCGCCGGTGATGACGAACGGCTCGGTGAACACCTGCATCGTGGCGATGATCTGAAGGAGCATCAGCATCAGGATGACGAACCGGGTCTGAGGGATCGTCACATACCGGACGCGTTGCAGCAGGCTCGCACCGTCCAGTTCGGCGGCCTCGTACAGCTCGCCGGGGATGGACTGGAGCGCGGCCAGGTAGATCAGGACGGTGCCGCCCAGGTTGGCCCAAGTGGCCACGATCACCAGGGAGATGAGGGCGGTGTCGGTGCCGTTGGACCAGTTCGAGGTGGGCAGGTGCAGAAAGCGCAGCGTCTCGTTGGCGAGGCCGGCTCCCGGGTCGTAGAACCACTTCCACAGCAGGGCGGTGACCACCGGCGGGATCATCACCGGGAGGTAGACGACGATCCTGAAGAACGCCTTCCAGTGCCTCAACTCGTTGAGTACCAGGGCGAGTACGAACGGGACCGCGAAGCCGATGAGCAGGGCCAGCAGGGTGAAGACGAGGGTGTTGCGCCAGGCGGCGGCGAACTCGGGGTCGTGCCAGACCTGGGTGAAGTTGGCGGTGCCGACCCACTCGGGCGAGGAGCCGGGCGTGTACTTCTGGAAGGCGATCACGACCGCGCGGATCGCCGGGTACCAGGAGAACAGGGCAAAGCAGATCAGACCGCCGATGAGGAAGGCGTAGGCACGGGCCTGGTCGATGAGGCGGCGCCGCCCCCGGCCCCCTGCCGGGGGCGGCGCCTGGACCTGTCGTACCGCCGTCGGCTCGACGGGACTCCGGGTGGCCGTCCGGGTCATCGGGTCAGCCCCGGGCCAGGATGCCGTCGATCTTTCCGGAGGCGTCCTTGAGGAGTTGGTCGATGTTCGCGTCCTTCTTGGTGAGGACGGCGGAGACGGCCGAGTCGAGGACGGAGTAGATCTGCTGGGCGTCCGGCGGCTCGATCTTCATCTGGAGGGACTGGTTGCCGTCGAGGAAGGCCTGGTAATTGGCCACCGGGACATTGGAGTTGGCCTTCTTGACCTGCTGGTCCTTGGCGTCGGCGGCGCCGGTGAACAGGCGCGGTTCGGGCAGTCCGACGGGGGCGTTGGCCTTCTTGGCGCGGGCGTAGTCGCCGAGGAAGCCGCTGCCCGGGGTGAGGAACATGCTGTCGAGCCACTTGAGGCCGGCGCGGATCTGGGCGGGCGTGTCGTGCTTGTTGAACATGTAGCCGTCGCCGCCGATGAGCGTGCCCTGGCCGCCGGGCATCGGGCCGAGGGCGAGGTCGTCGTAGTTGCCGCCCTTCTCCTTGACCAGGATCGGGATGTTGTCCGGCGCGGAGAGGTACATGCCGAGCTTGCCCGAACCCATCAGCTGCTGCACGTCGTTGATGACGAGGAGCTGCTTGCTGCCCATCGAGTTGTCGGTCCAGCGCATGTCGTGCAGGTTCTGCAGCACGGCGTGGCCCTGGGGCGTGTCGATGGTGGCCTTCTTGCCGTCGGCGCTGACGACGTCGCCGCCCTGGGAGTACATCTCGGCGGTGAAGTGCCAACCCCCTTGGTTCTGGGCGCTGTAGTCGGCGTAGCCGATGGTGCCGTTGCCGAGCGCGGCTATCTTCTTGGCGTCGGCCCGGACTTCCGCCCAGGTCGTCGGTGCCTTGTCGGGGTCGAGGCCGGCCTGCTGGAAGAGCTTGCGGTTGTAGATCAGGCCCATCGAGTAGCCGGTGCGCGGGATGCCGTAGATCTTGCCGTCGACGGTGTAGATGTCACGCAGCTGCTTCTGCAGCGTGTCGTAACTCTTCAACTCCTTGATGTACGGCGTGAGATCGGCGGCCTGGTTGATGTCGACGACGTGCTTGGCGTCGGTGAAGTACGTGTAGAACACGTCCTCCATCTGGCCGCCGGCGAGTTTGGCGTCGAAGGTCTTCGGGTCCTGGCAGGGGAACGCGTCATGGGTGACGACGTCGATGTCGGTGTTCTTCTTCTCGAAGGCCGCGACGTCGGAGTCGAAGAACTTGCGGTCGACCTTGGCGCTCTTGGGCGGCTCGCAGTTGACCGTGATGCGCGTCTTGCCGCTCGCCGAGTCGTCACCGGACCCGCAGGCGGCGGCAGTGAGCGCGAGAGAACAGACGCCGATCGCGGCGAAGGTGCGGCGGAACCCGGTGCTTCTCATGGGTGGACCCCTCTGGGCAGGAGCGGTGGGCGCCGCACACTCAAGCACCGCCGACACCTGTCCGCAAGATGTCGCGCAGAATCTGTAATTATTCGACAGTGCGGTGACTATCAGCCGCGCGGGGCTTGCGCGGTGGAACCACGCACTACCAATTCCGGTTCGAAGAGCAGCTCTTCGGCCGGTACGGCGGTGCCGCCGACCTGTGAGTTCAGGAGTTCCACGGCGGCCCGGCCCATTGCCTCGATGGGCTGGCGGACGGTGGTCAGCGGGGGCTCGGTGCAGTTCATGAAGGCGGAGTCGTCGTAACCCACGACGGAAATCTGTGACGGGACGTCAAGTCCCTTGCGGCGGGCGGCCCTTACCGCGCCCAGGGCGAGGGGGTCGCTGGCGCAGATGATGCCGGTGACGCCCCGGTCGATCAGCCGGGAGGCCGCGGCGTGGCCGCCCTCGATGGAGAAGATGGCCCGGGCGACGAACTCGTCGGGCAGGTCCGCCGCGATGGCCCGCGCGGCGGCCAACTTCCGCGCGGACGGCATGTGGTCGGCGGGGCCGAGGACGAGCCCGATGCGCTCGTGGCCGAGGGAGGCGAGGTGTCGCCAGGCCTGCTCGACGGCGACCGCGTCGTCGCAGGACACGGCGGGGAAGCCGAGGTGGTCGATGGCCGCGTTGACCAGGACGACCGGGATGTTGCGCTCGGCGAGCAGCCGGTAGTGGTCGTGCGGCGCGTCCGCCTGCGCGTACAGCCCACCGGCGAACACGACGCCGGAGACCTGCTGTTGCAGCAGCAACGTCACATAGTCGGCCTCGGAGACGCCGCCCTTGGTCTGGGTGCACAGCACCGGGGTCAGGCCGAGTTGGGCGAGCGCGCCGCCGATCACCTCGGCGAAGGCGGGGAAGATGGGATTCTGCAGCTCGGGCAGCACCAGCCCCACCAATCGCGCGCGTTCACCGCGCAGTTGGGTGGGCCGCTCGTAGCCGAGAACGTCCAGGGCCGACAGCACCGCCTGCCGGGTGGGCTCGGAGACTCCGGGTTTGCCGTTGAGCACCCGGCTGACCGTGGCCTCGCTGACCCCGACCTTCTTCGCCACCTCAGCAAGTCGTCGCGTCATGTGCGCAAGAATAGCGCAAGATACGCAAGTGGTTTGCGTTACAGGGTGGTCGGATCAAGTCGCCCACAGAACCGCCCGACTTCCGGCAGCGGTCAGTCGTGAGCGGCCCACAGACCGCGGACATGCCCCAGGTGCCGGGTCATGATCTCACGCACGGCCCGCTTGTCACGGTCCAACAGCGCGTCCAACAGCTCCAGATGCTCCTGCGCGGAGGCCAGCAGACGCCCGGCCTCGACCAGCGCGGTCAGCCCGTAGAGACGCGAACGCCCCCGCAGATCACCGACGACCTCGACGAGGTGGGAATTGCCGGCCAGGGCCAGCAGCCCCAGGTGGAAACGGGTGTCGGCCTCGACGTACGCGATGAGGTCACCGGCCACGGCCGCGTGGACGATCTCCCGGGCGGCCGGGCGCAGCGCCTCCAGCGAGACGGGGTCGGCGGTCCCGGCCAGCCCCACCACCGTGGGGATCTCGATCAGCGCGCGGATGTGGGTGTACTCGTCGAGTTGCTTCTCGGAGACGGCGGTGACCCGGAACCCCTTGTTGGGAACGGTGTCGACCAGCCCTTCCTTGACCAGGTCCAGCATGGCCTCGCGCACCGGGGTCGCCGAGACACCGAAGCGGGCGGCGAGCGTCGGCACGGAGTACACCTCGCCGGGCCGCAGCTCCCCCGCGATCATCGCGGCCCGCAGGGCATCGACGACCCGCTCGCGATAGCTGCTCTTCTTGCCGCCCAGCGTGGGCAGCTCCGGAGCGGTGGTGGGCGGGGCGCTGGCGCGCTGGACGGCCATCGGAAATCTCCTAGTGGTGCAATGTCCCACAGAGCACAATGTCACGCGTGACCCGCCATTATCCCCGGCCTAGAGGATGAATCCGCCCGGGAACGGGTCGGTGGGATCGAGCAGGTACTGGGCGGTGCCGGTGATCCAGGCGCGGCCGGTGAAGCTGGGCAGGACGGCGGGGACACCGGCGACCTCGGTGGTGTCGAGGAGCCGTCCGGTGAACCGGGTGCCGATGAAGGACTCGTTCACGAACTCGGTGTGCAGCGGGAGTTCACCGCGCGCGTGGAGCTGCGCCATGCGCGCGCTGGTGCCGGTGCCGCAGGGTGAGCGGTCGAACCAGCCCGGGTGGATCGCCATCGCGTGCCGGGAGTGCCGGGCGGTGGCGCCGGGCGCGTACAGGTGGACGTGATGGCAGCCGCGGATGGAGGCGTCCTCGGGGTGGACGGGCTCGTCCCGGTCGTTGATCGCCTCCATGAGGGACAGGCCCGCCTTGATGATGTCGTCCTTGCGGGACCGGTCGAAGGGCAGCTCGAACTGGTCCAGCGGCAGGATGGCGTAGAAGTTGCCGCCGTACGCCATGTCGTATGTCACCGTCCGCCCGTCGGCGAGGGTGATCTTCCGGTCGAGGCCGACGGAGAACGACGGGACGTTCTTGAGGGTGACGTTCTTCGCGGCACCGTTCTCGACGGCGACTTCGGCGACGACGAGGCCGGCCGGGGTGTCGAGCCGGATCGTGGTGACCGGCTCGACGACCTCGACCATGCCCGTCTCGACGAGCACGGTGGCCACGCCGATCGTGCCGTGCCCGCACATCGGCAGATAGCCGGAGACCTCGATGTAGACGACGCCCCAGTCGCAGTCGGGGCGAGTGGGCGGCTGCAGGATCGCGCCGCTCATCGCGGAGTGGCCGCGCGGCTCGTTCATCAGGAACTGCCGGATGTGGTCGCGGTGTTCGCGGAAGTACAGCCGCCGCTCGTTCATGGTCGCGCCGGGGATCGTGCCGATGCCGCCGGTGATCACGCGGGTCGGCATGCCCTCGGTGTGCGAGTCGACGGCGTGCAGGACGAGTTTGCTGCGCATGACGCTCCTGGTGAATGCCGGTGAACCGATAGGCCGTTGGCTACGCGAGTCCGGCCGCGATCGCCCTCTCGGTGGCGGCACGCACAGCGGCCTCCTGCTCGGGCAGCAGGGGAACGCGCGGCGGGCGCACGGGACCGCCGTGCCGGCCGACGATGTCCATGGACAACTTGATGGCCTGCACGAACTCCACCTTCGAGTCCCAGCGCAACAGCGGGTGCAGCTGCTCGTACAGCTTCTTCGCCGTGGCCAGGTCGCCGCCGACGGCCGCGTGGTACAACTCGACGCTCGCGGCGGGCAGCGCGTTCGGATAACCGGCCACCCAACCCTTCGCACCCGCGAGCGCCAGCTCCAGCAGGACGTCGTCGGCGCCGATCAACAGGTCGAGTTCCGGGGCGAGTTCGGCGAGCTGGTAGGCGCGGCGAACATCGCCGGAGAACTCCTTGACGGCGTGGATGTACCCCTCGCCATGCAGCTTCGCGAGCAGTTCCGGCACCAGGTCGACCTTGGTGTCGATGGGGTTGTTGTACGCCACGATCGGCACGCCCGCCTTGGCGACCTCCGCATAGTGCGCGAGCACCGAACGCTCGTCGGCGCGGTACGCGTTGGGCGGCAGCAGCATCACGGAGGCGCAGCCGGCGTCACGGGCCTGCTCGGCCCAGCGGCGGGACTCGGCGGAACCGTAGGCGGCGACACCGGGCATCACGCGCGCCCCGCCGATCGCGGCGACGGCCGTCTCGACGACCTTGGCGCGCTCCTCGGGGGTGAGCACCTGGTACTCGCCGAGCGAGCCGTTCGGTACGACGCCGTCGCAGCCGTTGTCGACCAGCCAGGCGCAGTGTTCGGCGAACTTGTCGTGGTCGACGGCGAGTTCGTCGGTCAGCGGGAGGGCGGTGGCGACGAGGACGCCGCGCCAGGGGCGGTTCGGGGTGGTGGTCATGTGCGGTTGGGATCCCATCTCAATAGGGTGTGACATTTCACCGGCGGACAAGGCATACGGTCAGTCGGGCAGGACGTCAGGTGGTGCGGCCGCCGACCGGTCGGCCTCGGCCTCTCCGGCCCTGGCCAGCACCCCGAGCGGCACGGGACGCGCGAACGGCCGCCGGGACGGGGTGAGTTCGCACCCGGCCAACCCCGCGACAGCGGGCCCGCACATCCGCCCCTGGCACCAGCCCATCCCGGCCCGCGTCAGCAGTTTCACGGTCCGTACGTCACCGGCGCCGAGCCCGTCCACGGCCTCGCGGATCGCTCCCCCGGTGACCTCCTCGCACCGGCAGACCACGGTGTCGTCGGTGACGAGATCGGTCCAACGGGCGGGCGGTGCGTACACGGTGTCGAGGGCGGCGAAGAACTCCCGCAGTTTGGTACGGGACTTGGCGGCCGGCGCCCAGATGCGCGGGTCGGGTTCGGTGCCGTTCAGGCGTGCTGCGGCGGAGCGTCCCGCGATGTGACCCTCGGCGAGAGAGAGCGCCGCGCCGCCGATGCCGGTGGTCTCGCCGGCCGCCCAGACGCCGGGGACATCGGTGCGCTGCTCGTCGTCGACCTGGACGTCGGTCCCGTCGAGACGGCAGCCGAGGGTCTCCGCGAGGTCGGTGTGCGGAACCATGCCGTGACCGACGGCAAGGGTGTCGCAGGCGATTCGGCGTGCGGTGCCGGGCCGGACCCGCCCGTCGGTGTCGAGCGCGGCTACGGTCACCGCCTCCAGTCGGTCATCACCGTGCGCCTGGACGACTGTGTGCCGGGTGAGCAACTTGACCCGGTGGCGGAGGAGTTGAGCGGCGTACCTGGCGCCCTCGGCGACTTTGCCGGGCTGTGCGGCGAGCGCGCGGGTCCGTCGTGCGAACGCCTTGGGGTCGGCGGACTCGACCAGCGCGGCCACCTCAACACCGGCTGCCGCGAGGCCGGTTGCCACGGGGAGGAGGAGCGGGCCGGTGCCCGCGACCACGGCGGTGCGTCCGGGGACGGCGAGGGTGCCCTTGAGCATGGCCTGGGCGCCGCCCGCGGTGAGGACTCCGGGAACGGTCCAACCGGGGAACGGGAAGACCTTCTCGTAGCCGCCGGTGGCGAGGAGGACGGCGTCGGCGCGTACCTCGACCGGGTCCTGCTGTTCGGGACCGAGCAGGGCGTGCACGGTGAAGGCGTTTCGGTCGGCACCGCCAGCCTGCCGTTCCAACTGCCGCTCCACGAGCCAGACATGACGGTCCGTCAAATGTGTTACGCAGCCTGCCTCCACGTGTCGCGCGAGGGCGTCCCTCAGCCGCTCCCACGCCCGCCACTGGTGGTGCAGGGCCTGCGGGCGTCCGGCGTTCAGTTCGATGGCGGGCTGTCGGTAGAACTGGCCGCCCGCCCGTGCCGCCGAGTCGATCAGGGTGACGCGGACGCCGTGTGCCGCGGCGGCGACGGTGGCGGCGAGTCCCGCCGGGCCCGCGCCGATCACGGCGAGGTGCGGTCGGTCGTCAGTCATCGTGGCCCGTCCCCTCCTGCGTACGGATGGCGTCTCCCGGGTGCGCTGGCACCAGGCAAGCCCGTTGGTTCGGGCGGTCGTTGACGGTGACGAGGCAGTCGTAGCAGACGCCGATCCCGCAGAAGATGCCGCGGGGCCGGCCCGCGCCCCGGGTGGTGCGCCAGGACGTCACGCCCGCCGTCCACAGCACGGCGGCGACGGTCTGGCCGGGGAGTGCCTCGATCACGCGGCCGTCGAGGGTGACGGTGAAGGCCGGGCCCGGGTGGGCGTCGGCGAGGTCCAGTGGGGAGTTCACGCGTCCTCCTCCTCGGGGAGCTCGGGGAAACGGTCGGGTCGGAAGGGCGCCGGGTCGAGGTCCGGGGTCTTGCCGCCGAGCAGTTGGGCGATCAAGTGCCCTGTGCCGGTGGCGAGTCCGATGCCCGCGCCCTCGTGTCCGCAGGCGTGGACGAGGCCGGGGACGCGGGGATCGGGGCCGATGGCGGGGAGGTGGTCCGGCATGTAGGGGCGGAAGCCGAGGTAGGAGCGCATCGCGTGGACGTCGGACAGGAACGGGAACAGTTGCGTCGCGCCCGCCGCCAGCGCCCGGACGACCGGCAGCGAGAACTCCCGGTCGAAGCCGACGCGTTCGCGGCTCGCACCGATCAGGACCGGTCCAGCGGCCGTGCCCTCCACGACCGGTGAGGTCTGCAGCGCGGCCGAGTCGCTGGCCACGTCGGCCACGTAGTCGGCGGCGTACACCTTGTGGCGGACCAGGCGGGGCAGCGGTTCGGTGACGAGGACGAAGCCGCGGCGCGGGAGGACGGGGAGGGTGACTCCGGCGAGGGCTGCGACTTCGCCGCCCCAGGTACCGGCGGCGTTGACGACCGTGGGGGCGAGGATGTCGCCGCGGTCGGTACGGATGCCTTGGACCGTTCCATCCGTCTTGAGGAGTACGTCCGTCACCGTGCAGCCGGTGAGCAGGCGGGCGCCCGAGACCCGGACGAGGTGGGCGGCGGCCAGGGCGGGCATCACCTGGCAGTCCTGGGGGTAGTACACGCCGCCGGGGAGGTCGGGGGCGAGGTGGGGTTCGAGGTCGTACAGGGCACCGTCTTGGACCGGTCCAGCGACGACTCCGGCGGCGCGCTGCTCGTCGGCGAAGCGCTCCAGCGCGGCGAGCCCGTCGGGGGTGGAGGCCACGACGAGGCCGCCCTTCGCCTCGTACTCGATGACCTCCCCGAGCTCCCCGAGCTCCTCGGCGAGTTGGGCCCACAGACGGCCGGAGAGGAGGGCGAGGTCGAGTTCCGGGCCCGGCTCCTTGTCGGAGACGAGCAGGTTGCCCTCGCCGGCGCCGGTCGTGCCGCCGGAGACCGGGCCGCGGTCCACGATGACGACGTCGAGTCCCGCCCGGGCCGTGTAGAGGGCGCAGGCCGCGCCCACCATTCCGGCCCCGACGATGACGACATCGCAGGTCAGTCGCTTGCTCACAGCAGTACTATGTCACATGTCTCTCTAGCTGGGTATGTCGCGACGCGGCTGTCACCACACCCGGAATCACCACACTCTGACTCACCACCCCCTGAATCACCGCACACGGAAGAGGTGCCCGACGTGGCCAAGGGCCGAAAGAACGGTCTGTACCGAGGAATCCCCGACGAGCTCTCCGCCCTGATGCGGACCGGCTGGGCCGACACCGAGCGCACGGATCTGCAGCCGGCCGAGCAGGCTCCGCACGCGGCACGCCGTCGGGCCGCGCTCTCCGCGCTCTTCCCCGGCGAGCGCCTCGTCGTGCCGTCCGGGAACCTCCTGATCCGCTCGAACGACAGCCACCACCCGTTCCGCCCGTACTCCGGCTATGTGCATCTCACCGGCGACCAGGCACGTGACGGTGCCCTGGTCCTGGAGCCCCGCCCCGACGGCGGCCACGACGCGCACTGCTACCAACTCCCCCGCGACAGCAGGGACGGCGACGAGTTCTGGACCGGTTACACCGCCGAGCTGTGGATGGGCCGCCGCCGCTCGCTCGCCGAGTCGGCACAGGTGCTCGGGCTGCCCTGCCGTGACATTCGGACGATCGCCGAGGACCTGGCGAAGACCTCCGGAACACCCACCCGCGTCGTCCGCGGCGTCGACCCGACGCTGGACGCGGCGCTCGACACCGACGAGGAGCGGGACGACGAGTTCGAGTCGGCCGTGTCCGGACTGCGGCTGGTCAAGGACGCGTGGGAGATCGGCGAGATGCGCCGCGCCGTCGACTCCACGGTGCGCGGATTCACCGATGTCGTACGGGAGTTGTCGCAGGCGATCGCCACCTCGGAGCGCTGGATCGAGGGCACGTTCTTCCGCCGGGCCCGCGTCGAGGGCAACCACGTCGGCTACGGCTCGATCTGCGCCGCCGGCGAGCACGCCACGATCATGCACTGGACCGACAACGACGGCCCGGTCCGCCCCGGTGAACTCCTCCTGCTGGACGCGGGAGTCGAGACGCACAGCCTCTACACCGCCGACGTCACCCGCACCCTCCCGATCAACGGCACGTTCACCCCGGTCCAACGCACGGTCTACGACGCGGTGTTCGAGGCCCAGGAGGCCGGCATGGCGGCGGTGAAGCCGGGTGCGCACTACCGGGACTTCCACGAGGCTGCCCAACGGTCCCTGGCCGAACGGCTGGTGGAGTGGGGCTTCATCGAGGGGCCGTACGAGCTGTCGCTGCAGCGGCGGTTCACGATGGCGGGCACCGGGCACATGCTCGGGCTCGACGTCCACGACTGCGCCCAGGCGCGCAGCGAGGAGTACGTGGACGGGGTCCTGGAACCCGGCATGGTGCTGACCGTCGAGCCGGGCCTGTACTTCCAGCCCGACGATCTGACGGTGCCGGAGGAGTGGCGGGGCATCGGCGTCCGGATCGAGGACGATCTGCTGGTGACGGCGGACGGTTACGAGAACCTGTCGGCTGGCTTGCCGCGTTCGGCCGACGAAGTCGAGGCGTGGATGCGGGAGTTCGCGGGCTGAGTGCGTCGACTGGTCACCCTGGTACGTGGGGTGACCAGTCGTCAGACTCGGCTCGCGGTGGCCGTGTCGGCGGACAGGCGCTGGGCGACGTAGATCGGGAGCACGGAGAGCAGGACGAGTACCGCGGCCACCACGTTGACGACCGGGGCCTGTTGGGGTCGGGTCATGTTGTTGAAGATCCAGATCGGGAGGGTCTCGATGCCGGGTCCGGCGGTGAACGTGGTCACCACGATCTCGTCGAAGGACAGCGCGAACGCGAGCAGTCCGCCCGCGAGGAGCGCGGAGCGCACCAGCGGGAAGGTGACGTCGACGAAGGCGCGGAAGGTGTCGGCGCCCAGGTCCATCGCGGCTTCCTCGTACGACCCGGAGGTGCGCCGGAGCCGGGCGACGACGTTGTTGAACACGACGACGATACAGAAGGTGGCGTGTCCGACGATCACCGTGAACAGGCCGAGGCCCACCCCGAGTGGCTCAAGTACCGTACTGAACGCCGAGTTGAGGGCGATGCCCGTGACGATGCCGGGCAGCGCGATCGGCAGGACGACCACGAAGGAGATGGCGTCGCGGCCGAAGAAGCGGTACCGGGCGACCGCGAAGGCGATCAGAGTGCCGAGCACCAGGGCGATGGCGGTGGCACCGAGTCCGGCCTTCACCGAGACCCAAAGGGCCGCGCGCGCACCGGAGTTCTGCCAGGCGACCGACCACCAGTGCAGGGTCAGGGTGGACGGCGGCCAGCTCGCGCTGCGGTCCGGGTTGAGGGAGTTGACCAGGACGAGCAGGAGCGGGACGTAGATCACCGCGAAGCCGAACCCGGCGGCCACGCGCAGGGCGATACGCGCGGAACGGGAGAGCTGCATGACATGTCACCCCCTTCGGAGGCTGTCGAGAACGTTCTGAAGGACTTCGCGCACCGTCAAGTAGCCGTCTACAGGCTGCTGAGCGCACCCGTGCGGCGCATCGCGAGCAGGTACACCACGATGACGACGACGGGGACGGTGCCGAGGGCGGCGGCCATGGGCAGGTTGAGTTCGATGTTGGAGTAGACGAGGTTGCCGATCAGCTGGGTCTTGCCGCCGACGATCTGCACGGTGATGTAGTCGCCGAGGCTGAGCGAGAAGGTGAAGATCGACCCGGCGGCGACGGACGGCAGCACCATCGGCAGCACGACTGACCGGAAGGTCCGCCCGGCCCGCGCGCCCAAGTCCGCCGACGCGTCAAGGAGGTTGGCGGGGAGCTGCTCCAGCGCGGTGTGGATCGGCAGGACCATGTAGGGCAGCCAGAGGTACGTGAGGGTGAGCACGGTGGCGGGCAGTCCGAACCCCGGTCCGCTGAGCCCGAACGGCTTCAACATCCAGTCGGCCAGGCCGCCTTGGGACAGGATGAGCCGCCACGCGTACACCTTGACCAGGTAACTCGCCCACAGCGGGGTGAGGATGGCGACCACGAGCAGCGGGCGCCGGCGCGGCTTGGCGACTCGCGCCGTGTAGAAGGCGAGCGGGAACGCGATCACCGCGCACAGGACGGTGACGGCGAGCGCGACGCCGATGCTGCGCAGGATGACCTGCCGGTAGACGGGCACCGTGAACAGCTCGTGGAAGTTGTCGGTCGACCAGACCTTCACGACCTCGGAGGTGAAGGAGTCGGTCGTCCAGAACGCGGAGACGAACAGCACGCTCAGCGAGCCGAGATAGAGCACGGCGAGCCAGAGCAGCGGTGCGGTGAGCAGCAGGGAGAGCCGTAGCCGGGGGCGCCGGTACAGCGCCCCCGCGGTCCGGTTCAGCAAGGACATGTCTCAGCCCTTGATCTCGGTCCAGGCCTGCACCCACTTGGCGTACGGCACGCACTTGACGTCCGTACGGCCGTCGAGGCACTGCTGGATGGGCGTGTTCCAGAAGGCGATGTTCTTCCAGTACGCGGTGTCGGCGGCGTGGTAGGTGGTGCAGAAGTTCTTGTCGCTGGTCTCGGCGCAGGCCTTGGAGTTGGCGGGGGCCTCACCGAAGTACTCGGCGACCTGGGCGTTGACCTTCGGCGAGACGATCCAATTGAGCCACTGGTAGGCACAGTTGGGGTGTTTGGCCTTGGCGGAGATCATCCAGGTGTCGGACCACCCGGTCGAACCCTCCTTGGGGACAAAGGCCTTGATCTTGGTGCCCTCGTCGGCGGTGAGGTTGGCGATGACCTGCCAGGTGGTGCCGACGACGGAGTCGCCGCTCTTGAAGGCGGAGATCTCCTTGAGGTAGTCGCTCCAGTACTCGCCGATGTCCGCGTTCTGCTTCTTCAGCAGGGCGACGGCGGCGTCGAACTGCTTCTGGTCGAGCGCGTAGGGGTCCTTGATCTTCAACTCGGGCTTGGTGGCCTTGAGATAGAGAGCCGCGTCGGCGATGTAGATCGGCGAGTCGTACGCGGTGACATGGCCCTTGTACTTGGCCGCGTCGTCGAAGACCGCGGACCAGGAGGTCGGGGCGGGGGTGACCTTCTGGGTGTTGTACATCAGGAGGTTGGCGCCGCGGCCGTGCGGGATGCCGTAGGCCTTGCCCTTGACCGAGTTCCAGGCCTGGAGCTTCAAGTCCGGGAAAATGTCCTTGTAGTTGGGGACCAGGCTCGTGTTGACGGGGGCCGCGTCGCCGGAGGCTATGAGGCGCAGGGAGGCGTCGCCGGAGGCGGAGACGGCGTCGTACTCGCCGGTCTTCATCAGCTTGACCATCTCGTCGGAGCTGGCGGCGACCTTGGAGTTGACCTGGCAGCCCGTCTGCTTCTCGAAGTCGCTGACCCAGTTCACCTTGGGGTCGTTGGAGCCGTCCTCGACATAGCCGGCCCAGGCGATCAGGTTGACCTCGCCCTCGCTCTTGCCGAGCTTCGACTGGGCTTTGAGATCAGGGGGGTTGAGGCCGCCGGACGAACTGCCCGTCGAGCCGGAGGAGCCGCAGGCGGTGGCGGCCAGCACGAGCGTGGCCACGGCGGCGACGGCCTTGAGGGTTGGGGTGAGGCGCACGACGTTCTCCATACGTGAAAGGACGTGGGAGGAGCGGGGTCGGGGTCAGCGGGGGGCTAGGTCAATCGGGGGGGGCGGGTCAGCGGGGGTCGGGAACGTGCACCGTGTGGCGCCGGTGCCATTGCAGTCGCACCCGGCTGCCGCGGTAGGCGGCGACGTCCTCGGCGGAGGTCTCCAGGTTCTGCTGGAGTGCGGTGAGCCGGCCGCCGGCATCGAGGTCGACGAGGAAGCGGGTGGAGTCCCCGAGGTAGACGACCTCGGCGACGGTGCCGGCGGCGCTCTCGTGGTCCGGGCTCTCCTGGTCCGGGGTGTCGCGGTCCGGGTCGCCGGGTTCGGCGGAGTCCTTGAGGACACGGATCTTCTCGGGCCTGATGCTGTAGGTGCCCAGGGTGCCGACGATCCGCTCCGCCGACTCGCCCTCCAGCAGGTTGGAGGTGCCGACGAACGACGCGACAAAGGGGGTCGCGGGGCGCTCGTAGACCTCGGCGGGCGTGCCGACCTGCTGGATGCGGCCCTGGTCGAAGACGGCGATGCGGTCGCTCATCGTCAGGGCCTCCTCCTGGTCGTGGGTGACGAAGACGAAGGTGATACCCACCTCCCGCTGGAGCGCCTTGAGTTCGACCTGCATCTGTTCGCGCAGTTTCAGGTCGAGGGCGCCGAGCGGTTCGTCCAGGAGCAGCACGCGGGGGCGGCCCACGAGGGCGCGGGCGAGGGCGACGCGTTGCCGCTGGCCGCCGGAGAGTTGGGCGGGGCGGCGGGTGCCGTAGCCCTCAAGTCGTACTTCTGCGAGGGCTGTTCGGGCGCGGGCGAGCCGTTCGGTCTTGGGGACCCCCCGGACCTTGAGGCCGTAGGCGACGTTCGCCTCGACCGTCATGTGCGGGAAGAGGGCGTAGTCCTGGAAGACGGTGTGGACGTCCCGTTCGAAGGGGGCGAGGCCGGTGACGTCCTGACCGGCGAGTTCGACGGTGCCTCCGGTGGGGCTCTCGAAGCCGGCGATCATGCGGAGCACGGTCGTCTTGCCGGAGCCGGAGGGGCCGAGCATCGAGAAGAACTCGCCGTCCTTGATCTCCAGGTCGACCCCGGCCACCGCGGTCGTGTCCCCGAACGACTTACGCAGATCCCGCAGCCGGATCGCAATCCCCTCCATGGGCGGGAACCTTTCTGGTGCTCTGTAACGTTGCACGGAAACATATGAAGTCATAGTTCAAATCTCAAGACCCCCTTAGGGTAAAGCTTGAGTCAACGTGCAAGGTGGTGGCCGTGAACCAGCAGCAGCACATGAACGGCGGCGCCCGAAAGGCCGTCTTCGCCCCGGTCGACAACCGGGCGCGGGTCGACGCCGTCGTCGGCAGGCTCGGGGACGCCATCGAACTCGGACTGCTCGCCGACGGTGAGCAGCTGCCGGGCGAGAGCGAGCTCGCCGGGCAGCTCGGGGTGTCCACGGTGACCCTGCGGGAGGCGCTGATGGCGCTGCGCCAGCAGGGGCTGGTCACCACCCGCCGGGGCCGCGGCGGCGGCAGCTTCGTGTCGCTGCCCGAGGTCCCCAGCGAGGAGCGGCTGCGGGTCCGGCTGCGCAGCTGGAGCACCGAGGAGCTGCGCGACCTCGGCGACCACTGGGCGGCCCTGTCGAGCACCGCGGCCCGGCTCGCGGCCCAGCGCACCGAGCCGGAGGACCTGGTCCAACTCCGGCGTACGGCCGAGGAGTTGACGCACGCCGAGGGCGCGGCGGCGCGCGGCCGGGTGTACGGCCGCTTCCATGTCGAGCTGGCCGCCGCCGCGCAGTCGGCCCGACTCACCCGCGAACAGGTCGCGTTGCAGACCGAGGTCGGCGCACTGCTGTGTCTCGTGCTCGGGAACGACGAATATCGTGAAGAAGCCGCAGCCCGTCACCGCTCCGTAATCTCGGCCGTGCAAGATGGGGCCCACGATTCGGCCAGGGAGTTGGCCGAGCGGTGCGTGCAGGAATCGACGGCGCGGCTCATCGCCGAGCGGCTGGCCCTGTAACCGTCATCGCGTCCGCTCCCCGTCTGCTGGAGGGCACGCATGAGCCTCGCGACGGCAACACCGGCCACGGCACCCGAGCAGTTGGTCGCGGCCGGGGTCCGCTCGGCTCTGGAGTCCGTGTTCGACGCCGTGGCCGCCACCCGCGCCGACACGACGGCACTGCTCGCCAAGGTGGCCGCACAGGGCCGCCGCCCGGCGACCGTGGACCTCGCCGCACTGCGCCCGGGCCTCCATCTCCGGCTCGCCCGGCACGAGTTGGTGTCCGGCGTCGGTTTCGTCGCCGCGCCGGGCCTGCTGAGCGACGTACCGGCCTGGCTGGAGTGGTGGCAGTCCACCTCCGACGGTGGCATACGGCCGCTGCTGCTCGACCTCGACCCCGAGCACTCGGCGTACGCCGACTACACGCACTGGGACTGGTTCGCGCTGCCCCGCGACACCGGGGAGCGGGCGGTCGCCGGGCCGTACGTCGACTATCTCTGCTCGGACGAGTACAGCCTCACCCTGTCCGCGCCCGTCGAGGTGGAGGGGCGGTTCGCCGGGGTGGCCGCGGCGGACGTGTATCTACGGCATTTCGAGGCGGCCGTGATGCCGATGCTGCACCAACTGCCGGTCCCGGCACGGCTGGTGAACGCGCGGGGCCGGGTGGCCGCGTCCACCGATCCCCGGCATCTGGTCGGTTCGCTGAGCAAGGGTCCGGACTTCGCCGAGGCGCTGGCGGCGGGCCGGGCGGGGTATGCGCGGGGAGCGCGGCTGGTGCCGTGCGACGGGGTGCCGTTGGTGCTGGTCATGGCGGAGCGGTGACCGAACTCGCGTACACGTGCGCCGAGTTGAGGCATCCCCGGCAGAGGCGGAGCAGTCGGCACTCACTCGGCCGCGGGAACCACCCTCAGGTGTCCGGCGCCGCGGCCCGCCCGGCGGGCCCTGGGCGGTGGAACGCGGCGGGCCTCGCGCAGGACCAGTGTCAGGCGCGTATAGCCCATGTTCTCAAGGGTCTTGGGGGTCTCGCCGACGACTCGGCAGACCGTGGCACCCCAGCGCGGGTCGGGGTGCAGCACCGGGCGGACCGCGCCGTCGTGCTCGACGGCCTCCTCGCCGACCGCGCGGATCCAGTGCGGCAGGCCCTGGCGGTAGGCGGCCTCCATGATCGGGTCCTGGGCGATGTCGCGGCGGATCGCCTGCAGGCCGTGGTCATGTCCGTGGCTCTCCACGGCAGCGGCGAAGTGGGCCAGCATCGGCAGGCACCAACTCGACTCGTGCTCACCGAGAACGGTGCTCGCGTCGGGGTGGAAGAGCACGAAGCGAAGGAAGTTGTCACCCGGCATCGCCGTCGGATGCGGGCCGACCGTCCGGAAAAGTGACTTGAACGCGCCGTTGGTCAACACCACGTCCCAGCGGTGGTCCATGACGACGGAGGGGAAAGTGACGGCCTCCAACAGCGCGGCGTAGTCCAGGAGATACGCCTGGGCCTCGGGACTCTCGGGGACGGGCCGCGGCGCGGACCGCTGCCCACCTGCCTGATACGCCATCGGGAGGTCACCCCTCTTGCCTATGCGGCCTTCTCGCGGCGCCTTGATCCTGCTGCCCCGACGCGAGTCGTGTCAACTATCGTGGCATTTCATGCTTGTTGACGGCTGAAATTGGCCACAGTTGTGGCGAGACCTGGATGCGAGTTCGAACCAACCGCTACTCTCCGGGATGTTCACGGCCCCCGTTTGTGAGAAGCCTGTGAGAGACGTAGACGTATAGGAGATGTGTCGGTGTCGGATGGCTTCGAGGTACCGGGCACAACGGCGACCGCTCTGCTGCCCGCCGTCGTCGACCGCGTCACCGCGCTCGCCGGACGGCTCGACGTGCCCCAGGCCGAGGTCGTCCACATCGGCCGGCTGTCCGTCGCCTGCGGTGTCCCGGAGCCCGTGGTCAGAGCCCTGCTGAGCGGCCGTCCCGCGGGCGAGCCCGATGTGCAGGCCCGGTTCCTGCAACGCCTCGACCTGTTGCGCCGCACCAGACTCAAGCCCAATGGGCGCAAGTACACGCAGCAGGAGATCGCCGACGGCGCGGGCATGTCCCGCCAGCAGGCGGGCGCGCTCATCAACGGCGACCGGCGCCCCACCATGGAGCACTGCGACGCCCTCCAGCGTTTCTTCCGCGTGCACGCCGGGTTCCTCACGGCCGAGGACTCCGAGGCCCTCGCGGGCGCCCTCCAGCGCACCGAGCAGGAGCTGTTGCAGAAGCTCGCGGACCGTGAGCGGGCGGCGGCCGAGGCCGCGGAGGACCCGCTGGAGCGGCTGCTCCAGGACCACGGAGTGCGCGGAATCGCCTGGCGGGCCGCGCAGTTGCCCACCGACCAGCACCGCGACAAGGTCGCCGAGTGGCTGGACATGCTCCTGGAGAGCGTGAAGCGGCCCGAGTCGTGATCCGGGGGAGAACTGTGGGCATCGGACGGCAGATGCGCCGCCTGTGCGGCGAGTTGGTCGCGGAGCTGAGCCTGGGCGCACCCGCACGCCCCCACGACGTGTACGGCGCGCTGTGCGACGCGATGAGCCGCCGCCGGGGCCGCCCGGTCCAGTTCCGTACGGCCGCCTTCCCGGCCGGCACCGCCAGCGGACTGTGGCTCGACATGGCCGACCAGGATCTCGTCGTGATCGAGGAACGCACCGCACCCGACCACCAGTTGGTGATCCTGGGCCACGAGCTGTGGCACATGAAGGCCGGGCACTGCGGCCCGCACCTGGAGGGCGCCGCGGTGGCCACCCGGCTCCTGACCGACACCGTCGACGAGGCGGCGCTGCGCGCGACCGTCCTCAACGTGGCCGCCCGCAGCGGATTCGAGCGCGCCGACGAGCGGGAGGCCGAGAGCTTCGGCCTGCTGCTGGCCAGCAAGTGCCGTACGTGGCTTGCCGGTTCGTCCCTGAGGGGGCCTGCGCAGCACGACCATCTGGCGGGGCGGATCGAGGCGTCGCTGGGGTATCCGGGGCCACGCAGCTAGTAAGTGACGACCAGTCACCTGCCTGTTCACCAGGCGGCCGGTCGGTCACGTGGCGCTGCGTTCGCTCGCCTCCCGCAGGTCCCGTTCCGTAGCTCCGCCCTGGGCGGTGACGCCGGGGCGGCCCTCGCACAGGAGGTCGCGCCAGTGCTCGCGGCTCCAGTGGGCGGGGGTGGTGGTGCCGGTGAACTCCTCGACCAGGGTGAGGAACCGGGCCGGGTCGGTGTGGAACGGGAAGTGTCCCGCGCCCTCGAAGATCTCCAACCGGCTGCCGGGCATGGCCTCGTGGGCACCGTACGCGTGCCGGACCGGCACCACGCTGTCCCGGTCGCCCCACAGCAGCATGGTCGGCATGCCCTCGGTCAGGTAGCAGCGGTCGAGCATGGTGACCACCTGGCCGCGCCAGTCGACGACCGCGCGCAGGGTGCGGATGAAGGCGTTGCGGGCGGTCTCGTCGGGCAACGCGTCGACGAGGGTGAGCAGTTCGGGGGCGTCCCGGCCGAGGTCGGTGTCGAGGAGCCGCAACAGCCCGACCGTGAGGCCGACTTGGAGGCGCATGCCGGGCAACCGCAGTGCGGACAGGGCCAGATGGGAGCCCGGGAGCGAGACGAGCCGTAGCACCGGATTGACCTCGCGGCCCACGCCGCCCGCGCTGACCAGGACGAGGCGTTCGGTGCGCTCGGGGAACTGGTAGGCGAACTGCATCGCCACTCCCCCGCCCAGCGAGTGGCCGAGCAGGGTCGCGGACTCGATGCCGAGCGTGGTGAGCAGATCGCGGACGCCGTTCGCGTAGGCGGCGACCGAGTAGTCCGCTCGCGGTTTGTCGGAGGCGCCGTGGCCGAGGAGGTCGGGGGCGATCACCGTGTGGGTGCGGGCGAGGTCGGGGATGAGGTCGGTCCAGGTGGCGGAGGAGTCGCCGATGCCGTGGATGAGGACCAGCGCCGGGCCCTGGCCCGCCATGCGGAAGGCGCGGCGGTATCCGTGCACGACGCGGTACTGCAGCTCCAGTTCTCCGGCACCCACCGAGCGCAGTCGTGCGGCGCGCGCCGGGCGCCGTACCGGGACGTCCTCCACGCACTCGCCTCCCGTTCACCTGGCCGCCCGCGGACGGCCGAAAGCCCTTCCCTCCAGCGTAGGGCCGCTGTACCACCGGGGATTTCGAGGACGTTTCGCCTCCGCTAAGCGGGCGAACCGGCGCCCGGCACAACGGCATTGTCAGTGGCACCCGGCAAGCTGGAGTCGTGCCGCCGCCGTGCGGGGGCGCATGACACCGACCAGGGGAGAGCCGTCCTATGCAGACCGCAGTGATGACCGACCGCGAGCGCGCCGCCGTCCAGGCCTATCTACGGCTGCTGCACACGGTCCGAGCAGCCTTCGACGGCCCACCGGGCGCGCTTCGCCCGGTCCTCGTCCCGCCTTCCGTACTGGCCGAGGCGGACCAGGCGTTGACGGACGCCGGGCTCGCGGGAAACGAGCAGGCGTTCTTCAGGCTGCTGGAGAGCTGGTGCCCGGAGGGGTGAGGGGAGTTGAGGGATGCGGGACGGTGATGGCCGTGGCGACCAGTCCGCGTCCGACGGTCCAGCGGCCCTCGAAGACGTCGAGGCGCTCGCCGTCGACGACCGGGCCGGGGACGAGGAGACGGGCGCGGAGACCGCCGCGTGCTTCCTCGCCCGGGTCGGTGAAGACGTCGATGTCGGCCTCGGAGAAGTCCAGCCACTTGCCGGTGAGGGGGAACCACGCCTTGTAGACGGACTCCTTGGCGCTGAACAGGAGCCGGTCCCAGTGCACGGTGGGCCGCTCCGCCGTCAGGCGTGCCAGGCGTCCCCGTTCGGCGGGCAGGGAGACGGCGGTGAGGACGCCGTCCGGGAGCGGTGCATGGGGTTCGGCGTCGATGCCGAGCGAGGCGAGGTCGCCGGCGCGGGCCAGTGCGGCGGCGCAGTAGCCGTCGCAGTGGGTCATGCTGCCGATGACTCCGGCGGGCCAGGCCGGTGCGCCGTGGGCGCCGGGCAGGATCGGCTGCGGGGGCACGCCGAGCTTCTCCATGGCTCGCCGGGCACAGGCCCGTACGGCGGTGAACTCGCGGCGGCGCTTGGGCACCGCGCGGGCCACGCGGGCCTCTTCCTCGGGGTACAGCGGGGCGTCCTGAAGCCCTTCGTCACCGTGTGTCTCCACGGTCACCACGGAGTCCGGGAGCAGTTCCTCGATCACCGGTTCCGACCTCCATCGGCAGGATGCGGCGCAGTCGGCCCGGGGGTTCCGGGCGTTTCTGCCACTCGCGGGGGTATCCCACGGACACCTCTTCGAAGCGGACCCCCTCGTGGTGGGTGGTCCGCGGGATGTGGAGATGGCCGTAGACCATGGTGTCCACGCGGAATCTGCGGTGCCAGTCGGCGGTCAGTGTGGTGCCGCACCACATGGCGAACTCGGGGTACCAGAGGACTTCTGTGGGGTGCCGGTCCAGGGGGTAGTGGTTGATCAGGACCGTGGGCAGGGTGTCGGGGATCTCGGCGAGCCGGCGTTCGGTCGCGGCGACCCGGGCCCGGCACCAGGCCTCGCGGCTGGGGTAGGGGTCGGGGTGCAGCAGGAACTCGTCGTTGCAGACGATGCCGGTGCCGTGCGCGTACGTCAGTCCCTCGTCCTTGGTCGAACAGCCGGCCGGGAGGAACGAGTAGTCGTAGAGCAGGAAGAGCGGGGCTACGACCACCGGGCCGCCGGGGCCCTCCCAGACGGGGTAGGGGTCCTCGGGTGTGATCACGCCCAACTCCCGGCACAGGGCGACGAGATGGTCGTAGCGGGCGACGCCGCGCAGGGTGACGGGGTCCTTGGGGTGGGTCCACAGTTCGTGGTTTCCGGGGGCCCACAGGACCTTGCGGAAGCGGCCGGCGAGGAGTTCGAGGACCCAGCGGATGTCGGCCACGGTCTCGGCGATGTCACCGGCCACGATCAGCCAGTCATCGTCCGTGACGGGCCGCATGTTCTCGACCAGGGCGCGGTTCTCGGCGTACCCGATGTGCAGGTCGCTGATGGCCAGCAGCTGTCCGGCACCGCCGGCCGTCGACTCCACCCTCGCCCCCTCCGTACCCGCGAATGAGTCCACGAGATCACACGCCGCCGTTCCGCGACAAGACGGCCGGGGCATACGAGGCGGTCAGCGCGGGGCCGCGAGGGGAGTTCACACGGCGGGTGGGCACCATCTGGGAATCCGTAACATGGGCGTTGCACGCGGCACCCTTCGAACGCCGTATGATCGCCCCAACACCACCGTCACAAACGCCCCTTCGCCGAGGGCGGTTTGGTGTACCTCCAACCACCCTGGCCGGGCACGGCCTCGCTCCGCCGTGCCCGTGAACCCGAAAGGACGGCCCTGCATGGTCTCTCGCGTACGCGTCTGGCTCAACCGCACGTACGCGGAGAACGTGTTCTTCATGGATCAGCTGCGGAGAAATCCCAGCGACCGGGCCGTCGAGATCCATGCCACGCACGGCGACGCCGACTCCCCCGTACTGGCCGCCGCCGACACCGCCGACATGGAGCCCGAGGGCCTGTCCCCGGCCGCGTACGTCGAGTACGCCCTCGACCAGTGCGCCCGCCGCGGCATCGACGTGTTCGTGCCCCGGCTGCACCAGTCGGAGATCGTGGCGCACCGCGCGGACTTCGCGGCGGTGGGCACGGCGCTGCTGGCGCCGACCCCCGAGGCCGTCGCCGTCTTCCACGACAAGGTGATCGCGTACGAGGCCGTCCAGGCGATCGGCGTGCCCGTACCGCCGTGGTGGCGGGTGCGCACGGCGCCCGAACTCGTCGCCGCCGTCGAGGAGTTGGAGGCCGCCGGACACAAGGCGTGCTTCAAGCCGGCCTCCGGCGCGGGCGGGGTGGGCTTCCGCGTGATCACGCGCGCCCCCTTCTCGCTCATGCACCTCAACGGCTTCCCGAGCCCCTACGTCCCGCTCGACACGGTCGTCGAGGCGCTGGAGCAGGCCGACGAGCAGGTCGACTGGCTGGTCATGCCGCGCCTGGAGGAGCCGGAGGTGTCGGTGGACTGCCTGACCGGTCCCGACAACCTGATCCGCCTCGCCGTGGGCCGCACGAAGAACGGCCGCCGTCGCGGTTTCACCCTGCACGAGCAGTGGCTGGAGCCCGCCCGCCGGATCGCGGAGGGCTTCGGTCTGCACTACCTGTCCAACATCCAGTTCCGCATGTTCGGCGACCAGCCGGTGCTCATGGACGTCAACACCCGCCCCGCGGGCGGACTGCACCAGCTGTCGCTGTGCGGGGTCAACGCCCCTTGGGCGGCAGTGCAGTTGGCGCTCGGCGAGGACCCGGGCACGATGGAGCCGCCGTTCCTGGGCGCGGACTACGCGGTGGTGTCCGGCCCGCGTCAGCTGCGTCCGGTGTCGCTCCCGCACCAGCGCGCGGAGGAGTCGGAGCCCCTGCTCCCGGCGGCAGCGCCCGTACCCGCGCAGGATGCGGTGGAGACGGCGACGGAGACCTCCGAGTCGGGCAGCCGGGCGGCCGCTCGCGCCTGACTCCCGGGCCTGCACCACAACTTCATACCGGTCTGGACCAATCATGGCGGCATGTCTTGACACCGTGATTGGTCCATACCAACTTGGTTGCGCACCCTCTTGCACTCCCGAATCACCCCCATTACTTCAGGGAGATCGCGTGCGCGACACACTCAGACGCTCCAGACATCGGCTCCTCGCCCTGCTCGGTACCGCCGCCCTGGCCATGGCCGGGGCGATCGCGCTGCCCGGCACCGCGGAGGCGGCCAACGTCCTGACCAACCCCGGCTTCGAGTCGGGCAGTCTCTCCCCCTGGTCCTGCACCGGAAACCTCGGCTCGGTCGTCTCCACGCCCGTGCACGGCGGGACCAAAGCCCTTGCGGGCGCGGTGAGTTCGAGCGACACCGCACAGTGCTCCCAGACGGTCGCCGTGCAGCCGAGCACGACGTACTCGCTCAGCGGCTGGGTGCGCGGCAGTTATGTCTACCTCGGTGTCAACGGCGGTTCCTCGACGTGGACTTCGTCCCCGTCGGCGTACAGCCAGCTGACGACGTCCTTCACCACCACCGCCTCGCAGACCAGCGCCACCATCTACGTCCACGGCTGGTACGCGCAGGGCACCTACTACGCGGACGACATCAGCCTCGACGGCCCGGGCGGTGGCGGCGGTGGCGACACCCAGGCCCCGACCGCGCCGACCGCACTGACCTCCACGGCCAAGACGTCCTCGACCGTGTCCCTGTCGTGGGGCGCCTCCACGGACAACGTGGGCGTCACGGCGTACGACATCTACAGCGGTGCGAACCAGGTCCTCAGCGTCTCCGGTACGAGCGGGACGGTCACCGGGCTCGCGGCCAGCACCGCCTACACGTTCACCGTGAAGGCGCGCGACGCGGCCGGGAACAGTTCGGCGGCCTCGGGCGCGGTGAGCGTCACGACGAGTGCCGGCACCGGCGGCGGCACCGGGTTCACCCAGGCCGCGCCGTATCTCTACGAGGGCTGGGGCGATCCGCCGAGCCCGAGCACGGTGATGAGCGCGACCGGCATCAAGTGGTTCACGATGGCGTTCGTGCTCGACTCCGGTGGCTGCAACCCGAGTTGGGACGGCAGTCGCCCGCTGACCGGTGGCGTCGACCAGACCGCCATCAACCAGATCCGTGCGGCCGGCGGTGACATCGTGCCGTCGTTCGGCGGCTGGTCGGGCAGCAAGCTCGGCGCCAACTGCTCCTCGGCGAGCGCCCTCGCCGGGGCGCTGCAGAAGGTGATCACCGCCTACGGCCTCAAGGCCATCGACATGGACATCGAGAACTCGGACGAGTTCGAGAACGAGGCCGTGCAGGCGAAGATCCTGACCGCGCTGAAGACCGTCAAGGCCAACAACCCGGGCCTGCGCACGATCGTCACCTTCGGCACCTCGACGACCGGCCCGACGTACTACGGCAACCGGCTCATCGAGCAGGCGCAGTCGCTCAACGCCGGCATCGACGTCTTCACCATCATGCCGTTCGACTTCGGCGGCGGCGCCGACATGTACGGCAACACGGTCGCCGCGGCCGAGGGCCTGAAGACCAAGCTGAAGTCCACCTTCGGGTGGGACGACGCGACGGCCTACTCGCACATCGGCATCTCGGGCATGAACGGTCTGTCGGACCAGTCGGAGACCACAACTCCCGCCATCTGGACGCAGATCCGTGATTGGTCGAACTCGCACCACATCGCCCGGCTCGCCTTCTGGTCGGTCAACCGCGACCGCGGGTGCGCCGGTGGCGGAGTGGTGAGCAACTGCTCCGGCATCAGCCAGAACACCTGGCAGTTCACCTCCATCACGGCCGGTTTCACCGGCTGACGACCCCCACCCTTGGCGGCCGGTCCCCCGTGGGGGCCGGCCGCCTCGGTGTGTGCCCCGACGGTCGGCTCCGTCGGTCAGAAACGGCCCGAGCCCCGGTACAGCTCCAACTCCCCGTCCAGCTCCACGGCGAGGACCGTGGCGAGCGGGTCGAGGTCGGCCAGGGGCGGCGGGTCGATCCACAACTGCCCTACGGCCTCGTGCAGTCCGCCGACGACCCGGTGGGCGAGTTCGGTGCCGGTGCCGAGCACGGTGACACGGCGGACCGGGGTGACCAGCCCTCGGACCCCGATCTCGGCGCGCGGGATGTCGTACAGGGTGAGATAGAGGGTGCGCCGGTCGGCGGAGAGGGTGCTCGGCCCGTAGTGGTGCCCGGCCGGGAGCCCGCGCACCGTGCCGTACACGGCGTCGGCGTGCTTGCGGATCCACTCCCCCAGGCCTTCGAGGCGTTCGACCTGCGGCTGCGGGATGGTGCCGTCCTCCATCGGGCCCACGTCGAGGAGGAGGTTGCCGCCCCCGCCGATCGTCTCCGTGAAGTAACGCACCAGCTGGCTCAGCGACTTGTGGTTGTCGTCGTGGTGCTGGTACCCCCACGAGTCGTTGATGGTGAGGCACAACTCCCAGGGCCCGTCCGGGGGTTCGACGGGTGCGCCCTGCTCCGGTGTCGCGTAGTCGCCCTCGCTGAGCATGCGGGCGTTGAAGACGACGTCCGGCGAGTACGAGCGGATGAGCGCGGCGAGTTCCTTGATGCGCCACTGCTCCTCGCTGCGGTCCCACTCGCCGTCGAACCACATCAGGTCGGGCCGGTAGCGGGAGGCCAACTCCCGTATCTGGCCGTTCCGGTAGACGATGAACCGCTCCCAGGCTTCGAGGTCCTCGTCCTCGGCCGAGCACTCCGAGTAGCGGTTGTCCTCCTGCTCCGGCGGGCGGCCCGGCTTGCGGGTGGTGGCGTAGTCGGGGTGGTTCCAGTCGGAGTGCGAGTAGTAGAGGCCGACCTTCAGACCCTGTTCGCGGAGCGCGTCGGCGTAGCCGGTGATGTAGTCCTTGCCGAGGTCGAGTTCACCGAACTCCGTGTCCCACAGGGCGACACCGTCGTGGTGACGGCTCGTCAGGACGGCGTACCTGGCGCCGGCGCGGGCGAACAGGTCGGCCCAGGCGCGCGGTTCGTACCTCGCGCCGGTGAAGCGGTCGAGCTGGGACATGTACCGGTCGTGCGGCACGATGTCGTCGTAGAACGACCAGGACTCCTGGACGCCGTCGACGGCGTAGATCCCCCAGTGGACGAAGATCCCCAACTTGGCGTCGGTGAACCACGGTTGCACGGTCACGGCTGAACTCCCTTTGCGTACAGGGCGAGTTGGGAGATGAAGAGGGGCGGGCCCGGCGGCACCGATGCCGGGCCCGCCCCTCCCCCGGGTGCTACTGGCCCGCGCCCGCCCGCTGCAGACGGAGCGTCAGGATCTGGAAGGGCCGCAGGGCGACGGTGACCGAATCGCCGTCGACAGAGACCTCGTCCGCCAACGGGCGCTCCAGCAGGTCGGTGATCCGCGCGCCGGCGAGGGCGAAGCCCGTGCGCAGTGTGCCCTGGGCGCGGCCGCCGCTCGACTCGTAGAGGCGGACCACGACGTCGCCGGACTCGTCGTCGGCGAGCTTGACCGCCTCGACGGTGATGCCGTCGCCGTCGACGGAGACGAGCGGCTCCGGGGCACCGCCCGAATCGGCCACCCGCAGCGGGAGGTTGAGGGCGTAGCCCTCGGCGACGGCGTCCTCGATGCTCGCGCCGGGCAGCAGCGAGTAGACGAAGCGGTGCCTGCCCTGGTCGGCGCCCGGGTCCGGGATGCGCGGGGCGCGCACCAGGCTCAGGCGGACCGTGGTCGTCGTGCCGCCGTCCTCGCGGACCGTGCGGGAGACGTCGTGGCCGTACGTCGAGTCGTTGATGACGGCGACGCCGTAGCCGGGCTCGGCGAGGTGCACCCAGCGGTGGCCGGAGACCTCGAAACGGGCCGCCTCCCAGCTGGTGTTGGTGTGCGTGGGCCGCTGGATGTGGCCGAACTGGATCTCGGCGGAGGAGTGCGCCGCCCGGATGTCCACCGGGAAGCCCGCCTTGAGGAACTTCTCGGCCTCGTGCCAGTCGATGTCGGTCTCGAAGTCGATACGGGCACTGCCCGCGCGGACGGTGATCGTCTGCACGATCTTCGAACCCTTGCCGAAGGACCGTTCCACGCGGATCGCGCCGAGCAGCGGGTCCTGCTCGACGACGGTGATCGAGTCGGCGTCGAGGAGGTCGGTGAAGCGGTTCTTGTAGTGCTTGTCGACGTCCCAGGCGTCCCAGTAGTTCGGGAGGTCGGTGTGCAGGCGCAGCAAGTTGCCCTGGTCCGCGAGGACTTCACGGCCGCCGTGTCGCAGGTCGCGCACGGAGGCGAGGGTGCCGTCGTCGGCGAGTTCGACGCGGACGATGCCGTTGTCGAGGACGCGGTCGGTGACGGTCACTGCCTGCGGGACGTACTCGGCGGCCAGCGGGGCGGTGCCGTTCGCGGGGACCGTCGCGTACATCGGGACGCCGGTCGCGGTGCGGATGACCTCGGCGCGGTCGTAGGGACTGGTGTTGAAGACGCGGGTACCGCCGCCGCCCAGCGCGGTCACGGCCGTTGCCGTCAGCTCCTCCAACTCCGTTGCCACGCGGGCGTATTCGGCCTCGGCCTCGCGGTGCACCCAGGCGATCGAGGAGCCCGGCAGGATGTCGTGGAACTGGTGCAGCAGCACCGTCTTCCACAGCTTGTCGAGCTTCTCGTACGGGTACGCGTAGCCCGGCGCGTGCAGCGCGGCGGTGGTCGCCCACAACTCGGCCTCGCGGAGCTTGTGTTCGCTGCGCCGGTTGCCCTGCTTGGTGCGGGCCTGCGAGGTGTAGGTGGCGCGGTGGAGTTCGAGGTACAGCTCGCCGACCCAGACGGGAGCGTCGGGGTACTCGGCGCGGGCCTTGGCGAAGAACTCGTCCGGGTGCTCTACGACGACCTTCGGCGAGCCCTCCAAGTCGGCGAGCCTGCGCGCCCGTTCCATGATCTCGCGGGTCGGGCCGCCACCGCCGTCGCCCCAGCCGAAGGGGGCCAGGGAGCGGGTGGCGTTGCCCTTCTCCTGGTAGTTGCGGACCGCGCGGGACATCTCCTCGCCGCTGAAGCGGGCGTTGTAGGTGTCGACCGGCGGGAAGTGCGTGAAGATGCGGGTGCCGTCGATGCCCTCCCACCAGAAGGTGTGGTGAGGGAACTTGTTGGTCTGGTTCCAGGAGATCTTCTGGGTGAGGAACCACTCGTTGCCGGCGAGCTTGGCGAGCTGCGGGTAGGCCGCGTTGTAGCCGAAGGAGTCGGGCAGCCAGACGCCCTTGGTCTCGACGCCGAAGTGCTCGATGAAGAACCGCTTGCCGTGCACGAGTTGGCGGGCGATGGCCTCGCCGCCGGGCAGGTTGCCGTCGGACTCGACCCACATGCCGCCGACCGGCGCCCACTGTCCGCGCTTGACGGACTCCTGGATGCGGGCCCACACCTGCGGGTAGTTGTCGCGCACCCACTCGTACTGCTGGGCCTGCGAGCAGGCGAAGATGAAGTCCTCGTACTCGTCGGCCAGGGACGTCACGTTCGAGAAGGTGCGGGACGTCTTGCGCTTGGTCTCGCGGATCGGCCACAGCCACGCCGAGTCGATGTGCGCGTGCCCGACACCGGAGATGACGTGCGCGCTGGCGTTGGCGGGCTTCGACAGCACGGGCTTCAGCGCGGCCCGTACGTCGGCGGCCGTACCGGCGACGTCGTCCAGGTCGAGGAGGTCCAGGGCGCGGTCGAGGGCGTGCATGATCTCGTGCCGGCGGGGGTCGTGCTCGCCCAGTTCCAGCATCAGTTCGCGCAGCACCTGGACGTCGAGGTCGAGGTGGAAGACCTCCTCGTCGAGGACGGCGAGGTCGGCGCGGCGGAATGTATACAGTGGACGGTCGCCTGCCGTCAGTACATCACCGAGGGGTGTCGGCTCGGAGAAGTTGTTGGCGAGGATGTCGGGGTTGGAGGCCGCCTCGACCAGGTAGTCGATCACCTCGCCGCCGGTCGCCGGGTTGGCGATCGCCACGTACTGGTTGAGCGGGTTGACCGCCTTCAGCGGCGTCCCGTCGGCGAGGTGGACCAGGGCCTCGGCCTGGTTGCCGGGCCAGTCTCCGACGAAGCCGAGGTCGATGACGGCCTCGACGCGCTTCCCGGCCCACTCCTCCGGCACCTGTCCGTGCATCCGGAACCAGGTGGTGCCCCAGGGCGGACCCCACGGGGTGTCCATCGCGAACGGCGCGTACGGCGCCGCCGCGGCCTCCTCGAAGGGGACCGGCTCACCGGGGGCCTGCCAGGCCTCGACCGTGAAGGGCGCGGTGGCCGCGTAGATCGCCGGCTTGATGCGCTGGTCATGGGCGCGCTGGACGCGCTCCTCGATCCGGCTGCGTTCGTCGTGCATGGGAGGTCTCCAGGGAACCAGGGAGCTGCTGAGAACTTGGGGAGCTGTCGAGAACTCGCTGCGGAGGACTCGGGGTGCGGTCGCGAACTGGGGATGCTGTCGTGAACTTGGGGAAAGCGCTTACTGAAGAGTGCCTACTTAAGGTACGCCAGGCCCGGGTGGACCTCGGTGTAGCCCTCGACCAGTCGGCGCGCGACGTTCACGGAGTCGACCAGCGGGTGCAGCGCGAAGGCCTTCACCGCCGTCGTACGGGAGCCGTTCTCGGCCGCCGCGAGGACCTCGCGCTCGACGCCCTTGACCGCGCAGACCAGACCGGTGGCGTGGTCGGGCAGCGGGGCCACGGCGACGGGGTGGGCGCCGTTGGCGTCGACCAGGCACGGCACCTCGATGACGGCGTCCGTGTCGAGGACGGACAGCGCGCCCTGGTTGCGCACGTTGAGGATCAGGGTGGTGCGCTCGTCGCGGGCGATGGCCCGCATCAGGGCGAGGGCGACCTTCTCGTACCCGCCGGAGAGGTCGTCGGCGTCGCGTTCGCCGGCGCCGGCCGTCTCCCGGTTCTCCGCCATGTAGGTCGCCTCGCGCTCGGCGCGGGTGCGGTCCCAGGCGGTCAGCGCGGCCGTGTGGGGGCGCTTCATCTCGTCGTAGAACTGGGCCTGTTGGTCGCGCAGGAACGCGCCGCGGGTCTTCTCGACCTCGCTGTAGGCGCGGACCGTCTCGCGGTTGAAGTAGTAGTAGTGCAGGTACTCGTTCGGGATGGCGCCGAGCGACTGGAGCCAGTCGGTGCCGAAGAGCTTGCCCTCCTCGAAGGAGCCGAGCAGGTCCGGGTCGGCGAGCAGGCGCGGGAGTTCGTCGCGGCCTGCGACGCGCAGGCCTCGTACCCAGCCGAGGTGGTTGAGGCCGACGTAGTCGATGAAGGCCTCGCGCGGGTTGGCGCCGAGGACCGTGGCGATACGGCGGCCGAGGCCGACCGGGGAGTCGCAGATGCCGATGACGCGGTCGCCGAGGTGGCGGGACATGGCCTCGGTGACCAGGCCCGCCGGGTTGGTGAAGTTGATGACCCAGGCGTCGGGGGCGAGGCGGGCCACGCGCCGGGCGATGTCGACGGCGACAGGGACGGTTCGTAGACCATAGGCAATACCGCCGGCGCCGACCGTCTCCTGGCCGAGGACGCCCTGCGCGAGGGCCACGCGCTCGTCGTTCGCCCGTCCCTCCAGGCCGCCGACGCGGATCGCGGAGAAGATGAAGTCGGCGCCTCGCAGGGCCTCGTCGAGGTCCGTGGTGGCCGTGACGGTGGGGGCGTCGGGCACGGTGGCGGCCTGTTCGGCCAGTACACGGGCGACCGCATACAGTCGACTGTCGTCGAGGTCATGCAACACCACCTCGGTGACCCGGCCCTCGCCGCGGTCCGTCAGGAGTGCCCCGTACACGAGCGGCACCCGGAACCCGCCGCCGCCCAGAATCGTCAGCTTCACGCTTTCACCTTTCCTGCCACGACGACCTCGACGCCCGCTTCCTCCAGGGAGGAACGGGTCACCGGGGCGACCGGGGCGTTCGTCACCACCGCGTCCAGGTCCTCGGGACCGCACACCTTCGCCATCCCCGTCCCCGGGAACTTCTGCGCGTCGGCGAGCAGCACGACCTTGTCGGCGGCCTTGATCATGGCTCGTTTGACCGGCACCTCGACGACCGTCGTGTCCATCACCTGGCCGCCGGGCCGCACTCCGCTGGTGCCGAGGAAGAGCCAGTCGGCGTGCAGCTGGCGCAGGTTGTCCTCGGTGAGGAAGCCCACCAGGGAGCGGTACTCGCGCCGGACCATGCCGCCGAGCAGCACCAGTTCGATGCCCTCGTCGTCGGCCAGCTCCTCGTAGACCACGAGGTTGCTGGTGATCACGGTGAGCCGGCGGCCGTGCAGCTGGCGGGCCAGCCGGTAGGCGGTGGTGCCGATGTCGAGGAGGACCGACTGGCCGTCCGCGACCATGGCGGCGGCGCGCGCGGCTATCGCGTCCTTCTCGGCCACCCGCACCTCGGCGACCTCGGCGAAGGGCTGGTCGCCCTCGTCGGCCACGGCACCGCCGTGGACGCGCGTGAGCAGTCCGTCCTCCTCCAGTTTGAGCAGATCGCGCCTGATAGTGGCGGGGCTCACACCCAGCTGCTCGGAGAGATCGGTCACGGCCGCGGGGCCCCCTGAGCGCAGGGCCCGCAGGATGAGTTGATGTCGTCGTTCTGCCAGCACGTCGCGAACACTACTCGTCATCTTCAATCATTTCTATGCTCAGTTCTGCTTGGGTATTGACCAATCTCGTCGAGCAGCGCACGATTCCGGTCACCGAAATGAAGAGTTTTGACGACTCTCCAGACGACGTGCCGACGAGAGGATGCGCGCGTGGACGACCCCCGGCCCGATGTGCTGCTGACCGGGCTGCTCTTCTACGACCTCGTCCTCACGGGTCTGGGGCAGCCGCCGACGCCGGGCGAGGAGATCTGGACGGCCGGCATGGGCTGCGGCCCCGGCGGCATCGCGAACCTCGCGGTCGCCGCGTCCCGCTTCGGCCTGCGGACCTCCCTGGCCACGGTCTTCGGCGACGACTTCTACGGCGCGTACTGCCATGAGGTCCTCGCCGGCCAGGAGGGCGTCGACCTCTCCCTGTCCCGCACCGCGAACGGCTGGCACACCCCCGTCACCGTCTCGCTCGCGCACGGCGACGACCGGGCGCTGGTCACCCACGGCCAGGAACCGCCGTACTCGCAGGACGTGCTGATGGGCGACCCGCCCGAGGCGCGGACCGCGCTGGTGCACCTGGAGGCCGAGCCGCGCGGCTGGCTCGCCAAGGCCTCCGCGAACGGCACGCAGATCTTCGCCGATGTCGGCTGGGACCCCACCGAGCAGTGGTCCCGCGACCTGCTCGACCAGCTCGCCCTGTGCCACGCCTTCCTCCCGAACGAGGCCGAGGCGATGGCCTACACCCGTACCGACAGCGCGGTCGCGGCGCTCGGCATCCTCACCGAACTGGTGCCGGTCGCGGTGATCACGCGGGGCGGGGACGGGGCGATCGCCGTCGACCAGACGACCGGCGAGTACGCGGAGGTCCCGGCCCTGGCCGTCGACGTCCTGGACGCGACGGGCGCCGGTGACGTGTTCGGCGCGAGCTTCGTCGCGGCCTCGCTCGGCGGCTGGCCGCTGGAGGAACGGCTACGGTTCGCGGTGCTCGCGGCCGGGCTGTCCGTCCAGCACCACGGCGGCGCGCTGGCGGCACCCGGCTGGTACGGCGTCGACCGTTGGCTGCATACAGTCCGCGATCCGGAACTGCGGCGTGCATACGGCTTCCTCGTCGACAGGATCCCGGCGGACCCCGGCCCGCCTGTCGCCTACGCGCCCGTCACTCCCCCCGTACCGCAGTAGCCCCCCGCATCTCAAGTCCCTTGCAAGTCCCCCCACTTGAGTCCCTCGTATGCACGACCCGAACAGATCGAACAGATCCGAAAGGCGGTGGGAGCTGTGCGGCTCTCACGAAGAGGCCTGCTCCGTGCGGGCCTGGCCGGTACGGCCGCCACGGCGCTCGGCGGCCTGACGTCCGGCTGCGCCGTACCGACCGGTTCCACCGGCCGGAACATGGTCCTGTGGTATTGGGACGGCGGCCTCGGCGACACGGTCGTCAAGAACGCCAAGGCGCGTTACGACAGTACGGTCGACCTCCAGGCGATCAAGATCGGCGGCTACTACCGGTCCAAGCTGATCACCACGATGGCCGGCAAGGCCCACATCCCCGACATCGCCGGCCTCAAGGGCGAGGACATGGCGTCCTACCTGCCCAACGCCGACCAGTTCGTGGACCTCAGGACACTCGGCGCGGACAAGTACAAGAGCCAGTACCTGAAGTGGAAATGGGAGCAGGGCATCGCCGACGACGGCACGATGGTCGGCTTCCCCATCGACTGCGGTCCGGTGGCGCACTTCTACCAGTTCGCCGTGTTCCGCAAGGCCGGTCTGCCGTACGAACCGGCAGACGTGTCACGGGAGTTGAACACCTGGGAGAAGTTCTTCGCGGCGGGCGAGCAGCTGAAGAAGCGGATTCCCGGGACCTCGCTGGTCACCGACGTCAACAGCATCTTCGAGAACGTGGTGAACCAGGGCTCCAAGCGGTACGTCGACAAGGACCGTCACTTCATCGGCGACCAGGAACACGTGCGCAACGCCTGGGCGTTGGCGGTGGAGGCCAAGCAGCGCAAGATCGTCTCGGATCTGGTCAGCGGCACACCGGACGCGCTCTCGGCCGAACAGGACGGCAAGCTGCCCAGCCAGCTCAACGCCTCCTGGGCGACCAGCGACATCAAGACGGGCGTACCAAAGACCAAGGGGCGATGGCGAGTTGCCCAGATGCCGGTGCGGCCGGCCAACAACGGCGGTTCGTTCCTGTCGATCACGAAGGCGTGCCGGGAGCCCGAGCGGGCCTTCGAGATCATCACCTGGATCCTGAACGCGGCCAACCAGGCCCAGGGGTTCGTCGACGCGGGCCTGTTCCCCTCCACTCCCGCCTCGTACGACCTCAAGACGGTGCGGGTCGCGGACCCGTTCTTCGGCGGCCAGGACACGATGGACGTCTTCGGGCCGGCCGCGCAGAGGATCACGGTCGCCTACAACAGCCCGTTCGACAGCGCGCTCGGGCAGCCCCTCAAGGACGAGATCAAGAACGTCGGTGTCCTCGGCAAGGACCCCAAGAAGGCCTGGAGTGACGCCATGAGCAAGTGCCGGCGCATCGCGGACCACCTGGGGGTGAGCTACTGATGGCCACCGCACTGGACAAGCCCCCTGCCGCCGTGGACAGTTCGTCCGCCTCCTCGCGGCCCAAGAACGGCTTCCGCAAGTACTGGCATCTGTATGCCGCGATCTCCCCGTTCTATCTGCTGTTCCTCTGCTTCGGGTTGATCCCCGTCGGCTTCTCGTTCTACCTCTCCCTGCACCGCTGGGACGGCCTCGGCTCGATGGAGTGGGCGGGTCTGTCGCAGTACAAGTACCTGCTGAGCGACACCGACTTCTGGAACTCGATCGGCAACACCCTCATCATCTGGGCGCTGGCGACGTTCCCCATGATCTTCCTCGCGATGATCACGGCCGTGATGCTCAACTCGGCGGTCCGCTTCAAGAACGTGTACCGCTTCGCCTACTTCCTCCCGAACGTCACCTCGGTGGTGGCCATCGCGATCGTCTTCGGCTCGGTGTTCTCCACCAACTTCGGCCTGGTGAACGCCCTGTTGCAGGCGGTGGGCATCGACCAGATCGCCTGGCTGAACACCCCGTGGGGCATCAAGATCGCGATCGCGACGCTGATGACCTGGCAGTGGACCGGCTACAACGCGATCATCTTCCTCGCCGGTCTGCAGACCATCCCGAGCGAGGTGTACGAGGCGGCCCGGATGGACGGCGCTGGACCGGTCCAAACCTTCTTCCGGATCACGCTGCCGATGATGCGGCCGGTACTGCTGTTCGTGCTCATCATCTCGACGGTCACCGGTCTGCAGAGCTTCTCCGAACCACAGGTACTGCTGCAGAACACCTCCAACGACTCGACGTTCGCGGGCGGTCCGGGCCACTCCGGCCAGACGATGGTCCTGTACTTCTTCCAACAGACCTTCGACAACAACGACTTCGGTTACGGCGCCGCCGTGGCCTGGGGCATCTTCCTCGTCGTCATCATCTTCTCCATCGTCAACTGGCGCCTGGTGCAGCGCCGGGGCGAAGACTAGGGAGTCGGTCACCATGGCATTCCTTCAAGGCACACGGCGACCGAAGGCCATCCGGGGCACCCGGAAGCGCGGCATCGCCCTCCATGTATCCCTGATCCTGGGCGTGTTGCTCTCGGCCTTCCCGTTCTACTGGGCCGTGATCATGTCGACGCACACCTCGTCGGAGATCTTCTCCTACCCGCCGAAGCTGCTGCCGGGCACGCACTTCCTGGAGAACGTGCGCAGCCTCTTCGACAACATCGACTTCTTCGGCTCGATGTTCAACTCGGTACTCGTGGCGGGGTCGGTGACCTTCCTGGTCCTGTTCTTCGACTCACTGGCCGCGTTCGTCTTCGCCAAGTTCCAATTCCCCGGCAAGAACGTGCTGTTCGCGCTGCTCATGGTCATCTTCATGGTGCCGGCGCAGCTCGCGGCCATCCCGCAGTTCGTCATCATGGCGAAGCTGGGCTGGATCGGCTCGATGACCGCGCTGATCGTGCCGGCGGCGGCCAACGCGTTCGGCATCTTCTGGATGCGCCAGTACATGAAGAGCGCGATCCACGACGAACTCCTCGACGCCTCCCGCATCGACGGCGCGAACTTCCTGCGCCAGTACTGGCACGTGGCCCTCCCGGTGGTCCGCCCGGGCCTCGCCTTCCTGGGCATCTTCACCTTCATGGGCCAGTGGAACGACTACGCCTGGCCCCTGATCGCCCTCACCAACCCGAACAACGTCACCCTCCAGGTGGCCCTGTCCCAGCTCAACGGCACCCACGGCACCACCGACTACGGAATGGTCATGACCGGCGCGCTCCTCGCCCTCGTCCCCCTGCTGATCGTGTTCGCGGTCGGCGCCAAGCAGATCATCGGCGACCTCGGCAAGGGAGCCATCCGCTGATGACCGACCCGCTCTTCGCGCTCCGCCCCTGGGAGTCACCCGAGGTGACCTCCTGGGGGCGGTTGCCCATGTCCGCCGTCGACCGCCGCGCCGGTGCCGTGTCCCTCGACGGCGACTGGCGCTTTCAGCTGCTGCCGGCGCCGGACGCGCCCTTGGCGGACGCCTGGTCGTCCGCATACGTGCCGGGCGTATGGACCATGCAGGATACGGACGACCTTCCGCAGTACACGAACGTCCGTATGCCGTATGCAGAATTCCCTCCACTGTCGCCCGCAGCCAATCCGACGGGCGTGTACGAGCGTGAGATCGACGTCCCGGCCGACTGGGCCGGGCGGCGGATCGTGCTCCAGGTCGGGGCCGCCGAGAGCGTGCTGCTCGTGCACGTGAACGGGCGGCCCGTCGGCATCTCCAAGGACTCCCACCTCGCCGCCGAGTTCGACCTCTCAGGCGTCGTACGTCCCGGCGCGCGGGCCACCGTACGGCTGACCGTCGTCAAGTGGTCGGACTCCTCGCACATCGAGGACCAGGACCAGTGGTGGCACGGGGGCATCACGCGCTCCGTGCTGCTGTACGCGATCGGTCCGCTGTATCTCGCGGACGTGACCGTGCGGGCGTCCTACGACGGCGAGCTGCGGGTCGACTGCCAGGTGCGGAACGCGGGCGGCGCGCTGCCCGCCGGGTGGTGGGTCAGCGGTGATCTCGACGGTCAACTCCTGACCCAGGACGAGGAGTTCGACCGGTTCAACACCGAGGACGACCGGGTCTCCGACTTCCTCGGCGAGGCCCGCATGCGCGCCACCGTGCCCGAGGTCCGCACCTGGAACGCCGAGACGCCCGAGCTGTACGGCCTCACCGTCCGGCTGCACCGCGCCGACGGAACGGTCGCGGACTCGTCGTACCGGCGCATCGGTTTCCGTGACGTGGAGATCGTCGGGCGGGACCTGCTCGTCAACGGCGAGCGCGTGTACATCCGCGGCGTCAACCGGCACGACTTCCATCCGCTGACCGGCCGCACGGTGTCGTACGACGACATGCGCGCGGATCTGGTGCTGCTGAAGCGGTTCGGTTTCAACGCGGTCCGCACCGCGCACTACCCGAACGACCCGGCGCTCTACGACCTCGCCGACGAGCTGGGTTTCTACGTCGTCGACGAGGCGGACATCGAGTCGCACGACCACGCGCACGAGATCGCGGACGACCCGCGCTATCTGAACGCGTTCGTGGACCGGGTGTCGAGGATGGTGCTGCGCGACAAGAACCACCCCTCCGTCATCATCTGGTCGCTCGGCAACGAGTCCGACTACGGCGCCAACCACGATGCGGCGGCCGGCTGGGTCCGGCGCCACGACCCCACTAGACCGGTCCAATACGAGGGCGCGGCCAAGCGCGGCTGGGCCGACCCGGACCTCGCCTCCGACATCGCGTGCCCGATGTACGCGCCGCTGGAGGACTGTGTCGCGCACGCCCTGTCCGGCGAGCAGACCAAGCCGTTGATCCAGTGCGAGTACTCGCACGCGATGGGCAACAGCAACGGAACCCTCGCGGCCCACTGGGCCGCCATCGAGTCAACCCCGGGTCTTCAGGGCGGCTTCATCTGGGAGTTCTGGGACCACGGGATCCTGCAACGTGTGAGCGACGGAAGACCCACCGGCCGCGCGGGTGCCGGACTGTATGACAACGGTGTCGCCGCGCCCGGTCAACGCTGGGCGTACGGCGGTGACTTCGGCGAGTCGATCCACGACGGCGCGTTCATCGCGGACGGCGTGGTGTTTCCCGACCGCACGCCCAAGCCGGTCATGTTCGAGCACCGGGAGATCGCGGCGCCGGTGCGCATCGAGAGCTTCCGGCACGAGGGCATCGTCCTCGGCAACCACCAGCACTTCCGGGGCCTCGAATGGCTGTCCGGGACTTGGGAGTTGGCGCTCGCGGACGGTCGTACGCTGACCGCTCCGGCCGAACTGCCCGCCCTGTGCCCGGGCGAGACGGTGGCCGTGCCGCTGCCGTTCGAGCTGCCGGAGGACGGCGGCGAGGCCTGGCTGACGCTGCGCGTGACGACGGCCGAGGACCAGCCGTGGGCGCCACGCGGCACGGACGTGTGCGCACCCCAGGTCCGGCTACGGGCGGCAACTCCCGTGCCGCCGACGGTGGTTGGCGGTGGCCGGGTCGAGGTCGACGGCGAAGGCCTGTTGATCCACCCGCTGTTGACTCTCGCCCCGACCCTGTCCCTGTGGCGGGCGCCCACCGACAACGACGAGTTGGGCGGTATGGCGGCGCGCTGGCGGACCTGGGGGCTCGACTCGCTGGTCCGAAAGGTTGTTTCAGTGCGGCGTGACGGCGAGCGGGTGACGACGGTCGCCGAGTACGCTGGGGCTGTCGGTGTGGTCCGGCACTGTCAGGTGTTCACGCCGGTGGAGGGCGGGGTGCTGGTCGAGGAATCGGCCGAGCTGCCCGAGGAGTTCGTCGACGTGGCCCGGGTGGGGACCGTGTTCGAGACGGTGCCGGGTCTTGATCTGTTGGAGTGGTTCGGCCGGGGTCCCTGGGAGTCGTACCCCGACCGCAGCACGGGCGCGCCCGTGGGCCACCACTCGGTTCCCGTCGACGAGTTGTTCACTCCGTATCTGCGACCGCAGGAGAGCGGCGGCCGACACGGGGTACGGCGGTTCACGCTGTCGGCGCCGGACGCCACCGGTCTCGCGGTCGACCTCGACGAGCCCCGCCAGGTCTCGGTGACCCGCCATCGCGCCGAGGACCTGACCGCCGTACGGCATCACGACGAACTGGTGCCGCGCGCGTCCTGTGTGGTGCAACTCGATGCGGTGCACCGAGGGTTGGGCACGGCCTCGTGCGGTCCCGACACGTCGGCGGAGTATCTCGTCGCACCGGGTGTCCATCGCTGGAGCTGGACCCTGCGCGTTCTCTGAAATCCGCGGCTTCCGAATCCGCGGCTTCCGAATCCCAGCCTTGAACTCCCCCGCTTTCGCGGGCACTTATCCACGGAGCACACATGTGTACTTCGCATGAGCATGAGCACGACCACGAGCAGGTCGAGACAGCCCAGGCCGGTGCCGGACGACGCAGTTTCCTGCGGGCGACGGCGCTGCTCGGCGCCGCCGCCACGGCCGGCGTCACACTCCCGACCGCCGCCGAGGCGGCCCCCACCTCGGCTTCTGTGAAGGCGAGTTGGCGCCCCGACACCGACAGCCGGCGCTTCACCCTCGCGGTGATGCCGGACACCCAGTACCTCTTCGACGGGCCGAGCATCGACAAGGCGCCGATCGAGGCCTCGCTGCGCTATCTCCTGGAGCACGGCAAGGACGAGAACATCGTGTTCCTGTCCCACCTGGGCGACCTCACACAGAACGGCGCGAAGCCCGAATTCGCCGCGATCGGCGAGGCGTTCAGGCTGCTGGACCGGCGGGGCGTCGGGTACAGCATGCTGGCCGGCAACCACGACGTGAACTCGTCGACCGACGACCAGCGCGGCTCGTCGCCGTACCTGGACACGTTCGGGCCGGGGCGCTTCAAGGGCGCGCGCACGTTCGGGGGCGCGTCCGCCGACGGCTACAACACGTACCACCTCTTCGAGGCGGCGGGCCGCGAGTGGATGGTGCTGGCGCTGGACTGGCGGCTGTCGGCGAAGGGGTACGCGTGGGCCAAGAGCGTTCTGGCTCAGCATCCGCACACTCCGGTGATCCTGACGACGCACGAGCTGGTCGTCGAGGACGACCAACTGTCGGACTACGGGCAGCAGTTGTGGGACCAGTTGATCGAGGACCACGACCAGATCTTCCTCACGCTCAACGGGCACTACTGGCCCGCCGGTCGGGCGACGCGCAAGAACGCGGCGGGCAATGACGTCCACCTGCACCTGACGAACTATCAGAACCGTTACTTCGGCGGCGCCGCGATGATCCGCCTGTACCGCTTCGACCTGGACCGGGGGGTCATCGACGTCGAGACGGTCTCCCCGTGGATCCTGGGCCGGGCGGCAAAGGGCCTGAACGAGTTGGAGCGCCAGGAGATCGAACTCAGCGGCGACGCCGACCGGTTCACCGTCGACATCGGCTTCGGGGACCGCTTCTCCGGCTTCGCTCCCGTGCCCGCGCGTGCGTCGCGGCCCGCCTCGAAGCTCCTCGTCCCCGGCACGGTGGCGTACTGGCGCTTCGACGGACACTCCGACGCCACGGCCGTCAGCGGCACGGTCCGCGACCAGTCCGGGCGCGGCAACGACCTCACCCTCGTCACGGTCGGCGGCTCCACCCTGAACTGGTCCTCGGACCACCACCCCGACCAACCGGGCCACGGCAGCCTGGAGTTCACGGGCTACAAGTCGCCGCTCAAGGGCGCGTATCTGCGCACGGTCGACGGGGCTCCGCTCAACTCGGCGACGTTCAAGCGGGGTTACACGATTGAGGCGTTCTACCGGCTGCCGGCCGACTGGGACCCCGACCACAACGCCTGGTCCGGGGTGGTCAGTCGGACCGGCACGGGCGGCGCCGCGGGCAAGACGGCGGACGACCCGGACGAGCCCCTCGCCACGCTCTCGCTCTCCAACGACCGTGAACCGCAGTGGGCGGTGCGGCCGTTGAACCAGGAGGGCATCGCCAGCAACTGGGGTCAGGAGACCCCGCTGGAGACCTGGTGGCACCTCGCCGTCGTCAACGACGGCAAGCACACCACGCTCTACGTCGAGGGCTGCCCGGTCGTGCGCAATCCGACGGCAACCGCCGTGGGCCTCACCTCGGTCGGCCTGCCCTGGCTGCTCGGCGGTTACGAGTACGCCGGGAAGATCGACCAGATCCTGCACGGCCGGCTCGGCGACGTCCGGATCGTCGAACGGGCGCTGCCCGTCACCTCCTTCATGAACCACTGACTCATGGATCACTGGCTTTGGTTCATGGATCACTGACTTCATGAACCACTGACAGCCCTCCAGCCTCCAGAGGACTTCCGAACCATCATGACCGAGCAGCAGCTGCCCACCTGGGCCGATCCTTCCGTCTCCCCCGCCGCCCTCGACGCGCAGGGTGTCTCCCGGCGCCAACTCCTGCGCCGCGCGGGCCTGTTCGGCGCCGCGTTCACCCTCGGTGCGGGACCGCTCGCCACGTCCGCGTCGGCGGCAGGCCGAGGTTACGGCGGCAACGACCCACGCCTCGCCTACCTCGTCGGCGACCACCACGTGCACTCCGTGTACAGCCACGACGCCAAGTACACCTTCTCCCAGCAGGCGCAGGCCGCCGCGAAGTACGGCCTCGACTGGATGGTGTTCAACGAGCACTCCAACTTCGGACACGCCTCCTACGGCGCGAAGTTGGAGCACGCGGAGATCCTCAAGGCGCGTGCCGAGAACCCCCGCCAGCTGATCTTCCAGGGTCTGGAGTGGTACATCCCGGCGGCCGAGCACTGCACCGTGTTCGCGGCGCCCGGCCGGCACGAGGGGGATCTGCTCACGCAGTTCGAACTCGCCTACGACGGCAAGCTGTTGGGCTACGACAAGGGCGGCGCCGCCGACGCGGACACCGCTCGCAACGAGGCCCACGCCGTGAAGGCCATCAAGTGGCTTGCCGCGCAGCGCCGTTCGGGCTACGTCGACGACGTCCTCGTCCTCGCCAACCACCCGCTGCGCCTGGGCATCGACTCCCCGCACGAGATGCGCGCCTGGCGGGACGCGGCCCCCGAGATCATGATCGGCATGGAGGGCGCACCCGGCGCCCAGGGCGCGGCCCTCCCCGGCTGGCGCGGTGCGACGTCGATCCGGGGCGAGTACGAGAACAAGCCGTCGGCGCAGTCCTGGTCGGGCTATCCGACGGACGCGTATGTGACGTACGGCGGGTTCGACTGGGCGACGGCGACCGTCGGCGGGCTGTGGGACTCGATGCTGGCCGAGGGCCGGCTGTTCTCGATCACCACCAACTCCGACAACCACCGTACGGTCTACGACACTTGGGCCAACGGCGCCTGGCCCGAGGGTCAGCACTTCGACAACACCGGCAAGCTGCCGGACCCGGTGCAGACCGACTCCCCGCAGCCCGGAAGCGACTTCTGGCCCGGCGAGTTCAGCCGCACCCATGTGGGCGTGACGCGCTACGGCTACCGCGAGGTGATGGCGGGGATGCGCGCGGGCCGGGTCTGGGTGGACCACGGGCATCTGCTGGACGGGCTCGACGTCCGCCTGAAGCGTGACTGCGACCACGGTCAGGGCGTCACGCTGGGCGGCCGGTTGCGGGTGCGCAAGGGCGACCGGCTCACGCTGAACGTCACGGTGACGACCGCCTCGCGGCCCAACGCCCAGGGAATTCTGCCCGAGTTGGCGCACGTGGACCTGATCCGGGGCGCGGTGCGCGGTGCGGTGTCCGACCGGGACGCGTGGCGGGCGCCGGACACGAAGGTCGTGCGTACGGCGGACGTGAGCGGTCGCAAGGGGACGTACACCCTGCGCATCCCGGTGACCGCCGGGGACGAGTCCTTCTACCTGCGGCTGCGCGGCAGCGATGGCAAGCGACACGGCGCGGGCTACCTCGGCGCCTCGGTCGACCCGCACGGCCCGATCCCACACGAGCCCGGAAACGGTGACCCGTGGGCCGACACGTGGTTCTATTCCAACCCCATCTTCGTCGATCTGGCAGGTATCTGATGAAGCGTCAACTCGCTGTCCTCGCCGCCTTATTGGGCACTCTCACGCTCGGCGTGAGCACCTCGTCGGCCGCAGCCGCCACCACCTGGGTGGAGACCGGCACGGTGTACACCGACAGCCTCGGCGGCGGTGAGGGCGTCGCCAGTCAGGCGGACGGCTCGCTGCTGTACCGCGGGCTGGCGTCCATCCCGCTGGATCTGCGCATCCAGGGCTGGAACCACATCGGCGACCCGGACATCGCGAACGGCTACGTCTTCGACGCCTACCAGGGCGCGGACACGGGCACGTCCAAGATGTTCGCGGTCACCACGCCGTCGGGGACGCGCTACACGTACGTGCACACGCTGGACTCGGGCGAGAAGATCAACAACTCGTTCGACGCGATCTCGCCGGACACGCAGTGGATGGTGTCGGGCGAGTGGGGCGACCAGTCCAGACTCCAGGTCTTCCCCACTCCCCTGCTCAACACGTCCACTCCGGCGACGGGCGGGGCGCTTCCGCAGGCCGGGCAGATCACCCTGGACAAGACGGTGAACGACATCCAGGGCTGCGACTTCGTGACGGACACGCGGCTGGTGTGCGTCTCGGACGACGCGTCGGGGACCAAGTTCCCCGAGATCCGCCCACTCCTCCAGGTCGACCTGCCCCACAAGCTGGACGGCCAGCCGATCACCGGTACGGTCACCAGCTTGTTCGCACTGCCGGCGCGCAGCATCTGCACGGGCACGTTCGAGGCCGAGGGCGTCGACTACGACGTGAACAGCGGGACGTTGCGTGCGGAGGTCGTACAGCCGGGCGTGTGCGTGGTGTCGACCAGCGTCTACTCGTACAAACAGCAGTAGACAAACGCCGGTCGGCTGTCGGCTGTCGACAAGCGGCAGTGGACAGGCAGCAGTAGACAAGCGGCCGTAGGCCGTAAACAGGCTGCAAGTAGACAGACGACAGCTGCAGCCGGTCCGGTCAGGCGTAGAACCGCGAGAGACTCTGTAGGACGGCGGCGGGCTTCGGTCCGCCGTCGATCTCTATCGTCCCGTCGACGGCGACCTGCACCCCGCCCGGCACGTCCTCGACCGAGGCGAGCTTGGCGACGAGCCGGATGCGCGAGCCGACCTTCACCGGCGCCGGGAAACGCACCTTGTTCAGGCCGTAGTTGACCTTCGTCGACACGCCCTCGACGTCCAGCAGCTCGGTGAAGAGCGGGATGAAGAGGGAGAGGGTCAGATAGCCGTGCGCGATCGGCGCGCCGAAGGGCCCCGTCGCGGCCTTCTCCGGGTCGACGTGGATCCACTGGTGGTCGCCGGTCGCGTCGGCGAAGGTGTTGATGCGTTCCTGGGTGACCTCGATCCACTCGCTGGCGCCGAGGTCGCTGCCCGCGAGCTTCTTGAGTTCGTCGAGGCCGTTTACGGTGATGCCCATATCGCTTTCCCTACTTACGAGTTGGTACCGAGACTTAAGAGTTGGTGCCGAAGCGCTTGCGCACCCGGGACTTGAGGAGCTTTCCGGAGGCGGTGCGCGGGAGTTCGTCGGCGACCACCATCGACTTGGGGATCTTGTACTTGGCGAGCCGGCCGGCCAGTGACGCGAGCACCTCGTCCGGGTCCAACGAGGCACCTTCGCGCGGCACGACGACCGCGCGCGGCACCTCGCCCCACTTGTCGTCCGCGATCCCGATGACCGCGCACTCGACGATGTCGGGGTGGGCGAGGAGCAGGTCCTCGATCTCGGCGGGGTAGATGTTCTCCCCACCGGAGATGATCATGTCCTTCATACGGTCGACGATGTACACGTACCCGTCCTCGTCGATCCGTGCCGCGTCCCCGCTGCGGAACCAGCCGTCGGCGAAGACCGCGGCCGTCTCCTCGGGCAACCCCCAATAGCCGGGCATGACATGGGGCCCGCGCACCACGACCTCGCCGGTCTCGCCGACGTCGGCGGGGGTGAGGTCCGGCCGTACGACCCGTACGTCGCTGAAGAAGTGCGGTACGCCCGCCGAACCCGCCTTGCTCACGGCGTGTTCGGCGTCCAGGAACAGGGTCCCGGGCGCGGCCTCCGTCATGCCGTAGCCCTGGAGGAAAGTCAGTCCGCGTTCCTGGTAGGCGGCGATCAGCGGGGACGGAACCGGGGAGCCGCCGCAGGTCAGGATGCGCAGCGAGGTCAGGTCGGCGTCGGCCCAGCGCGGGTGCCTGGCCAACTGGTCGAACATCGTCGGCACCCCGAACATGAAGGTGATCCGGTACCGTTCGATGAGGTCGAAGGTGGCCGCCGGGTCGAAGGACTCGACCAGGACGCAGGTACCGCCCTTGAGCAGCACCGGCAGGGTGAGCATGTTCAGGCCTGCCGTGTGGAACAACGGGGCGGAGACCAGGGCGCGTTCGTCGGCGATCAGGTCGGTGTCGACGAGGACGTTGATCGCGTTCCAGGCCAGGTTGCCGTGGGTGAGCATGGCGCCCTTGGGGCGGCCGGTCGTGCCCGAGGTGTACATGATGATGCAGGTGTCGTCGGCGGTGACGGGTTCGTCGATCGGCTCGGTGGCGGCCGCTTCGAGCAACTCCTCGTATTCCGGACCGACTTCGAGGTACGTCCGTACGTCGGTATTGCCCGGGAGCCCGGCGACGAGGCCGGCGTGCGTCGGGCCGTAGACGAGGATCTTGGCGCCGGAGTCGGCGAGTTGGTAGGCGATCTCGGGGGCGGTGAGGCGGGTGTTGAGGGGGACGAAGACCGCGCCGAGGGTACCGGCCGCGAACAGGGTCTCCAGGTAGGAGGGGTGGTTGGGGCCGAGGTAGGCGATGCGGTCGCCGCGGCGGACGCCGTGGGCGCGCAGGGCGTGGGCGAGGCGGGTGGTTCGTGTATGCAATGTGCCGTAGTCCATCGACGAGCCGCTGTCGACTGTCGACGAACCGCCAGGTCCTGCCGACAATCCACCGCCGACCGTCGACGAACTACTGTGACCCGCCGACGGCCCACCGCCGACCGTCGACGACTCACTGCCGACCGTCGACAATCCACCGTCGCCGTAGACCAAAGCCGTGCGGTGTGGGGTCTTGCGGGCCCGGCGTGCGGGCCAGGAGCCCAGTCCCTCGTTGCGCATGCGGCGTCCCTTACGTCAGGCCGAGCAGGCGGGCGGCGTTCTCCTTGAGGATCTTCGGCTTGACCTCGTCCTTGATCGGCAGCTTCTCGAAGTCGGCGAGCCAGCGGTCCGGGGTGAGGACGGGGTAGTCGGAGCCGAAGAGGACCTTGTCCTTGAGCAGGGTGTTGGCGTACTGCACCAGTTGCGGCGGGAAGTACTTCGGGGACCAGCCGGACAGGTCGATGTGCACGCCCGGCTTGTGGGTGGCGACGGCGAGGGCCTCGTCCTGCCAGGGGAAGGACGGGTGCGCCAGGATGATCTTGAGGTGCGGGAAGTCGGCGGCGACGTCGTCCACGTGCAGGGGGTTGGAGTACTTCAGGCGGATCCCTCCTCCCCCCGGCACGCCCGCGCCGATGCCCGTTTGACCTGTGTGGAAGAGGGCGATCGTGCCCGTCTCCTCGATGACCTCGTAGAGGTCGTAGGCCACTGACCGGTCGTTGGGGAAGAACCCCTGGATGTTGGGGTGGAACTTGAAGCCCTTGACGCCGTACTCCTCGACCAGTCGCCGGGCCTGCTTCACGCCCGCTCGGCCCCGGAACGGGTCGATGGACGCGAAGGGGATCAGGACGTCCGCGTTGGCGGCGGCGGCCTCGGCGACCTCCTCGTTCGGGACGGGCTCGGTGCCGGTCGCGGACTCGGCGTCGACCGTGAAGATCACCGCGGCCATCTTCCGCTCGCGGTAGTACGCGGCGGTCTCCTCCAGGGTCGGCTTCCGCTTGCCCTCGACCTTGAAGTAGGCGGAGGAGGCGTCGTGCAGGTCGTCGTCCAGGGAGGAGTGGCCCTTGGAGGACACCTCCGCGTGGGTGTGGACGTCGATCGCGACGAGTTCGCTCAGGTCCATCACGCCTCCGGCAGCTTCGGTGCGGGGATGCCGACCGACTGGAGTTCGGCGCCGGCCGAGGTGGGGAAGGCGTCGGCCAGGGTGTCGGGGGTCCAGCCGCCGTCGGCGTAGGCCGCGCTGATCTCCTGCGGGTGGGACCAGAGTGCCACCTTGTCGCCGCCGATGCCGATGGCCTGGCCGGTGATGGAGCGCGCGGCCTCGGAGGCGAGGAACGGGACGAGGGCGGCGCAGTCCTCCGGCGTACCGAAGCCCTCGCCCTTGCGGAGGAAGTCGGGCAGCGGATCGCCGTTCTTCATGGCCTCGATGTACGGGGCGAACGCGGGGATCGTCTCGGTCATCGCGGTCGCGGCGACCGGCACGATCGCGTTGACGGTGATGCCCGCGCGGCCGAGCTCCATCGACCAGGTGCGGGCGAAGGCGGCGATGCCGGCCTTGGCGGCCGAGTAGTTGGTCTGGCCGAAGTTGCCGCGCTGGCCGGCCGGCGAGCCGACCAGGATCAGGCTGCCGCCCTCGCCCTGCTCGCGCATCCGTACGGCGGCGGCACGGGCGCAGGTGAAGGTGCCCTTGAGGTGGGTGGCGATCACCGCGTCGAAGTCCTCGTCGGTCATCTTCCACAGCACCTTGTCGCGCAGGATGCCCGCGTTGGTGACCAGGATGTCGATCCGCCCGTACTCCTCGACGGCACGGTTCACCAACCGATCGGCGGCCTCGGTCGTGCCGACCGGGACGACCTCCGCGACGGCGGTGCCGCCCGCCTCGGTGATCGACTTCACGGCCTGGTCGGCCACGGCCTCGTCGATGTCGTTGACGACCACGGACGCGCCGTGGGCGGCCAGGGCGTGCGCGTAGGCGAGGCCGAGGCCCCGGCCGCTGCCGGTGACTACGGCGACCTTGCCGGTCAGATCGATGCTGGGCACGAGCGGTCCCTTCACAAGACGAGGCTGCGGTACGACACACCGGGAGCGTGACCGCGAAGTCCATGAGGACGGTGAAGTCCACGAGGACTGCGAAGACTGCGAGCGGCACCGGTGCGGCTTCGAGATCGAAGCTAAGAGCAATAATTGTTAACGTCAATAGTTGTTGCCAATGGACCAGGTGCGTCACACTGGCTCCGAACCACCGCACGCCCCGCCCGGGGCCTCGACCCAGGGAGCCCGCCATCGCCCGTCAGCCGCACGCCGCGAACCCCCCGATCGACGCGCACGAGCCGTGGATGCGCGGGCTGCACGCGGACACGGGCTACCTCATGTACCGGCTGGGCCTGCGTTCCGGCCAGCTCTTCAACACGTTCCTCCAGGAGTCGGGCCTGCGTCTGCGCCACTACGCGCTGCTCCGCTTCCTGGCCACGTCCGAGGGCGCCCTCCAGCGCGAACTGAGCACCCGGCTCGGCTACGACCCGAGCGCGATCGTCGGCCTGGTCGACGACCTGGAGAAGTTGGGATTCGCCGAGCGCCGCCCTTCCCCCGACGACCGGCGCAGCCGCATCGTGGTCCTGACGGCGAACGGCCGCGGCTTCCTGCGCGACACCGACGAAGCGGGCCTGCGTGTCACGAACGAACTGCTGGGCCCGCTCGACGCGACCGAGCGGGAGACCCTGCACACGCTGCTGCAACGGATCGCCGAGGACGGACTGACCTGACCCGACACCGGACGGAGGCCCGGCCATGACCACCACCCGGTCCACGACGAGCACCGGATCCGCGACGCCCACCGAGTCCGCGGCCACGGCACGGTCGACCACGCCCACCGGACCGGCGCCCACCACGCGATCCTCGCTGATCCCCCGGTCGACGGCGCCCGTCACCCGGTCCGCGCCCGACCGGCTGCTCTCCGTGCTCGCCGCCTTCGACCACGCGCACACGGCCCTGTCCCTCTCCGACATCAGCCGCCGCGCCGGCCTCACCCTGACCACCGCCCACCGCCTCGCGGGCGCCCTCACCGAGTGGGGCGCGCTGGAACGGGACGCGTCGGGGACGTACCACGTGGGCCTACGGCTGTGGGAGATCGCGGCGCTCGCACCGCGCGGCCTCGCCCTGCGCCAACTCGCCCTCCCGTACCTGGAGGACCTGTACGAATCGACGCACGAGAACGTGCAGTTGGCGGTACGGGACGGCACGGAGGTCGTCTACACCGAGTGGATCTCGGGCCGTTCGGCGGTCGGCGTGCACATCCGGGTGGGCGCCCGCTGGCCGCTCCACGCCACCGGAGTGGGCCTCGCCCTGCTGGCCCACGACGACCCCGACCTCCAAGAGGCCTACTGCACCGGTCCGTTGGCGTCCTTCACGCCGTACACGATCACCGATCCGCTACGGCTGCGCCGCGTGCTGGCCGAAGTCCGGCGCACCGGCGTCGCGGTGAGTACCCGTCAGATCACGGACGACGCACTGTCGGTGGCGGCCCCGGTACGTGGGCCGGGCGGTGCGGTGGTCGCCGCGGTGTCGGTGGTCGTGCCTCAAATGGACGCGCAGGTACCGGCGTTGATCCCGGCGGTGCGGCTCGCCGCGCGGGGGATATCCCGGGCGTTGGGGTGGCGGCCGGAGGCGTGACGGGGACGCCCGACCGGTTCGGGGTGCGTGAATTCGGGGTGCGTGAACAGGCCTCCCCCGAGGGGGAGTTGGCGAGCCGGTGACCCTACTACTTGTTCTCACCGGGCTTCCCGACGTGGTCGCCGTAGCCGGCGGTGTCGTCCCCGGGTTTGACCGAGGCGGTGGAGGTTGATGTGGAGGGGGGCGGCATGTGGTCGCCGCCGTCTCCGGACTTGCCGGTCGCGCCGGAGGCGTTGAGCTGGAAGGCGAAGAGGAGGAGGGCCACGGAGAGGGTGGCGGTGAGCCAGAGGGTGATGCGTCGCATGGGGGTGCTCCTGTTGTCGGGTGGGGGTACTGCTGTTCTCGGGTAGGGGTGCTGCTGTTCTCGGGCGGGAGTGCTGCTACCAGGCGAACTCTTCGGTGTGGACGCTGTCGCGGTGCGCGCCGGCGCCGCGTGCGGCCTTGCGGACGGCGGTGATCCAGGTGGGCGGGCCGCAGACGTAGATGTCCCGGTCGGCGATGTCGGGGACCAGGTTCTTGAGGACCTGGGCGTCGTCGTCGAGGTGGGCGGAACCTGGCGCCTGCCGGCGGGTCTTGTCGGGGTGGGCGGGGTCGGCGACCTGCCAGGAGGTGTCGGCGGGGTGCGCGGGGCCTGCTGCCTGCCACGACGTGTCGGCGCGGCGCGGGCCGGGGAGGAGGATCAGTTCGACGCCTCGGTCGGCGGCGATGACGCGGAGTTCGTCGGCGAACACGGCGTGCTCGTCCTCGCCGTAGCGATAGATGAGGGTGGCTTCGCCCGGGGCGTAGGGGGCGTCTTCGAGCAGGGCGCGCATGGGGGTGATGCCGATTCCGGCGGCCATGAAGAGCATGCCGGGGCGGGTGCGGTGGCGGGCGGTGAGGGTGCCGTAGGGGCCCTCGATCAGGGCGCGGGTGCCGGGGGTGAGGCGGGCGGCGCGTTCGCTGCCGTCGCCCGCGGACTTGATGGTGATGCGCAGCCGGTCGGGGGTGGGGGCGGCGGAGAGCGTGTACGGGTTGCCGCGGGACCAGCCGGGGCCGTCGAGGAAGCGCCAGACGAAGAACTGGCCGGAGGCCGTCCGCATCCGGTCCAGGCGATGGCCCTTGAACGTGATCGAGACCGTGCCGGGCGCCTCGGTGGCCACGGACTCGACCCGTAGGCGGTGGTAGAGGGAGCGCCAGGCTGGCAGGGCGACGCGGTAGAGGAGGGTGGCGGCGAACGCGAAGCCGTACAGGCACCACCAGTAGACGCGGGTCCAGGTCTCGTGGAAGTCGGCGCCGTCGGTGAAGGTGTGCGGGAAGGTGGCCGCGATGCCGGCGTAGGAGTAGAGGTGCAGCAGGTGCCAGGACTCGTAGCGCAGTCGGCGGCGGGCCGCGCGGATCGAGGTGACCACGACCATGATCAGCAGGAGCGTCCCCACGGTGGCGAACAGCATCCAGGAGTCGGTGATGAACAGGCGCAGGAGTGCGTCCGGTATCGCCGTGGGTTCGCGGGTGGACCGTTCCACGGCGAACAGGGTGACGTGGGCGATCATCAGCCAGAACGAAGCGAAGCCGATCAGACGGTGGCGGCGGGTGAGCAGGTCGTGACCCCAGGAGCGTTCGACCCAGGGGATCCGGGCGAGCAGGACGACCTGGAGGATCATCAGGTCGGAGGCCAGCAGTCCGGCGAGCAGGCCGAGGGAGCCGGTCGCCCGATCGGAGGCGGTCAGGCTGAGTGGACCGCCCTGGTTCATCACCCACAGGGCCACGACCGCGACGACGGAGAGGATCGCGAGCGCGCCGAGCGGGTCGGCGAGCGTGAACCGCCCGCTGCGGGGCGCGGCGGGCGGCGGCCTGCGGTGCCCTCGGGCAAGCTCGGTGGACAGGGTCATCGGCGGGCTTCCTTCGTCGCGGGGTCCAGGTGTCCCGTATGCGTGCGGGGCCGACCCTGTAGGCAGGACGTCCCACGCCGGTACGGCGCCCCGTTGGCGGGGCGGCCCGTTGGCGGGGCGTGCTCTCACCCTTGCGGCACTCTTTGTGGCCGCTCTAAGAAACTCGGCGGTCGGGAGGGGCAGGTGCGCCGCTGACCTGTGTCGATACCGGCTCGGTGGGAGGACCGGTCCGCGTGGTTCTTAGACTTCCTTGTCGTTCACCGCTGATCCTTGAGGTAGCTGATCTTTCAGGTGGGCGACGGTGCCCGCTCCGCGGGTGCCGGTGAGGAAGTCGAGGTGCTGCATGGCGGCGGTGGGCCGTAAGCCGGAGGTGCTGGTGGTCGACGACGATCCCGGCGTGCGCGCGGCCCTGGACCTGGGGCTCGGTCTTGAGGGCTTCACGGTCCGGCTGGCGGAGGACGGCGAGGCGGCGCTCGACGAGGTCTCCGGCCGGCCGCCTTCGGTGATCGTCCTGGACGTGACGATGCCGGGCCTGTCCGGGGTCGAGGTGGTGCGCGCGTTGCGTGCCCAGGGCCGGACGCTGCCGGTGTGCATGCTGTCGGCCCGCGACGAGGTCGACGACCGGGTCGCGGGGCTCGCGGCGGGCGCGGACGACTACGTCGTAAAACCGTTCTCCATCGGGGAGTTGTCGGCACGGCTGCACGCGATGGTGCGGCTGCACGAGTCGACGACCGAGCGTTCCCTGGTCGTCGGCGATGTCGCGATCGAGCCCGCGCGCCGCGTGGCCTCCCGGGCCGGACGCGAACTCCGGCTGACCACGCGCGAGTTCGACCTGCTGCTCGCCCTAGCCCACCGGCCCGGCCAAGTCCTCTCCCGGGCCCAGCTGTTGGAGCAGGTCTGGGGCTACACGTGGGATGTGGACACCAACGTGGTGGACGTGTTCATCGGCTACCTCCGCAAGAAACTGGAGGCCGACGGCGGCCCCCGGGTGCTCCGCACCGTCCGCGGCATCGGCTTCGTCCTGCGCACCGGCCCGTGAGGGGGCTACCGCGGGGCCTGTGCTCCGATCACAGCCACGGTCGCCCCTTGGACCGGTCCACGACGTGGCTGCCGCACGGCCCGCACCCCCGGAACACGGCCACGGGCGGTGCCGCCTACCCGCCCATGACATGGCAGCCGCGCTGCCTACGCCCCCGGATCACCTCCGCCGTCATCCCGTGGACCGGTCCATGACCTGGCTGCCGCGCAGTCTGCGCTCCCGGATCACCGCCGCGGTCGTCCTGTTGGTGACCGTCGTGGTCGCGCTCGCCGGGCTGGTCATCGTCGCTCGGATCGACCACCGCGACCGTACCGACGTCGACCGCCAACTCGCCGCCCGGGTCGAGAAGGGCGACCAGGACGCCGACAAGCTGCGCGACCAGGGGGACCATCCGAGCGGTGACGGCGACGACAGTGACGATTACGGCGGTCTGCTCGCCGGCAGTCAGAGTCTGGTGCGGCTGGTCTCCGGCGGGAAGGTGATCGCCCAGCACGGTGAGACGCCGACCGCCCCGCTCCCGGTGCCCACTCGCGACGGCTACCGCACGATCGACACCGACGGGCAGACCTGGCGCTCACTCACCCGTTCCCTGAGCACCACCGGGGAGCGGCTCGAAGTCCTCCAGGACATCGACCCGATCGAACGGCGGCTGGCGGACAACACCGCGATCGTCGCCGCCGTCACCCTCCTCGCCGCACTCGCCACGGCCGGCGGCGTCTGGCTGCTCACCCGAATCATCCTCCAGCCGCTGGAACGGTTGCGGACCGGCGCCCTCGCGATCAGCGCGGACACGGCCGGACCCCAACTCCCTGCCGTCACACGCCCGCAGGAGGTCGCCGACCTCTCCCACGCGCTGAACAGCATGCTGGACCAGTTGCGCGTCAGCATGGACTCCACGCGCCGTTTCACTGCTGACGCGGGCCACGAACTGCGCACCCCGCTCACCAGCCTCGGGGTCACCCTGGAGACCCTCCAGCGCAACCCCGACCTCCCCGCACCCCAACGGGCCCGGGCCCTGGAGGCGATGAGCGCGGAGCACCGCCGTATCACCGCGCTCCTCACCGGCCTGCAGACCCTGGCCCGCGGCGACGCCCACGCCCTGCCCGAACGCACCCCGGTCGTCCTGAGCGAACTCCTCGACGAGGCCGTCGCCCACGCGGCACACCGCCACCCCACGACCACCTACCGGCTGACGGCCAACTCCCCCGCGACCGTGGACGGTTGGCCCGTCGGCCTGCGTCTGGCCGTCGACAACCTCCTCGACAACGCGGCCCTGCACGGCCGTCCGGAAGGCACCGTGGACGTCCGACTCACCCAGGACTCCGACACGGTCCGGATCACGGTCGGCGACGACGGCCCCGGCATCCCCGCCGACCAACAGCAGTCCATGAAGGCCCGGTTCACCCGCGGCACCCGCACCCGCTCCCCCGGCTCCGGCCTGGGCCTCGCCCTCGTCGACCAGCAGGCCCACCTCCACCACGGCAACCTCCACCTCGGCACCGCCCCCACCGGAGGCCTGGAAGCCACCCTCAGCCTCCCCTCGACACCCGAGGACGAGCCCCGCGAACGAACCACTCCCGACTGATCACCACAGCAGATCCAGAAGCAGACTCAGAAACCGTCCTACGACGGGACGCCCGGCCGGCACCGCCGCCCGTTTTGGACCGTTCCAGCCCGGTCCCGCCCGGGCCCGCTCGTCTCACCCCGGCAGCCCCGCCAGCATCCGCCGGTCCCGAGGCGCCGCCTTCCGGTCCAATCGCGCGTCCAGCAACCGTCGTGCCGCGTCGCACCGTCCCGCCGACACCAGCGCGTACAGCAACGTCTCCTCGACGACCTCGCGTTGGGCCGCGCTGCCGCCCACCTTGCGCAGGACCGGCAGCAACGCGTCGAGGCCGACGGCGGCTTCGTGGAAGCGGTGTTCGACGAGGGCGGCGAAGGCGTCGCAGAGCGGGGCGACGACCTCGCGCTGCACCGGGTCGGCGCCCGCCGCGTGGTCGCGCAGCCGGCGCAGGGCAGGGAGGTCACCGGCGGCGGTGAGGGCAACTGCCGCGTGCAGCGCGGTGAACGCGGTCGCGGGCCGCTCCAGCACCTCGCAGGCCACCGAGTCCAGAACGTCCGAAGTCGGCAACTCCCCCTGCCAGTTGCCGCTGAGCCGGGCCCGCCACAGCAGTGACCCGGAGTCGACCAGCGCGCGCACTCCGGTCACCCGCCCGGGCGCCAACTGGGCGAACCAGCGCCTGCGTACGGCGGCCGGGTCGTCCAACGCGAGTTCGTGCAGGGCGATGTGCCAGGAGAAGTGGGCCCGGTGCACGGCACCCCGCCCCTGCCCGGAGACCCAGCGGTCCAGCCAGTCCCGGCCCGCCTCGTGGGCGCCGGACTCGTAGTGGACGTGGGCCAACGCGTGCACGGCGTGACCCGATGCTGGCTCAACTCCCAGGGCGCGGTGGGCCAGTTCACCCGCCTCGTGGAGTCGGCCCTGCTCCTGGCGGAGGAACGCGAGCAGCGAGGTGTGGAACCAGTGCCCGTCGTAGGCGGGGGACGTGCGCTCGACCAGCCGTAGCGCGTAGTTGTCGTCGAGGTCGGTGACGCCGGAGAAGGCGATGGTGGGGACGGCGGCGGCGAGGGCGAGCGCGTCGGCGGGGTGGGTGTCGAGGTGGCGCAGCAACGCCCGGTCCCCGTCGGTGGATTGGACCCGGCGGGTGATCACGTCCACGAAGGAGCGTTCGCGTTCGTCGGCGCGTTCGCGTGCGCAGCGCTGGGCGTCCGCAAGTGCCCGGGGTACGTCGACTGCGGCTCCGCACTCATGGCCGAGGAGCGCCAACGCCGCGTGTCCCAGGGCGAATCCGGGGTCCAGGGCGACCGCGCGGGCGAAGGCGTCCTCGGCCCCGGCGCGGACCTTGAGGACCCGGTCGAGTCCGTTGCGGTACGCGGTGGCGGCCTCGGCATGGGTCGACAGCGGGAGTCCGAGTCCGTCGACGGGCCTGCGGCGGGCGGCGCGGCGAGCCGGTGACGCCAGCAACTGCTGGGCCAGCGTGGCCGCCTGGACCCGGATCTCGGGGATCGCGGTGGTCTCCCAGAGTTCGCCGCGCCTCGGGGCGCCGAGCGTGAACAGCGGTCGTACGTAACAGCCTTGGGCGTCGAGGAGGCGTCCGTCGCGGGTGGCGACTCCCATGCCGAGCGGTCCGGGCACCGCCATTCCCGTCGCGAACAGCCCATGCCACAAGGGGTCTTCGAGCCGCTGCCCGGGTCCCGTGCAGTCGATCACCCAACCCACACGCACCGTACGGCCGTTGGAGAGCGTGACAACCAACTGCCCACCGGACTCCACCACATCGGCGATCGTGCCCGCGCGCACCTGGAGACGTCGCGCGGTGCGGGCCCGGGTCACCGACTCGGCGGTGGTGGGCGCCATACGGTGACGGTGGGTGTTCCAGACGGCGCCCTCACCCGTGAGGAACTCCCCGCGTTCTTCGGGGGTGAGGCTGCGCCAGAGTCTCGCCGTGTGCGGGCGCAGGCTGTCCAGTGCGGGGCGCCAGTCGCCGTGGGTGCGGACCGAACGGCTGACGTGCCGGTAGACGGTTCGGCGCAGTGCGCTCAGCGTCAGGTCGCGGGGCCAGCTCGGCGCCTCCATCGCGCCGGCCGGGCCCAACGCGTGGGGCTGCGGCAGGAGTCCGCTGCGGGAGACGGCGTGAACCGTGCGTTCGGGGCGGTCGAGGGTGAGGGCGAGGTCCACGGCGGTGAGGCCCGTGCCGACGAGGAGGACGTCGGCGGTGTCCTGGCGTACGGCGTCCAACGCACCCGGATTCCAGGGTGAGTTGACGAAGCGGGGCGAGGCGCGCAGGGCCGGCGGGGCCCAGGCGGCCGTAGGAGCGGCCGGCCCCGTGGCCAGGACAGCGCTGTCGGCGGTGAGGAGTCCCCCGTCGGCGAGGTGGAGTTCCACCGGGCCCGCCGAACCTGCCAGACCCGCCGGACCTCCCGGACCCGCCTGGCCTTCGGAGGTGCCGGTGCAGCGCTCCGCGCGGGTGCGCAACCGCCGTACGGAGACCGTGCCGTGGGAGCGGACGACGGCCTGGGCGAGGGTGTCGGCGAGGTAGGCGCCGTAGCGGTGGCGGGTGGCGAAGTCGGCGCCGCTGACGGTGGGTTCGCCGTGGCGGCAGAGCCAGCGGGTGAAGTGGCCGGGGTCGTCCGGGTAGCAACTCATGCCGCCCGCCGGGACGTTGAGCCGGTGGCGTGGATCAGGGGTGGCATAGGCGGTGCCGCGGCCGGCTTCCGGGGCCGGGTCGACCAGCACCAGGTCGAGAGGGGTCCGGCGGCGGGTGGCCGTCTCGCACAGCTGGACGGCGGTCAGGGTGCCTGCCGCGCCCGCTCCGACGATCGCCACGGTGGGCCGCTTGCGGACTTCGGTCACGAATACCTCCGGCGTGGTCTGCGCGGAGCCGCCGAAACGGAACTCCGCCCTCAGGTCCTTCCTCACTATTCCGACCGGGTAGGTGGGGAAGCCATGGCGGGACGGGGATCTCACCGGATACTCAGGGCACCGGTCGGCGCCTTCATACTCTGTTCACACTCGGGAAGCGTCCGGCAACCGTGGTTTCAGGCCTTCTTTCAGGCTCTCTTCACAGGAATCTCAGGTGGAGCCCCTGGGATTCAAAGACTCACCCCATGGAAGTGGCGCAGGATGCAACGGCACTGGTGATCTCGTCGCGTGCGGCCAGGGGGCGTGCGCGACATGCGGAGGAAGGCGTGCTGTGGGCGTGTCGCACATATCCAACCGGTCCGAGAAGCAGTCGGAGAGGTGGTCCCGTCGTGGGGTCCTCACCGTGCTCGGGGTGGTGCCGGCCGCCGTCCTGACCGGTTGCAGCGGCTCGGCGGGCGCCGCGGAGAGCTCCTCGTCCGGTGGTTCGTCGGCGACCGCGTCGGTGAAGGCCGCGAAGGTGCCGGCCGTCACGGTCTCGCCCGCCGACGGCACCAAGAAGGCCGACTTCACCACCCCGGTCGAGGTCAGTGTGACCGACGGCACGCTCGTCACAGTGAAGGTGACCGGCAACGACGGCTCCACGCTGGCCGGGACCTTCAACGACGCCAAGACGAAATGGATGTCAACGAAGAACCCGTACTCGGGCACGAAGTACACGGTCGCGGCGCAGGCGCAGGGCGCCACGGCGAAGACGGCGACCTTCACCACCAAGTCGCCCGGCGAGACCTTCGTCGGCTACTTCACCCCCGAGGCGAACTCCACCTCCGGCGTCGGCATGCCCGTGTCGATCAACTTCACGCACGCGGTAAAGGACCGGTCCAAGGTCCAGAAGGCGATCACCGTCACCGCCGAGCCCGCCGTCGAGGTCGTCGGCCACTGGTTCAGCGACACCCGGCTCGACTTCCGCCCCGAGACGTACTGGGCGGCCGGCACGAAGATCACGCTCAGCCTGCGGCTGAAGGACGTCGAGGGCCAGGACGGCATCTACGGCATCCAGTCCAAGGACGTCACCTTCGACATCGGGCGCGAGCAGATCAGCACGGTCGACCTGTCCAGCAAGGAGATGATCGTCAAGCGGGACGGCAAGACCCTCGCGACCTATCCGGTCAGCGGCGGCAACGCCCAGCACACCACCTGGGCCGGGATCATGGTGATCAGCGAGCGGTTCAAGCAGACCCGCATGGAGTCCTCGACGGTCGGGCTCGGCGACGAGTACGACATATCCGATGTCCCGCACGCCCAGCGCCTGACCACCTCCGGCACCTTCGTGCACGGCAACTACTGGGCGTCGACCTCGGTGTTCGGCAGCCAGAACACCAGCCACGGCTGCGTCGGCCTGCACGACGCGAAGGGCGCGAACGACAGCTCGGTGGCGGGTTACAAGTTCTACGACAGCTCGATGCTCGGCGACGTCGTCATCGTGAAGAACTCCGGCGACAAGACCGTGGCGGCGGACAACGGCCTCAACGGCTGGAACCTGTCCTGGGCGGAATGGAAGGCGGGCAGCGCGGTCTAGCCCTGGCAGCGCCCTCAGCCCCAAGGCGCGGTCTAGCCCCGGCAGCACCTTCAGCCCCGAGTCGCGCTCCGGTCCCCTCAGCGCCCTCCAGCCCCGAGTCGCGCTCCGGTCCCGGCGGCGCCCTCCGGACCGATGGACCGGTCCAGACCGGTCCCGGGCAGACCTCGGCTCCGGCCGGAGACCCCCCTCGGAAACCTCCCCATTCACCGCATTCATCACCTGAACTCCCGTACGGCGAAAGGACTTTCCCGGCTTCACCTCTTGACGCCCGGAGTGGCTGAGAGCACATTGACCGCGCACCCACTGCGTGAGAGCGCTCTCAGGCAGGCACGGCACCCGCATCCCCACTCCGTATCCGAGGGGCACCCATGAGTGAAACCTCCGGCACGCAGCGCAGACCCCGTCCCTTACGGCGCGTCCTGATCGCCGTCCTCAGCACCCTCGGCCTGGCGGCCGCCACCGCCACGGCCTTCACCCTGCCCGCGAACGCGTCCGCGCCCACACCGCCGGCGGGCTGGACGCAGGTCTTCCTGGACGACTTCAACGGCTCCGCGGGCACCGGTGTCTCCACCACCAACTGGCAGTACGACACCGGGACTTCGTACCCGGGCGGCGCCGCCAACTGGGGCACCGGCGAGGTCGAGACAATGACCTCCTCCACCAACAACGTGGCGCTCGACGGCAACGGCAATCTGCTGATCACCCCGCGCCGCGACTCCTCCGGCAACTGGACCTCGGGCCGTATCGAGACCAACCGCACCGACTTCCAGCCGTCGGCCGGCGGGAAGCTGCGGGTCGAGGCCCGTATCCAACTCCCCAACGTCACCGGCTCGTCCGCGCTCGGCTACTGGCCCGCGTTCTGGATGCTGGGCGCGCCGTACCGGGGCAACTACCAGAACTGGCCCAGCGTGGGCGAGTTGGACGTGATGGAGAACGTCCAGGGTCTCAACACCGACTGGGCGACCGTTCATTGCGGCACCAACCCGGGCGGCCCCTGCAACGAGACGACCGGCATCGGCGGCAACACCGCCTGTACCGGGACGACTTGCCAGGCCGGCTTCCACACCTACGCCATGGAGTGGGACCGTTCCACCAGCCCCGAGCAGATCCGCTTCTACCTCGACGGCGTCAACTTCCATACAGTGAACGCCAGTCAGGTCGACGCGACAACCTGGGCCAACGCCACCAACCACGGTTTCTTCATCATCCTGAACGTGGCGATGGGCGGCGGCTTCCCGGACGCGTTCGGCGGCGGCCCCACCAGCGCCACCGACCCCAACCACCCAATGACGGTGGACTACGTCCAGGTGCTCTCGTCCACGGGCAGTGGGAGCGGTACCACGACCCCACCGACCGGCAACCGGGACGCCTACAGCGCCATCCAGGCCGAGTCCTACGACAGCCAGTCCGGCACCATCGCCGAGACCACCACGGACACGGGCGGCGGCCAGGACATCGGCTCGATCGCCAACGGCGACTGGGCGCTCTACAAGGGCGTCAACTTCGGCTCCACGGCGGCCACCCAGTTCTACGCCCGGGTCGCGAGCGGTGCGGCGAGCGGGGTCAGCGGCCTGGTCCAGGTGCGCCTCGACAGCCCGACCGCGACCCCGATCGGCAGCTTCTCGCTGGCCAACACCGGGGGCTGGCAGTCATGGAGAACGGTGCCGGCGAACATCAGCTCGGTCACCGGCACCCATGACGTCTATCTCACCTTCAGCAGCGGCCAGTCGGCGGACTTCGTGAACGTGAACTGGTTCGACTTCGGTCACTGAGCCCAACTCACCACGAGGCAAAGGGGCTTCACGCGTGCGTGCGTGGGGCCCCTTCTCCTTTCCGTCCGGCAGGACGGTGAAAGTGAGGCACCGCGGGGAGGCGAACGTCTGCGCTCCGGCGGGGCAAGATCACGACCGACTTCCTCTCTACTGCTAGTCCCTGCCTTCCATCGCAGGTCAGCGGCACGCACCCTCAAGAGCGGCGTCCGCCGTGCGATGGACCGTAGTAGACCGGTCAGCTAGCTTCAGTTGTGCGACGCGGATCGGGCGTCGAACCCCTTTTCCCTTCACACCCGGAGCAAAGCCATGAACAACCACAGTCGCCCGGACGGCATTCACCCCTTCCCGGCCGGTATGGAGTCGCGCGAGATCGAGACCAACGGCGCCACCATCCACGTACGCGTCGGCGGACAGGGGCCGGCGGTCGTCCTGCTGCACGGCTTCGGCACCACGGGCGACATGTGGGGCCACCTGACCACCGCACTGATCGAGGACCACACCGTCGTCGCCCCCGACCTGCGCGGGCTGGGCCTCTCCTCGAAGCCCGACGGCGGCTACGACAAGAAGAACCAGGCGGCCGACATCTGGGGCGTCCTGGACGCCCTGGGCGTGGACTCGATCGAACTGGTGACGCACGACATCGGCATCATGGTCGGCTACGCGGTCGCCGCCACCCACCCCGAGCGCGTGAGCCGATGGGTGGCGATCGACGCGCCGCTGCCCGGCATCGGACCCTGGGAGCAGATCTCACAGGATCCGACCATGTGGCACTTCGGCTTCGGCGGCCACGACATGGAGCGCCTGGTCGCCGGGCGGGAGCGCATCTATCTCGATCGTTTCTGGAACGAGCTCTCCGTGGTCCCGGAGCGGTTCGACGAGGCCAAGCGCCAGCACTACGCGGCGCTCTACGCACAGCCCGGCGCGATGCGGGCGAGCTTCGCCCAGTTCCTGGCGTTCGGTCAGGACGCGGCCGACAACAGGAAGTTCCTCGCGGAGGGCAAGCTCCGGATGCCGGTGCTGGCCTTCGGCGGCGAGGCCACCTTCGGCCCCGGGATCGGCGAGGTGCTGCGGTGCGTCGCCGACGACGTCGAAGACGCGGTCATCCCGGACTGCGGGCACTGGATCACGGAAGAGCAGCCGCAGGCGACGACGGACCTGGTCGTCGACTTCCTGCGCCAGGCCCGTTGAGGCCGTCTCTCCGCACAAGAACAGCAATTCACCAGTCGAAGGAAGTGGTTGGAGTCATGGACGCTGTCTACACCGCGGTCGTCACCGCCAACGGCCGGGACGGCCGCGCCACCAGCGACGACGGACACCTCGATGTCCGCCTGGCGTTCCCGCCGGCGCTGGGCGGCGACGGTCGGGGCACCAATCCCGAGCAGCTCTTCGCAGCCGGCTACGCGGCCTGCTTCACCAGCACCCTCGGCGTCGTGGGCCGGGCGGCGAAGATTCCCACCGGCGAGATCTCGGTGACCGCGGAGATCGGCCTCGCCAAGGACGCGACGGACGGCGGCTTCGCGCTCACCGCGGTGCTGCGCGTGAAGCTGCCCGAGGCCCTGCGCGACGAGACCGGCCGCAAGCTGGTCGAGCAGGCGCACGCGGGCTGCCCGTACTCCAAGGCCACCCGCGGCAACATCCCGGTCGAACTCGTCGTGAACTAGCAACCCACCCCGTCCGCACAGCGATTCAAGCCCCGCCCGCACGTGAAGGAGATCGACTTGACCACCGTACGACCGCCTGCGGCCGCTCATGACTACGAGCGCATGATGGCCATGGTGACGGGCTTCTGGGTCACCCAGACGGTTCGGGCCGCCGCCCTGTACAACCTCGCGGACCACCTTGCGGCGGGAACCGACACCGCCGAGGCGATCGCCGGGGCGGAGTCCACGGACCCCGACGCGACCCGCCGTCTGCTGCGCACCTGCGCCTCCCTCGGGCTGATGACCTCCCAGGACGGACGCCACTTCACTGGCACACCCCTGCTGAGCACACTCCAGCAGGACGACCCGCACTCGCTACGGCATTTCGCCATCTCCCAGTCGGCGCCCGGCCATTGGCTGCCGTGGGGCAGGTTCCCCGAAGCCGTCCGGACCGGCCGCCACCAGGTCACCGCTGCCCATGGCGAGGCGAACATCTTCGACTACTTCGCCAAGCACCTCGACGAGGCCTCGTCGTTCACCGAGTCGATGAGCAACCTGTCACGCGCGTCCGCCCTCGACATCGCCGCGGTGCTGGACACGCGGGGCGTCACCCTCGCCCTGGACGTCGGCGGAGCCGGCGGTGACGTGGTCCGGGCCATGATGCGGGCCAACCCCGAACTCGACGGCGGGGTGTTCGACCTGCCCCACATCGTCCCCGCCGCCGCCGAAGCCGCCAAGGCCGAGGGGCTGGAGGGGCGTTTCACCACCGTCGGCGGGGACTTCTTCGAGTCGGTTCCGCCTGCGGATCTCTACGTCCTCAAGTACATCCTGCACGACTGGGACGACGCAGAATGCGTCCGCATCCTTCGCAACTGCCGGGCACACCTGGTGGAGGGCGGCCGTATCGCCGTCGTCGACCACCTCGTCGGGGACACCGGGCAGCCCGGGCTCGCGCCCCTGATGGATCTGAACATGCTCGACATGACGGGCGGCAGGGAACGTCAACTCACCGAATTCGACGCCCTGTTCACCGCGGCCGGCCTGAGCCGCGTCAAAGTGACTCCGGCAGGAGCGTTCGCCGTCATCGAGGCCCGCGCCACACCGTGACCTCATCGCACCACCGCAGACAGGAGGGCACCGACTCCGCCCGGGAAAGCCCGAGTTCTCGCTGACCGGCCCTGAGCCCCATCCCGATCCGACCGGGATGGGGCTCCGCCGTCACTCTGCGACCCACCCACGCAACCTCACCTCACCGCAACTCCGCCCGGAACCCCGCCGGCGTCACATCCGTGTGCTGCTGGAAGAACTTGGAGAAGTTCGCCGCGTCGGGGAACCCAACTGCCGCCCCCACGCGGCCGATCGGCAGATCTGTGTGGGCCAACAGCCGTTTCGCCTCCAGGACGACGCGCTTGTCGATGAAGCCCTTGGGGGTCTCGCCGGTGGCGGCGCGGACCGCGCGGACGAGGGTGCGGCGGGAGTAGCCGAGGGCATCCGCGTAGGCGCTGACGCTGTGGTTGGTGGCGAAACCCTTCTCCACGGCGTCGCGGAAGAGCGTGAACGTCGTGTCGGCCTGTTGCCGGGCCGCCTCCGCCGAGCTGGCCGCGAGATGCGCGAGCCGTAGCAGGAAGGCCGTCAGGGAGTGTCGTAGGACCGAGGTGTGCAGGCTCAGCGGGAGGGTGGTCGAGTCCTCGTACTCGCGTCGGAGCTGGCCCAGCGAGGCGCGCAGGGCGGCGAGGCGGGGCTCGTCGGGGTGCAGGAGGGGCGGGAGGTCGTAGCGGTAGAGGCCGGTCGCCTCGACCGTGGCGCGGGGCAGGAAGCCGGGCTGCATGGTCAGGACAGTGCCGTGGTACGCGTCGAGGCGGGAGAAGCGGTGGACCTGGCCGGGGCGGATCCACAGGACGTCGCCGGCGTTCGCCTCGTACTCGGCGAAGTCGATCATGTGGCGGACCGGGCCGCCGGAGAAGAGCATCACCACATGGAAGTCGATGCGGTGGACGCGGTTCAGGGGTGCGTCGGCGTGCCAGGTGTGGTCGGTGTCCATCGGGCCGACCTGCATGCCGACGCCGCAGACACTCAGATCGACAGGGAAGGGAAACGTTCTGATCACGTCGCCGTCACCGCCGACGTCTTGGATAGTTCTGTCCGTCATGTCCTTCTCGTGCCGCCTCAGCCTTGCTGCCGGTGTCCCACTTTCACCACAGGCTGGCACACCGGCACCTTCCCTCGTAAAAGTCAGACTTTTAGATTTGAAGACGTCCGAGCAGTTCTGCCGCTCTTACCGAGGACTTCTTGAAGATGAACGCGCACACATCTGACAGCTTCGAGTGGACCGATCTCGACCGTCGAGCCGTCGACACCGTCCGCATTCTGGCCGCTGACGCGGTACAGAAGGTCGGCAACGGCCACCCGGGCACCGCGATGGCCCTGGCTCCCGCCGCGTACACGATCTTTCAGAAGGTGATGCGTCACGACCCCGCGGATCCCGAGTGGACCGGTCGTGACCGCTTCGTCCTCTCCCCCGGCCACACCTCGCTGACGCTCTACACGCAGCTGTACCTCGCCGGGTACGAGCTGGAGCTGGACGACCTGAAGGCGTTCCGGACGCACGGGTCGAAGACGCCTGGTCACCCCGAGTACGGGCACACAGCCGGTGTGGAGACCACGACAGGACCGCTCGGGCAGGGTGTCGCCAACGCGGTGGGCATGGCCATGGCCGCCCGCTACGAGCGCGGCCTGTTCGACCCCGAGGCCCCCGAGGGCGAGTCGCCCTTCGACCACACCATCTGGGCGATCGTCTCCGACGGCGACCTGGAGGAGGGCATCTCCGCCGAGGCCTCCTCCCTCGCGGGCCACCAGCAGCTCGGCAACCTCGTCTTCGTCTACGACGACAACCACATCTCCATCGAGGGCGACACCGCGACCGCCTTCTCCGAGGACGTCCTGAAGCGGTACGAGGCCTACGGCTGGCACACCCAGCGCGTCGAGCCCTCCGCCGACGGCGACATCGACCCCCACGCGCTGTACACGGCGCTAAGGACGGCGCAGGCCGAGACCGGGCGCCCCTCGATCATCGCGATGCGCACGATCATCGCTTGGCCCGCTCCAAACGCCCGGAACACCGAGGCCGCGCACGGATCCGCGCTCGGCGCCGACGAGATCGCCGCCACCAAGCGCGTCCTCGGCTTCGACCCGGAGCAGTCCTTCGAGGTCGCGGGCGAGGTCATCGCGCACAGCCGCAAGGCCCTGGACCGGGGCGCCGAGGCGCACTCCGCCTGGGACAAGCAGCTCGACAAGTGGCGCGGCGCCCAGCCCGAGCGCGCACAGCTCTTCGACCGGATCGTCGCCGGTCAGCTCCCCGAGGGCTGGGAGCAGTCCCTGCCGGTGTTCGAGGCGGGCTCCTCCGTCGCCACCCGCGCCGCCTCCGGCAAGGTCCTCCAGGCGCTTGGACCGGTCCTGCCCGAGCTGTGGGGCGGCTCCGCCGACCTGGCCGGCTCGAACAACACCACCATCGACAAGACGTCGTCCTTCCTCCCGAAGGGCAACCCGCTGCCGGAGGCCGACCCGTACGGCCGTACGATCCACTTCGGTATTCGCGAGCACTCGATGGCGGCCGAGATGAACGGCATCGCCCTGCACGGCAACACCCGTGTCTACGGCGGCACCTTCCTGGTGTTCTCCGACTACATGCGCAACGCCGTCCGCCTCTCCGCGCTGATGCAACTCCCGGTGACGTACGTCTGGACCCACGACTCCATCGGTCTCGGCGAGGACGGTCCCACGCACCAGCCGGTCGAGCACCTCGCCTCGCTGCGCGCCATCCCCGGCCTGAACATCGTGCGCCCGGCCGACGCCAACGAGACGGCCATCGCCTGGGCCGAGATCCTCAAGCGGCACGCCACCAACCCGGCCCCGCACGGGCTCGCGCTGACCCGCCAGGGCGTCCCGGTCTACGAGCCCAACTCCGATGCGGCGCGCGGCGGTTACGTCCTCAAGGACTCCTCCACCGAGACCCCGGACGTGGTGCTCATCGCGACCGGTTCCGAGGTCCACCTCGCCGTCGAGGCGCGGGAGCGGCTGGAGGCCGAGGGCGTGGGCACGCGGGTGGTGTCGATGCCGTCCGTGGAGTGGTTCGAGGAGCAGTCGCGCGAGTACCGCGACAGCGTCCTTCCGCCGTCCGTGAAGGCCCGCGTTGCGGTCGAGGCCGGGATCGGTCTCACGTGGTACCGGTTCGTGGGTGACGCAGGACGCATCGTCTCCCTCGAACACTTCGGCGCCTCCGCCGATGCCAAGACCCTGTTCGCCGAGTTCGGTTTCACCGCCGAGAACGTCGCCGCAGCTGCCCGGGAATCCCTTGCCGCCGCGCGCGGTTGATCCGATCGCCAGAAAGAAGATGATCACAGTGACCGAAGTGACCGCCACCGCGGGAGCACTCAAGCGCCTGTCCGACGAGGGCGTCTCCATCTGGCTGGACGACCTGTCGCGCAAGCGGATCGAGTCCGGCAACCTCGCCGAACTCGTCGACACCAAGAACGTCGTCGGTGTCACCACCAACCCCTCGATCTTCCAGGCCGCCATCGGCTCCGGCGAGGGCTACGAGGAGCAGCTCGCCGACCTCGCCGTACGCAAGGTGACGGTCGAAGAGGCCGTACGGATGATGACCACCGCCGACGTCCGCGCCGCCGCCGACATCCTGCGCCCGGTGTACGACGCGACCGGCGGGCAGGACGGCCGGGTCTCGATCGAGGTCGACCCGCGCCTCGCCCACCACACGGCGGCCACCATCGCCGAGGCCAAGCAGCTGGCCTGGCTGGTGGACCGTTCCAACGTGATGATCAAGATCCCGGCGACGAAGGCCGGTCTCCCCGCCATCACCGAGGTCATCGGCGAGGGCATCAGCGTCAACGTCACGCTGATCTTCTCCCTGGAGCGCTACCGCGAGGTCATGGACGCCTACCTGGCCGGCCTGGAGAAGGCCCACGCCGCGGGCATCGACCTGGCGACCATCCACTCCGTGGCCTCCTTCTTCGTCTCCCGCGTCGACTCCGAGATCGACAAGCGGCTGACCGCGCTCGCCACGGACGAGGCCCTCGCCCTCAAGGGCAAGGCCGCGCTCGCCAACGCGCGGCTCGCCTACGAGGCGTACGAGGACGTCTTCTCCTCGGACCGTTGGACCGTTCTCGCGGGTGCGAAGGCCAACAAGCAGCGCCCCCTGTGGGCCTCGACCGGCGTGAAGGACCCGTCCTACAAGGACACCCTGTACGTCGACGAGCTGGTCGCGCCCGGCACGGTCAACACCATGCCGGAGGCGACGCTGAACGCCACCGCCGACCACGGTGACATCCACGGCGACACGGTGACCGGCGGCTACGCGCAGGCCCGCGCCGACCTGGACGCCGTAGAGCGACTGGGGATCTCGTACGACGTGGTCGTCAAGCAGTTGGAGGACGAGGGCGTCGCCAAGTTCGAGGTGGCCTGGCAGGACCTGCTGGACGCCGTCGCGAAGTCGCTGAGCGGCAAGGGGGGCGACGCGGAATGAGCGAGGAGCTTCCCGAAACGAAACCGGCCGAAGCAGCCGATGCAGCCGAAGGGGCGGACGTGCAGGCCCTGACCGTCGAGGAAATCACCGACGCGCTGACCGCCGACTGGGACAACCCGCTGCGTGACGAGCGCGACCGCCGGCTCCCCCGGATCGCGGGCCCGTCCGGGCTGGTCATCTTCGGGGTCACCGGTGACCTGTCCCGCAAGAAGTTGATGCCGGCCGTCTACGACCTGGCCAACCGCGGCATGCTGCCGCCGGGCTTCTCGCTCGTCGGGTTCGCCCGGCGGGACTGGGAGGACCAGGACTTCGCGCAGGTGGTGCACGACTCGGTGCGCGAGCACTCCCGGACCGAGTTCCGCGAGGAGGTCTGGCAGCAGCTCGCCGAGGGCATGCGGTTCATCCCGGGCGACTTCGACGACGACACGGCGTTCAAGCAACTGCGCGCCGCAGTCGACGAGTTGGACACCTCGCGCGGTACGAGTGGCAACTACGCGTTCTATCTCTCCGTACCGCCGAAGTTCTTCCCGAAGGTCGTCCAGCAGCTGAAGAAGCACGGGCTCGCGACGGCCGCCGAGGGCTCCTGGCGGCGCGCGGTGATCGAGAAGCCGTTCGGGCGCGACCTGAAGAGCGCGCGTGAGCTGAACAAGATCGTGCACGAGGTGTTCGACCCGGACCAGGTGTTCCGTATCGACCACTACCTCGGCAAGGAGACCGTCCAGAACATCCTGGCGCTGCGCTTCGCCAACCAGATGTACGAGCCGATCTGGAACCGGTCCTACGTCGACCACATCCAGATCACGATGGCCGAGGACATCGGCATCGGCGGGCGCGCCGGCTACTACGACGGCATCGGTTCGGCCCGTGACGTCATCCAGAACCACCTCCTGCAGCTGATGGCGCTGACCGCCATGGAGGAGCCGATCGCCTTCGACGAGGAGGCGCTGCTCACCGAGAAGCTCAAGGTGCTGAAGTCGGTGCGGCTGCCCCAAGAGCTGGGCGAGCACACGGTGTTCGGGCAGTACGCGGAGGGCTGGCAGGGCGGCGAGAAGGTCGTCGGCTACCTGGAGGAAGACGGCATCGACCCGCAGTCGAAGACCGACACCTACGCGGCCGTCAAGCTGGAGGTCGACAACCGCCGCTGGGCGGGCATCCCCTTCTACCTGCGCACCGGCAAGCGGCTCGGGCGGCGCGTGACGGAGATCGCGGTCGTCTTCAAGCGCGCCCCGCACTCCCCCTTCGACTCCAGCGCCACCGAGGAGTTGGGCCAGAACGCGATCGTCATCCGCGTGCAGCCCGACGAGGGCATGACGGTCCGGTTCGGCTCCAAGGTGCCGGGCACCTCGATGGAGATCCGGGACGTGTCCATGGACTTCGCCTACGGCGAGTCGTTCACGGAGTCGAGCCCGGAGGCGTACGAGCGGCTCATCCTGGATGTGCTGCTCGGCGACGCCAACCTGTTCCCGCGCCACCAGGAAGTGGAAGAGTCCTGGAAGATCCTCGACCCGATCGAGGAGTACTGGGCGAACAACGGCAAGCCCGCGCAGTACTCCTCGGGCAGTTGGGGTCCCAAGGAGGCGGACGAGATGCTCGCACGAGACGGACGGAGCTGGCGCAGGCCATGAAGATCGACCTGAGCGACACCACGGCAAGCAAGATCAACAAGGCGCTGGTGCAGGGTCGCCGCGACATCGGCACCCCTGCCGTGGGCATGGTCCTGACGATGGTCATCGTCACGGACGAGGAGAACGCCTACGACTCGATCAAGGCGGCCGAGGAGGCCTCGCACGAGCACCCCTCGCGCACCCTGGTCGTCATCAAGCGGC
>Ga0307515_10000442_pt1 | contig 99573 bp, 69 predicted proteins | sample 17_EM_MG_FD_194513 | JGI IMG/M metagenome (GOLD analysis project Ga0307515, IMG submission 194513) | Populus trichocarpa ectomycorrhiza microbial communities from riparian zone in the Pacific Northwest, United States - 17_EM | ecosystem: Host-associated > Plants > Roots > Unclassified | place...
TGTAACACACGTGTCGTTCTGATGATGCGTATACGTCACCACAAAGTAAAGGAGGTAGGTATGCAACGCGACCCGTCGCCTGGGCGACGGGTAGCGTGTAATTCTCCGTCAGAGTGTACGAGGTTCCGTCAGAGCCGTCAGAGCCGTCCGGAACACCCGGGTGTTTCAGACGGAAATTAGGGTCGTTGCTGATGAAGGATGTGTGAGAAGATGATGGTGGCCATTGGAGTCAGTCTGAGCGATTTTGCAAGTTCGGACCATGGGTAGGATGGGGAAGATGAGGATGATGAAGAGACAGAGCAGGGCAAGATGAGTGAAGATGACGAACCCGGCTGGGTGATGGGCACAATCTCCAACACGGTTCGACAGCACCTGGCGAGGTTTCAGCAGACGCAGATGAAGCTTCAGCCATTGACACAACCGAGATGGGGTGACACAGCCTGGTACCTTGGTGAAAGACGTAACAATTACGGCACGTGCGAATTAATCATTCTGGAAGTCGTTAAACCGGAAACAAATAAAGATGCCGCCACACCTGTGCCACAACATTTGGGGAGTGTATGGAGTGTCGTGATATTGTCCCTGGGATATTGCTAATGCCGCAAGAGACCACTTGCCCAGGAAGTAGTCATATTAGGCTAGGTTCTGGGAAACCACAGTCGGACAGAGGTATAGCCACTCTTGCGCCCGCTGTGCAGCCTGATTCGTCACGTATTCAGAATGGGAAGGCTGTTGAACCCGTAAGCTTTCACCGTTGCATATAGCCTCCCCAGCTAATTACCATATTGAAATCTTATCCAGACGAAGACATGGTTACAGCTTCAGCGTCATCGGAGGAATAGATAGGCAAATTAGTATTGTTGACGTCATATCTCGGTGAAAAACAATTGTTGTACAAATTTTGCTATCTGTCAGCATTGTGATGATTTTATTGACCAAATTGTGAGACATGAGAATTCGTTTGTGCATTTGGAAGGGTCAAATGCTCCATGCGAATGTTGCAGAACCCAAATAAACTTCTATGACGGCCAATGAGCTCGATTTCAGATTGCCTATTACTGTTATAGGAGAAAGCAGAAGCTATAATAGTGACGAAATACACTAACAGAATTTAAGTGCATGAAATCATACGATTCATAGAAAGAGCGGTCTGTGCTCTATCCGAAACAGTCTGAATTACAACCGTCATGCTGCATTTATCCATGCATCCAACTGCATTACTCTCCGCACAGACCAGGTGCACATGGTTGAGATTTTTACAATTGCTTATGGTACGTCATGGAAATGAAGGAGAAGAAGCTGCATAAGGAAAGGTGAGGCAGTCGAGCGATATTAAGAACAACTAGTGATATGATCTACATTCCATAATTTGCTGGCCAAAAGCGCGGCAATGTGATAGCGCTATGTCATTACTCACTCAGATAACATGGATAGAGGTTGATCAGAAATCGTGAGGCCCCAAATTTTCTGAATGTAATTGATAATACCTAGAAATGCGATATTGGATGTCAGTAATGGATATGCAATTTGTTGCATACAATGATTGATTGTACGAATGCTGTTTTGATGTGTTTACTGTGAGCATCAACACACCTTCAATGATGTTTAGTTTCACTCATTCCACAATGAAAGGGCCCCATTGTCTTGTCCTTCCAAAGTAAATGCGTTGGTCGGCATAATGGCCAGAAAGGTCAATGGCATGCTCATTGCCCAATCTGAAACGTGAGTGTCAACGCAGCGTCAACGAATCTTAGTCTCACACATTCGACAATCAATGGGCGGCACTGTCACCCCCTGCTAAACTTAATCTTCTGGTTGTCGTTATAGCTTAAGAGACAAATGGCATGCTTCTCGCCCGATCCTAAAAATAAGCTTGAAAAGAGCGTCAACAATTTCTGGCCTTGCATCTTCAGAAATCCAAGGGATGTGCGGCGACATTGACCCATCATTGAAATATCGGCTGCCTTTGTAGGTTACGATGCTGCGACAACATCGCTACTATGTCCTAAATATGAGCGTCAACGGAGCATCCATGATTTTTGGCTTTGCATTTTATTAAATCCAAGGGTTGGGCAGTGAGATTGACTCATAATCGAACTGTCGGCCGCCTCTCTGGGCAAAAATGCTTGGGACAGCATCGATCCTATGTCCTAAACCTGAGCATTAACAGAGCGTCAACGGAGCGTCAACGATGGTCGGTCATGCAATATGCAAACTCCAAGGGCTGTGCATCGACATACACCTTTAATCATCCTATAGGCTGGCTTTGTGAGCAAAAATCCCAGGAACAACTCCGCTACCGCCCCTTGAAAATAAGTGTCAGCGGAGTGCCAACAGGGTATGTGGGGCTCAGTAAGCTTCACTGCAACGAAATGCCTTGCATCGTTCGTAAATGGAGTTTTTAATGGTCTGTCCTGTCGGTATGACCCTGTATACAACTTAATAACTATGCATGCAATGTCTCACAGGTTTCACTTATGTCTTTCTTGTAGCTCAAGAATCAATATTTAAGCACCAGCATTCTACTCTACAATCAGGTAAATTTTGACAGTCTCTCAACTGGAATTAGACAGCTTTCAAATTCCTACAACCATGTCGGCTTCCCGATCTATGAATCCCGCGTTCCGAGAGGTTATGATATCTTCCAACAATGAACATGTCTTGATTCGTGATTTGAGCGACCTTACATTACAAATCATATTCGATGCGTGGTGCGCTTCAATGAATGTTGGCTCGAAACGTCAAATTACTTCGAGTGATTCTAGACATGCATCTTCGTGACGCTTTTATTAGCACTGCCGAAATGAGCAGGCTGGCAGCCCTGACATGATAGCTATCGTTCGTCATCAAGTGCTTCGCCATCCATCAGAACATTGGACCAGCTCCATGGGGAAACACTTGCAGGCAAAACCCACAGTGCAAAGTTAAATGAATTAACAGACCCTGAGGTTTCTGAATTGACCAGTACAACTGTTGATGAAACCACTTCAGCCATATCAAAGAGGCAAGGCAGTCGCAGAATTGCGATAGTAAGCTTGCAAAAGATATTCATATTCGAAAGTTCCATCTTACTTATATTGACTCAATTGACAGAACGAACTCTCTAAACTGGCAGCAAAGGACTACCTAACTGCCAAATTTCACCATGATACCTGGAATCGCTACTTCATGTTGGGATTTGTTTTGGCTGATATTCCATGGACTGCTATATCAAACCTCGAGCTGTGGCGGTCATTGAAGGCATTAAGTGGCGAGCTCATGCTGCCATCTGCCAGCACCCTTGACAACAGTTGCCGGAGGGAACACTCACTGACTGGGGATGCAATTCAGAAGCAATTGCCGTCATGAAACTAAGATAGCATAGCTTTAGAAGGGTGGACTTCAACAACCAAATTAGCGATACCATTGGTCATAGGATACATTATGGATCGAAATTGGGCGTTGCGAGATTCACAACTCAGATTTGATGAGCTTGATAGCTTGTTCTCTTTCTATTTTGAATGCTAATTGAGAATAATTGGTCAAGGGTCAACCTACTGGAACAAGGCTAGCCATACAATTGAAGGAGGTTATGGATCGTTTCGAGCATACTGATGGCCGTTTACTTGGAATTACGACAGATAATGCATCTTCAAATTACTGGATGACTCAGGAACAACAATCAACCTTTGAGGCCTTGGGAATCAGGTGACCTGCAATGAGAAACCACCTACCATGCATGGCGCACGTTATTCAGCTTGTTTTGGGTGCTTTCATGAGCAATGTCGGTGTGAAAGGCTGCACCAAGTCTTTGGAAGCGCATGAGCGTGATCAGCAATCTGGAGAGAATGAAAGCACAAACATAGGGAAGAGCCAAAGACAGCAAAAAGAAGGCAATGCTAGACTCAACATGGTGTCGGCTATGCGACCGGGTTTGGCAAAGATGATTGAGCAAGTATGTATTTCAAGACATTCTGAAAGATCTGAAAGTAACCTTCATATAGCAGAGAATGCTTGCTGCGTTGATTACACTGACACCTGGTCATCGAAACCATTTCATTGACTGTCAAGAGGCCAAAGTACGAATCACAGTACAACCTGTGATGGATGTGAAAACACTGTGGAATTCGACTCTGGAGTTGCTTGAGCAAGCCTACCAATTATGAGAATTCACCTGCCAGTGGCTGAAGAATCCAAAATACAGCGACTACAGGCCACTCTTCACAAAACAGGCTGAATGGACAATGGTCAAGTACATCATGGAAGTTTTGAGGCCATTCCGATACTGGACCCTGTGGATGTCGAAATGGCATATAGTTACTTTGCATCATGTCATCACTGTCTACAATGACATGTTTGATCATATTGATGGCTTTGTGTAAGCTTTGGCTGAGAACAAGATGCAATGGAAGGAAGAATTGTACTTCGCTGTAAAGGTTGCGCAGCAGAAGCTGTCCAAATATTATGGTGACGTCACTCCAATGACCGGTCTGTTTCTCATTTTGGCACATATCCTTGAGCCTTTCCGGAAGTTGCGAACATTCAGGAAGTGTGCCAAGGGGAAGCATATAAATCCCAAGGACGAGACTTCTTAAACTACCCAATACAAGGAAATCTTTCTGGAGTATGTAGGGAACGAATACTGTGCCAAACATCAACGAATGTCCGTCTCGAACAATGAAAATGTTCCACACTGCATTATGTTCCCCTCTGGGAAGGCTTCTGGATTCGTTCAATCGTCTTTTGATCCACATTTTTTGTCCAGCGTCAATGAAGTTTACATAACACCTAATTGGATGGCTGAAACGACACTCGGACAGAGCGATCACTCTGCAAGCTTATTGATAATGGTAAGCGTCTATTTGAATTCACCGCCTAAAGCGACAAAGAATGGGGTGCGAATTAATTCAAATCTTAACGATTACCACTCCGTCCCCATGGAGATTAGCGGTACATTTTGGTTGCTGGATATCACCATCTGGTGGTGCCAGCAAGACAAAACACACTTAAAGTATGCCGAACTCACCAATGTGGCGATAGACATATTCTCTATTATACCACATGGTTTCGGAATGGAGGCCAGTGTTTCCCTAGGGCGAGACAATATAGGGTGGACTCAGTCTAGAGCCACTGGCGAAATGCTGCGTGAAAGAGTCATTATGACGCAGTTTGCTTGAGCCATTAAGGGAATATTGGCGTGTGTTTGCGCAGCATTGGATAACATGGAAACTGAAAAGGACTTGGAATTGAAGAATGCGGCAGAGGAAAGGCAACTGCACAGAATGGCCAAGGTCCACGAATGAATGGCGATGTGGCAGGGTAGCCAAAACCTATGTGCTACACAGAAGCAATCCTGCGCTCAAAACTAGCAGTGGACAGCCATAGGATCCATTTCAGTTACCGAAGAGATCCTCAAAGCATCCTGTTCGAACTTCGAATGAGATGGTGCGGCTGCATTTACATTCTCAGACAGATCACCTGTGTCACAAGCTTTGTCTGAAAAGGACCTCTCGGGAGGATGAGCTCAACAACTCAGCATGTGCCGAAACAAACGAATCGACCGCCATTCAGCCGAAAGTGATAACGATGGTGCACCTGAAAGACTTTCCGACATCGAAAATTGCACTCACTGGAATGGTGACATGGATAATCCAAACAACAGCAAAGAGGACTGCGAGGCAGAGGATGAATCCGATATAGAGCCAGGCGATGGCATCAAGGCTTTGGAATGCCCACAGCACTGGGTTGTGAGTGCCGCACCAAATGTTCCCGGATGTATTCTGCAAACACAGAGTGCAATGAAAAAGGCTGGAACAGGGTTGATGACTGTCAGCGCAATGGTAAGTAGGAGGAATCAGGGAAAGAAGAACACGTAGGACAGATTGGGTCAATCTGTGTGCACCAGGTTCTATATGTTGCTTGACCATGAATTTCACTTGTAGAAATATTATGAGACAATATTGAGCAGTTGCATGAGGATATTTGTTCATAAATAAAACTATACCTGGGGAAATGTAATATTCAGAGAGATATATCAATTTTGGTAGAATGAGAGAGGCCTGTGGAAGAATATTACTGGGCTCGGCTATGCCACCAGGTTGAGTTTCAATCGGACAGCAAGGCACCCAATACGTGCTGAACGATATTTATAAAATCATTGATGGAAGGAGATATTGACTATACAATACATTACAATGAGCGTCAATTGAGCATCAACAATATTTGGTCTTGCGTCTGGGGTAATCACACCGCCGATAGGTTGCAGACATTTATAAATGAATTTCTGGCCTCCTTTGTAGGCAAAACAGACTTCAATACTCTCCCTGCCCCATCTGGAAAATGAGCATCAATGGAGCATCAACAATTGTTGGTCATGTATCTTTGGTAATCCATAGGGCAACAGGTTGCAGACGGTCATAAACAATGTATTGGCCACCTTTATAGGACAACGAGAGAAGAACATGGTCCCTGCCCAATCTTGAATTTGAGCGTCAACGGAGCGTCAACTATTGTTGGTCATGTATCTTGCGTAATCTGTAGGGCAACAGGTTGCAGAGAGTCATAACCAAAGTATTGGCCACCTTTATACGAAAAAGAGAAAATGACATGCTCCCTGCCCTATCATGAAAATGAGTGTCAACAGAGCGTCAACGATTGTTGGCCTTGCATCATAGTTAATCCCAGCGCAATATGGCCGTTATTATCTATATACATCGTTTTGACTGTTTTTGTACCTCAACAGGCTCAAGAACACTTAGTGGTAGCTCGGTAAGTGTAATAAGTTGTTACTTTCCCGCAGGATGTGGCGGGAATATCCCTTCAATATTTGCCAATTCAGGCTGCCATATCCTTCTGTAAGGATGCGTGAGAGCAAGTACCACTCATATTTCCGAAGATGAATGACCAAACATGGTTGACGCTCATTTTCAAGATGGGGTAGGGAGCGTTTCGCCTTCACATTTGACTTTAAAGGCTGCCAATACTTCATTTATGGCAGTGTAAAACCTGTCACCCCCCAGAATACCAAAAATACACTACCAACAATCGTTGATGCTCCATGGACCCTCATTGTCAGGATGTGGTCGGGTGCGTGTCTCCGCTTGTTTTGATCATCCAGGTGGCAAATACATTGAAAACAAACAGTGATGTACAAGTGTCACTATTTTGCGATCAACAGTAGTGTATGTGAAAACTACAATACATAGTGAAACCCAAAACACAGGACCGGCCATTGGAACGGACTGGTCTCACCAAACATGGCAAAACCCGCTGGTTGATGGGTATGGGTCCGTGTTTTACCCAGCAAGAGGCAGCAGGTCGGGTTTTTGGATATGTCTGGCACCAAACCGCCCTGTTTTCGCGGTCCAAATTCGGACTGCTGGCAGGATACGCGGCCTCATTACCAACACTTGGCATATGCATCATGATTGAAAATCGATCACTAGGAGGAGGACTATGTATATACACATATCTAGGCAACACACCTTCGATTTGGGATGCAAGAGCTCCCTCACCATCACCAGGTGGCACAGACTGCGTTCCGTGCAGATAGGGCACCAGTTTCAGTGTCAGCAGACTGACTCCCTCTGGAGCAGGTACACCCGTGCCTGTGCGCCTCCAGAGTGTCAGGATGTTCTGTGTTGTGCCATTTTGCCAAAGAAGGAAGCTGTCCATTTGATTTTCCCGAAGCATGGCCGGGTGTCTTTCCATTGCACCTTTCACATATTAAATCCCCAGGAAGTCTACTCCCCACTTCTTCTCTTCTCGGACTTTGGGCCGAGGTTTCTAGATCAGTCATTGAATTTCTATCATTGCGGCGCCCAAAAACTCTCATGTGGCCATTTTGGCCATATTCAAGGCAAGGTGCATGTCAGACTGTTCCAGCAGTACCCAACCTCCTTGCCTTGCCATAGTTGCAGACATGTTGAAGCCCTACAAGAACTAAGTTGCTGCATCTACATATCAGATTCGGCTATTACCTCTACGATATACACATCCATAGCATCCTCTAAAGTGGTCACAGCATGTTCTTTCCACTATCGGGGATGCTTATGACTAAATTCGTACTCAAAACTCCCAAAGTTTACATCATCACGATGTTTGATTTCGCGGACTGTGTGGACAAATGCCTTTGTAGACCATGGAGGTCTCCATTTATGGGTGGCTGTAAATTGGTCACACAGCTCTCTATGTACACCAGCTGTATGTGTAATTGTTCGGTGTCGGCCATCTACCTCGATCCGACAATACTCACATCCAATCGTGTTCTGCTTCTGATTGTTGCCGCTTCTTGTTCCACTGACAATTTTTAACTATGCCGCCAAGGTCATAATTTCGGTGGCTGCATTTGCACCGTCACGGTATACTCAGAGGGGTCTGCGATGTAGTAGGGTCCAAGCGTGTGCCATATTGCATGAAGCGCCTGTCGTTCTGCTCAATTCCAATTCACTCTCACCGTGCTGAGGTGTCTGTGGAGCCATGATTTACTGATGTGGAAGTGAAGAGAGGATGATAACTAAAAGATGTGGGACGTCCTGAGGATGATGATAACGAAATGAAGTGGGAACCCATGAGGTATATATATAGTTAGCTTCAAGTGAACATGGAATGCGTAACAGGCACCTTCCACGGTGTACACAAGTTGAATCCTGCTGTGTAATGCTGCAGATTACGCGGGTTTCCAACCGTCCTGCAATTTGCACCAAGTTTGTCCGATGATGTGTATCGGTTTACAGTGATAAGTTGAGGTGAACGACCACCGAAATCTGGTGTTTCTGAGATATATACAGCATATGCTTCGATGGACAGGATGTCTGCTGATGTTTGTCTCAAGAAATCCCCGGGATCATACTGGAAACAGATGCTAAACATCATATCATGATGTATAGTTAGCATTGATATTCCCAATGTAGTGACCATCAAAACTCAGATTTTGCTTTGTTCCAGTCGATTAAGCATACCAACCTGGACATACAAGACCCAGCTTGCCTCCTTGTAGACCATATCTTGCAACATCCAACATCTCGCCCATCAACAACCTAAACGCAAAATACATTGGTCTATGCTCTGACGAAGAACCTTTTGCCACCACCAGCAGGCACATACAGCAAATGGACCAAGTGCACCCCACGATGACATCACCAACGGCACCAAGGCATGAGCAGCTTGGACGCTGGAAAATTCCGAGTGCTTGGAGAATTGCGTAGATTGCGATCCAAAATGCGGCATGTGGCGGGGAGACGACGAGAAATGCACTGTTCAAGCAATGAACAAAAGGAGCAATGGATCGAAGATTATGTCGATAGAGAGGCTGCTGTGGCAAGGAAGCGAGTTGAAGACCCAGCCACAGCAATTGAGCAGCAGCAGGAAGATATGAGAAAAGCTGAAAATGCAGGATTGACAACCACAACGCCTGAAACAACATTTCAGGAGATGTTGAACGCCATTGCAGATGGTCTGAGCGATCTTGCAAGATCCGACGATGGGGAGGATGGGGATGATGAGGATGATGATGAAGAAGATCCTGAGCTGGGCAACATCAGCAAAAACTAAATTTCCCTCATCAAATTTATCTAGTATATTGTACCCACAAACTCCAAAAAATGAACTCGAGGTTTCCTTGAAATATGGCAATGCTTTACTGTTCCAGAGTGTGCTTTGAGTGGTCGCAATGTTGCTTTCTAGCGTCACGACCAGTGTACCCACTTTTGTAATTGTGACAAGGAGCACTTGGCAAAAGGTTCACACTTCGTTTGGTAATATCACAAATCATCTCTCAGCATACTACTATGTCACCCGATTCAATTAGTGCTCGTGATCATGGGACTACTCGCTCCATACGTTGAATGAAACATGTAGTTTTTGTTGTTAATGACCCTTGTGGCTTAATTCGACCTATGATAGTTGCCATGCAGAAGTGGTCCACAATGATAAATTGGTTGATGCACCATTGTCAGTACTCTGCAGTTCAACCGTCCCAGGAGGGTAATGCATCATCACGATCATGATTTCACGCAGTTGAGATCAGACGTCAGTAAACCATCAGTTCTATTGGATTTACTTCAATTATGATATACCAACAAAACCTAGACTAAAATAGCACACAGAGGACATTCTGAATCCGATCACTGCCACCATTCCTAACCTCCAAGCAACATCGCACCCTCTAAAATTGTACTTCCATCGACTAATCCCCTATTCGCAATGGAGGTAATGTTGGTGATGCTGGTGATGTCGTTGCTGTTGCTGTTGCTGTTGCTGCAGGGGATGGGCTGGCTGCAACTGGCAATGGCAGACAAACCCATAGGCAGAACAGCTGAGAATCGCATGCTAGCTTCAGTAGCAGCAACAAAGCTGCTAAGACCATTAGAAGAATTGTCAGGCTGCTCCATCAGCTTCTCCGTCGCATAATCATGGAACTACTCATCAACGCTGCCCTGATCTTTGTGAGGTTGGGCCATCGCTGGGTCCATACCAGTTGAGTGGATCCTTCACTGAATTATGCTGTGGATATTGTCTTTCTGTGTGGCTTGAACCGCTGGTGAAGAAGAATGAAAATCCGTCTCGAGACGATGAAATTGATCTCTGCATTGATTATTCACCGCATCATGAATGTTTCATGTATCGCACCTACATTGTGCTCCACCTCCTGAAACACACTTTGGCGGGACCGTAAACTTGCCTGTTTCGCAGGCTGACAGACAATTGGTGATAGCAGCTGCGGTGGGGGCAATGAATGTCGGGTTGATTTTATCAATCAATGATCTATCTTTCATTCCCATTTGAAGTATGCCATAGAAGTATGACCTGTGAATATGATCCACAATTTCAGTCACTGCAAATCGAAACTTGCAGTCCTATATTGGTCATGAAGACAACGATTAAAGGAGAAGGGAACATTGAACTTACCTCACCAACGTTTCTGGGGTATGTATACCTCTCGTTTGCCAATAGCCCGGCCGACAATTTTCGGATCCCGGTAGGCAACTGTTGTCAAAATCCGTATATACAGTCGATTGAGGTATTTCTGCGGTACACCATTGCCGCACGGGAGCAAGTCATCTTTACCAGTGCACAATGTACAATGTCAGGGAAAAAATGAATCGTTGAGATGATTCATTTACCACTGAAATGTAAGCATGTGGCGGTTCTGAGTTTCCCTGGGCTGGATCCATCCTGGCGATTTCCTCATACAGCCAACGATGCATCTGGGCGGTCTTCACCGCATTCCTAGCAAAGGGATTCACAAACATCGAGTAATTGATAGCTATAGGCTTTACACGTGCCAGGACAATCGACGCAATGCCTGAAACGGTTGTCTGGGCGTTGTATTCTGTGCCGACGATAAGGCCGGTCACGTGGTCAACAAAGGGCTCATATCCCCTCGGAATTCCAGCTTTCCATGCAACCAATTGCTCACCAGCTTTGTTTCAGTGCTTCCTCTAGTAATTATATACATAAATAGGCTGATTCAATCATTCAAACGCTTATTCGGATACCTTCTTGGATTCCACCTGTGCAGGCTTGCATTCATCCTCCTCTTCAGAGACAAGATAGAACTTGTGATGCTCAGGATATAGGGGTTGCGCCAACGTAGGAGTCAATTGAGTTGCCACGACTCGTTTTGGAAGTGTAGATGTGAAAGAATCTTCTAATTGCCGCGTGCCCAGTGCTTTCCTGCATGATTGCAAAGAGGCTTGTCATGGGATTCTGAATTGTCATTTCGCAGTTCTTCATAATTGTCAGGTATCGTTCAGAGATCGTCATCGTGATCCCTGGTGTGGATGGATTGTCTGCTTCTCCTGGTGCTGAACGGAAGCGGAGGAGGAGGAGAAGTGCAGCGCCTTCTTGTCATGATTTAAAATGGTGATGAGTGATAAGTACGAAAGAATTAAAGGAGTGATTAAAGGAAATGTTGATGAATTTATAGTAACTGAATTATAGCATTGTGTAAAGGAAAGAAAGCATTGATATGATGAAACGCATTGTCGTGATGCGTCTTTTTATCCTGTCGACGATTCACGGATCTTGGCTTGCACCACCTCCCACACTTCCAAGTCCTTGGATGGATGGGAATTCGAACTAAGCATGGCACATAACAAGCATGCCCCAGGGTTGTTGATTAGCTTCCTGTAGAGAAGATCGTTATCGCAACGAGCTAGACAGTGTTCGTGTTTCACTAAGCATTCGGGCTAACTTCGGCTGGGTGAAGATACCGAACTACCAATTACATGACAGCCATACACAGAGTACTATCACTGCTACCATGCCTTTCCGAAAAACAAATGTCTCGATGATTAATCCGAACATCATGAACTCTCAACCCAGCCCTTCATGCGTGAATATGAATGATGTAACAATAAACTCAACAAAACACCAAAAAGGGACCCTAAATCTCACCAAACAACTCCAAATTATCACCTATCCATCCACCCTCCAAAGTGCCAGGAAAATACCCACCCACAATGCATATCCTTCAACAACTGTCCAGCCAGCGCATTCCATCTTCATAACGAGTAATTTGCGGCTGGGCGGCTGCGTGTATGCTTTCTATTGGCCAAGGAGCCTGAAGAGGGAGAATTCACGACTTGATTGTCCTCGCGTAGCCAAGCCACATTCTCATCTGACACAATGCTTTACTCGTGATTGTCAAAGAGACCAAGAGCACAGTTTCCGATGACTTCAAGGTATCGCTGCTGTCTTAGGATTCTCTTTTCACAATTCGATTCGAACTTTTGGAAGTTTGTTTTCGTCGTCGGGAAGTTTCATTGATTTGGGCTCTGAGTCCCAGCATCATCATCTGATTGCTCCCCGATATCGTCGCTCATATCCTTCCCTGGAGGTGCGAGGATGCCATCCAGAGACAGGTTGCTGCGGCCACCACGCATAAGCGTCTGGGCACCAGCTGTGCCATCGGCTTTTTGGCCACGGTAAACGACACATGAAGCGTTGGGTTGTTTAACTTCATCGCCACCTTTACCCATCCAGCAGAAGGATTGTGATCAATGATTGGGGTAACATTATGGGCGTATGGACTACCATCTCCATCGGGCTACTCCCGGCAGCGCCAAAGGTCTCGGATTTCCCCGGCTGGCGTCTGGCAGACTGGTGATCTCAGCATTCACAATTGACAGAGTGGTGAGCTCACCGATTGACATAACTATCGGAAGTATCTATTCATCATCTACAGGCCCGTTCTATGAGAATAACTGAGCATTGTTTTCATCCATCCTCTTCCCAGCAATGTCGGGATCCACAAAGGTGATGGTAAAGCTAAATGGCTCGACAACAACATTGGTCGAGGCATCGCAACGCGCCCTACTTGGCGAAGACCTGTGACCAGAGGTTTCTTCATCGTCGTCTTCTGTATCTACACATCATCAGGAAGAGCAAGTGAGGCATTAGGGCAATGGAATAGGAACCAACGTGCACGAGTTCGCATTTCTTCGTCAAGGTTTCGTTGAGCAACTTCTTCCTTATGTGAAGGCCAACCTCCACGATCTCCTCCAGTGCTGCCTTGAGTGTCTGACCATTGAGATTGATCTTGTTAGCCATGTACCATTTCAAACGAGGCCTTTTAGACGCCAGAGGACTGATTCGAGTGACGCAATGATTGATCAGGTGTTCCGACTGCTCGGAGCCAGCACCTTCCATGTTGAAGATGCTCATGGACTTGGTAATCTCCCAGACGCGCTCCCTCACTTTAATATCTATCCATTGTGTTGTCAAGCCACCCTAATTCTGCCAACTCCCCATGGTTTCGGATGCCTATTAGTTGACTCCAACACGAGCTTTCTCGTCCCAGACGTGGACTTGTAGAGTTGGCATCTGGATTTTATTAGCATCTGCGAAGACTAATTTCGGCAACGAGACGACATCTCATTACAATTTAGGTTCTCAATGGTGGTCAATCATTGAGTGGTGGATACCCAATGCTTGTTACTCTAAACAAGAGTTGGGAGTGTTGAATTTATCATCAACGGTGATACGATGCGGCAGCAGAGGTAAGGAGAGCGTGTCGAAGGTTCTGGAGATTATGAGTAAGGTGGGCAGGCAAGGCGAATATATATATGCGCTTGGAGGGTTTTCTTGATGCTGCGACAGCTTGGCCGCAATTCAGCTAGGAAACACTTTGGTTGGGATTATCTCAGTGCCCTGATTCGTCGACTGAACACTTAAGTTCATCACAAAGATGACTAAAAGTATTCTCTGCAGTTATATCGTACTCGTTTGTGCATGCTCGAGCACTTGTACCCCACGATGACGTCACTCGGTTAGTATCTAAGGTGAATGCACAGTTCATGTAAGGTACGAACTTAACACAGAGTGACAACCATAAAGCAGGCAATGGGTGTAGAAGGGTCTTGTGAGGGTGCAAAACAATCGCAGTGATGAGCTGAATGCAGATGCAGTATACTTTTCATGATCCAAGGGATGTTGAAATTGAGGGGGCGAAAAAACACGTTGCAAATGTGTAAAGAAGGATGAGTGAAATCCTACCAGAGTGGTAGGACCCCATTTGGGAAAAAGTGAATCGAGGTGCGGCTTTGTCTCAGGACGATCCGGCTTGCAATGATATGAGTAGTTCAAAGACCATCGAGACGCTTTTAAACATCTTTGCGACATGTCATTTAGCTAACAAAACATGGATCTCCGGCATCAGTGTCTGTACTGCTCAAAGACATATTCCTACATCGAGGCTTACATCTCTCACCTCCATCGCGACCACCAAGAAAGGATAGTATACATATCAGTCGACCAACTGCCATTTGATGGTTTTGAGATCCAGCTCGATATTATTCTACTTCCATTCATCGAAGAACCGCGTTGCGACCCATTTCTTCACCCTTCCGACGCTAATTCAAGCAATACAGAAGCTGTCAGCGACAATGCGTCTATCGATCCAGAGCAACCTCCAGTCTGGACATGTATGTATCGTACTCCATGCTTGGCCAACTGTCAAGCCGGCAAGCCTATTAGTAACAAGTATTTCAATATCTTCGACGATGAATGTAATCTATGGTCACCGTTTGCTTGTCAGGTGGAGTATCAATTCGCGCACTGGTGTGTCATGTTCGTCTTGAGCAGAGCTGCGATCCACAAGCTTTTCAGGAACCCTACAATGGCCACTGTCAGCAACTGCACTTTGTCCAACACTTCATTCAAAAGGTTGAATGTAATGTTCTAAGCGATGGGCATCGACATTTGGAAATCTGGCAAAGTGTGTTACAATTGTTTAGCCAAGGCAAACAACCTTCACTACAACGATTACGCATGTTTCGTTTACCGCAATCCTGTTGAATGCATTGAGTTCCTCATGAAATAGCCTGCGTTCAGGGAACATACTTCGTATTCTCCAGCAATGAATCCAATGATGCTGAGGAACATATCTACTCAGAGGTGAAATCATGCGACTGGTGGTGGAATGAACAGGTACGTTGGTTGAATTACATCATAGCCACAATGATGTTGCCCCCTTCAATAGCTACGGCAGCCGCTTGAAGCTACGGTTATCCATTTATTCGCCAGTTCAGACCAGACACATCTCACAAATTATTCGTGTGACGAGATGGAGTGGCCACGATATTTGAGTCTCAGAAACATTGACTCGATGTTTAGATCACAGCCTTCGAATCTTTGAAGCATGCTTATTGCCCTTCTTCCTGTTGCTCTGAAATATCACCTCAAAGGACATGGAAAAACCACTGCCGTGTTGGCAGAACAAATCCAAAATCAAGAGGATTATAGGAAGAACTTTGAGCATAGTTTTCGTCCTCATGACCCACTTTCCCACACTGGAAAGCTTCTGCCTTGTGTGGATGGTTGGATGCGGCAATGTGATTCTGTCATCTGTGCATGGATGGCTGATGACTTTTGAAACATTCACTTGCGCTCATTCGAGCAGCCCCATTGCCCTCGGTGTGAAGCACGGAAAACATCGTTTGGAGTAGGGAAGTCGTTGTTGTGGCACTTTTGAGACCACCAGCTATACTTACAGAAGATGATACTCGTGACTCAGGGAGATCAGATGGAGAGACCGGACGCAAGACAATATCTGGAAGATCCAAAGGTTGGATCCTCAGAAGGAGTCATCTGGAATGCAAAATACATCTCCCCGACCACTATTTTTGAACCCGATATGCATCATACCATATATCTCGGTATGCTTAAGCATTTGATGAACTGGGTATAGTCCGCCCTCGAACTTGAATATTCCAGGATCGACAAATTCAACCAGCTCTGGGCAACGATTCCTCCACATCCTGGCTTCACTCAATTCAACAAACCATATAGCCAGGTGATGCAATGGAGTGGTAAGGAGATGAAAGCACTTGGGCGAGTGATTGTCCCAGTTTCCACGGTGACTCTTTTAAACCCTTTCGGCGAGGCAGAGAATTCCCTTCACACAAGCCCTGCTGTGCGTCAAGAACTTTGTGCATATTCACCTTATGGCATGTGACCGGTACCATACTGAGGCCACGATTGAGTACATGGAGAATTATCTGGAGGAGTTTCATTGTCACAAAGATGTTTTCAGTGGATTCCGCAGCAGTGATTCTGCAAAGAAGATCTCGGAAGCCTTCAAAAAGCAGCTTACTCTGGACAAACAGGATGAACGGGAGAGTGACTCCGCTTGGAACAATCTTTCTGCAGCTGCAAAACATCGATGCATTGATGAAGATAAAACCCAGATCAGGTCAGAAATTGCACAACATCTTGTCGGCGAATAGGGTTCCAACTCTGTGATGATGCATCTCCGGAACCACTTCTCTGACCATATCCGCCAGCTTGGCAACCTCTTAAATGTAAGCTCTGAACTCCCAGACAAAGCGATGATGGATCATAAAGAAGCATACCGACACTCAGATCAGCATGAGGCCGCCTTCCAGATTTTACGGAAGAAAGCCCAAAAAGAGGTGTTTCAGTATTGAGAGCTGAATGCAAACACTGCAAAACAATGTCGTGACAATGATTTGCCTCTAACCAAAGCACCTATCAAGCGGATGATGAACAACCCACCACCAGAAATCAATACCCTTGATGACTTAGCCGAGCGGTGTGCAATGCCAAACAGGGAGCTGCACAATCACATTGCTTGGTGTTTCAAGAGATTTGACGACTTCACAGATTATATAGATCACGAAGAGTAGTGCAGACGTCTCGATGATGCAAAATACATACAATACATCGAGGTAGCAATTGCGGTGACGTCTTTTTAATGCGAAGAGCTAGCAGTTCATATGGTTCATTGCACTGGGTCCAGAAGGTGGAGAAAGCACAAGCCACCAAGAATTGATACAGTGCGTCACTGGATGGGGATGAGTCCAGATAACCACTTTGAGTCGACTGCTTGACACATTACTGCATTGTTGAAGTGTCTTTTCGTCGTCGAGGGTGCTGAATCGAGCATTCAATCACTTGTTGCCTTTGTTCAGAAGTTCACAACAGTTCTGATACATCAGGCTGCTGGTATGGTGATTGTCGAGGAGAGGCATCAACCTCCGATGACTTCTTTGCACGACAGAGGCTCCCACCGTAAGCATCGTTTCGGAGTCGGAATCACTGATATCATCCCTCTAAGCACAATTCAAGGAGGAGTGCACTTTCTTCCGCTGATACCGCAGCCAGATGGCTCGCGATGGTACTTGAGCAACATGATTGACTTGATTTCTTCCAATTTGTTTTAGATGTAGATTATTCAACTCGATGCTTGAAGTAATCGTTCCAGCGATATATAGGAATCTGGTGAGTATTTACTCTGGGTGTGTCCATTTTTGTAATGGGAGTTGTGCAAGCTTGTGTATAATCGATGTCTCTAGGGATTAAATAGTTGAGAACATTCTTGAAATCAATGGAACAGTTCAAAAAACAGTCAAAACAATTAAAATCTAGAGAACAAACGTGAAAGAAACAAGAGCAATGAATTAGCTTCAATGACTAAACACGATTTTGAGATGTCGTGACACCGCAATCTCATCATTGAACACTTCAAAGCATAGTGGCAGATTGCAAATATGTCGCTTGCATTATTGGTAGAGGATGTGGAGAAGGTTCAGTGGGTGGGATCCATTGTCGGAAACCAATTTCACATGTTGCTGATGAAGCTGAGCGAACCCGAAAAAGCTGGCAGGGTGACCAGCACAAACTGCAAAACGGTACAGCATCACATGGAGGGGTTTCGGCAGCAGCAGATGCAGCTTGATGAAATCACGCAACCCGGCTAGGGAGACACCACTGACTACCACCATGAGATAGATAAGATCAACAGGACTACCAAAATGAATGTTCCAGCTGTCGTTCAACCTCACATGGAAGATAATGCAGCCTCATCTGCACCGACAAGATTTGGTGAGCCTATGGATACTGTTGATAGCTTCCCCGGAACATCCCAAATGCCGCAAGTGACTCCTCAACCATGGAGTTGTCCCTTGAGGCTAGGTTTGCGGAAACCCAGATTCACAAACGCATTCAGTCTTTCCCGCTGGACACAGCGCCCGATTCGTCAATGTTTAAGAAATCAAAGCCTGTCAAACTTGTAAGCTTTTACACCTGCATATACCGTCCGAAACTAATTACCATATAAAAATTGAATTCGGACAAATAAATGGTGATGGCTCCTTAGTCGCCGGAGGAGTGAATAGGCAAACTGGATTGTTTGACGATGTATCTCATCAAAGAGCAATAAGTGTACGTATTTTGCAATGTGGTAGCTGTGACTTGATTTCAGCGACCAAATTGTGAGACATGATAATTCTTCTGTGCATGTGCAGGGTCGGATAAGCCACGGAAAGGTTCTTGACTTCAAATCTCATTGAATAACGATCAATGAATTTGATATTGTCATGCCAGTTACTGTTAAGTCAGAAACCAAAACTAAATGAGAGACAAAACTCACTAACATAATTTAGGTCAGTGATATCATAGGAGTCATAGAGGAAGTGGTCGATGCGCAACACCAATTGGGATGAATGACGACCGTCATGATGCATTTGTTCATGCATCCAACTGCATAACTCTCCGCACGGACCTGGTGCACAAGGTCATGAATTTGACAAGTGCTCACGGTATGTCAGGGAAATTGCCCAGACGTAGCTGAATGTGGAAGGATTAGGCAATGAGGCTATATAAATCGAAACCGTGTATAGGGATCAACATGGGGTTGATTCCCAGCCAAAAGCGCTGTAACGTGATAGGCCAACATCATTCATCACGCAGTTAACGTATCTTGTGGTGGATCAGAAAATGAGAGGCTTCAAAGCTTTTGGATGCAAATTTTTATACATAGAAACGATTTATTGGCTGCCAATAACATCTGTATGCCTTCTGATGTACAATTGTTGAGCATCCAATGACTGTTTGGATGTCATTAAGGTGAGCGTCAACAAAACATCAATGAATATAAGTCTTACATTTTTGGCAAACAAAGGACTGCATGGTCACATCCTTCCAAAGTGATTGTTTTGGCTGTTTTGCTAGGTAAAAAGGAAAGTGACAAGCTGGGTGCCCCATCCTGGAAATGAGAGGCAACGATGCGACAATGATTTTGGGTCTTGAGAGTCTGATACTCAAATACAGATTTCGATGCTGTGACACCTATTCAAAGTATTGGCCGACTTTGAAGCCAAAAGTGTAAGTGATAACATGGCTACAGTCTCCTACAAATGTGCGTCAAAGGAGCGTCAATGATTTTGGTTCTTGCATCATGGATAATCAAACTGCTGGGCCACGACAATAAGCTATAATCAAAGTGTTGGCCCCCATTGTGGTCAAAAATGGTATTGACGATCTCACTATCACCTCCTAAAAATAATCGTCAATGCAGGATCAACAATTTTTGGTCTTGCATCTTGGATAATCAAAGGGCAATGCAACCGTGTCAACCCATAATCATATAATCGGCCACCTGTATGGGCAAAAATGATATGGACCATATCACTACCACCTGCTGAAGATGACGGTCAACGGAGAATCAACAATTTCTGTTCTTGCATCATGGACACTCAAAGTGCTGTGCATCGGCATTAACCCATACTCAATGTATCTGCCACCTCCATGGGCAAAAATACTAGCGACAATATTCCTACCACCTCCTACAAGTGAGTGTCAACAGAGGGTCAACAATTTTTGGTGTTGCATCCAGGATAATCTAATGACCATAGAATAGCGTTAACCCACAATCAACCAATTGGCTGGCTATGTGGGCAACAATGCTAGTGACAATATCGCGTCTGCCTTTAACAATTGAGCTCCCATTGAGTGTGAACAATTTTCTTCGGGCCTCTATAAGCTACACAGCGATGAACTGCATTGCATCGTGCCTAAATGGAGTTTTATGCAGTTTGTCTTTTCAATATGTCTTTGTATAGAACTTCACAAATATGCATGCAATGTCTCACAGATTTGACTCTTTTTGCTTGAAGTTCTAGAGTCAATATTTAAAAACCCGCATTCTATTTTCCTGTAATTTGACATTTGGCAGTCTGTCGAGTCGGAATACCCAGCTATCAAATTTCTACCACAATGTCAGATTCAAAATATTTAAATACTTCATTGCTAAAGGTTATGATCTCTTCCAAAGATGAATGTGTCTGGATTCGTGATTTGAGTGACCTTACTTCTCAAATCATCCCCAATGCTTGGTGGGCTTCATTGAATGGAGGCTCAAAACATCGTATTGCTTGGAATGATTCAAGTAATGCTCCCTCGTGGTGGTTTCATTTGCACTGCGGCATTGAGGAGACTGGAAGCCCTGGCATCAAATATATTGTTTGTCATCAAGATCTTCGCCATCCATCAGGGCATGGGACCAGCTCAATGGGGAATCACTGGTGGCAAAAGCTCACATTGCAATATGAAATGAATTTACAGAGTTGGATGTTACTGAATTGACTGATTCAATGGTCCATGAAATGGCTTTGGCCATCCTGAAGATACGAGGATGTCGAGGAATTACAATTGTAAGTTCGCAAAGTCAATTCATATTGGACGTTCAAGTTTGATTCATATTAACTGAACCGACAGACAAAATGCTCTAAACTGACTGCAAAGAACTATGAAGCTTCCGGAATTCGCCAAGACGTACGGAATCACTACCTCATGTTGCAATGTGTTTCGGCTGAAAGACCATGGAGTGCTATGTTAGATCTCGAGCTAGGACTATCATATAAAGCATTACAAAGTGACCTAGTCATGCTGGCCGAAACCGCCTTGAGCAACATTTGCCGGAGAGACTACTCATTGACTGTGGATGTGTTTATGATCCAATTGCTGTCACAAAATAACGTTTGTTTAACCTTGGACAGGTGGACATCAAGAAACAAACTACCCATAACCTTGGTCATTGGTAACTATATGGATTGGAATTGGGCACTGCGAGGAGTACAACCTGCGTTTGATGAGGTTGATCGCCTATTCCTTTCCTTTTCAGAAAGCTAATTATGGATGATTGGTCAAAAGCCATCATACTGGAGCAAGGCTGGCCATACATTTGAAGGACATTCTTGATTGAGTTCAGCTTACCAATAGCCATTTGCTTGGAATTATGACTGAGAATGCTTCCTGACATTACTCGATGACTCATGTGTTGCAATCAATCTTTCAGGCCTCCGGAATCGAGGAGCCTGCATTGAGGAACCTTATACCATGCTTGGCGCACATCATACAGCTGGCTTTAGGTGCCTTCATGAGCAGCCTCGGTGAAACAGGCAGCACCAAGTCTTCAGCAGCCCATGAACTCGATTAGCAATTTGGAGAGAATAGAAGCATAGACATTGGGAAGACTGAAAGACTTCGAAAGGAGGGCAATGCTAGAATCAACAAGTTGTTGACCATGAGACCTGGTTTAGAAAAGATACTTGAGAAAGTAGGTATTTCATGATATTTCGAAAGTCCTGAAACTGTCCTACATATAGCAGAAAATGCTTCCCGAATTGATTACGCTGACACCTGGTCGTCGAAACGAGTTCATGGACAGTCAAAAAGCGAAAGTCCGCATTGCGGTCCTATCTGTTATGAGTGTCAGGAAACATTGGAATCTGACACTGGAGTTCCTTGAGCGAGCCTACCGATTACAAGAATTCACCCGCGAGTGGCTCCAAAATCCAAAATACCGTAAATACCGGCCACTCTTCACAACAAAGGATGAATGGATGATTCTCAAGTACGTCATGGACATTTTGATGCCATTCTGATACTACACCATGTGGATGTTGAAGAGGCATCCGGTCACATTGCATCATGTTATCACAGTCTACAATGACATGTTCCATCATATGGATGGTGTTATGTGAGGAGTAGTGAAGAAGAAGACTCAATGGCAGGAAGACTTGTACTTCACCATGAAGTTAGCACAACAGAAGCTGTCCAAATATCATGCTGAAGTTACTCCAACACTGGGTATGCCTCTCATTTCAGCACATATCCTTGATCCTTTCCGCAAGTTGCAATCATTTAGAAAGTGGGGCAAGGGAATGAATATGAATCCTGAGGACGAGGCTTCGTATACTGCACAATACCAAGGGGCATTTGTGATGTACATGGAGAATGAATACTGTGCCAAGCATAGGCATGTGCCGGTCATTAAATCCGAAAGTGTACTGAGCAACAATCTCTTCCACTCCGCAATGGCTTCAAGAGCTGGTCAATCCTCTTTTGATGCACATCATTTACCCAGCGATGATGGAGCATACTTAATGCCTAACATTGTGGCTGAAACGACACCCGGAACAAGCGATCACCCAGCACCCTTAATGACTACCGCCATGCTCTATTTGAAATCCCCGCCTGAATCGACAAGGACCTGGGGGCAAGTTAATCCAAATCTCAATGATTACCACTCCGACCCAATCGAGATTAGCAGGACATTTTGTATACCGGATATCACTGATGTTGAGCTGATTGGAAGTACGGATATCACTATGCCAAAGACTATGATGTAACTTGCCGCTTTTGTAGTTAGCACCATTAGTCATCGATCGACCTTATGTCAATGCGACATGTCTCGTTACACAATACAATAGACACACCTTCGCATACGCCGGCACACCCTCGAGTACTCGAGCACACTCCACTGTACAACATGCTATGAGCCCTTGCGTGTAAAAGGGAACCGACGATAAACACTTCCACTTTTGTTTGTTGAGTGGAGGTCATTGTCATCGAGATGCGTCTCCACAAACTAAGCAATTACCCCGCATTCGGCCGTGTTTCTGACTGCGGCTGCTGGACGTCAGCCATACAGTCAGAGAGACTACGATAACTGATGATTTCAATACAAGATGAGTTCGACTACGATCACCATCACCAAGTTCAATGGCACGAACTATGCACAATGGGCAACCGAGATGGCCCTACTTTTTGAATAGAAGCAAGTGTATGGTATCATCAAAGGATACGACAACAAGCTGGAAGAGCCAGCAGCAGCAAACGCAACCGCTACAGAGAAGGCCGCTTTCAAAGACTGGATGAATTGCCATGGTGTTGCCAGATCGACTATCGTGCTCGGCATGGAACCGAGGATACAAGCGGAATATACGGTCGTCGACGATGCGAAGACGCTTTGGGAAAAGCTAGCATCAGCCTACAAGTCAAAGCTGAAGCTCAACATCTTCGAGATTAGGGAAGACCACTGGAGCATCAAGCTACAGGACTGCAGAGATGTCGACAAGTACCCATCGCGGATCAATCGGAAAGTCAAGGATTACAATCACTGTGCAGGGCCAACGACCGCTGACACCGACGCTGCCGACAGCGATGTGAATGCAACGACAATCACCAAGATGGGTGATCAGGAACACATCATCTACCTCCTACGAGGAGTCCCAAGGAACGACGAGTGGAAAGTCTTCCTGGAGCTCATGATGGACAAAAATGCCACGATGACCGCCACGCCCAATGAGATCGTCACCAAGCTCGTCGAAAAGGAAGCTGCAATCAAGAGAGTGAATGGGCTCGCTCCAGAAGCTCTGCTCTTGGCAAAGAAGGGTGGCAAAGGTGGTGGTGGTAATGGCGGTAAAGCCGGTAAAGGCAGCAGAAGTCCAAAGAGGGATAAGAGAGATAATAAGGACGATAGGAAAGAGAAGAATTTCCAGAAGTGCTTTCATTGCCAGCGGCGAGGGCACACCACCGAGAACTGCTTGAGCAAGCAATGCAGCGATCCTCCAATGTCTGCCGACACTGCAGCAAATGCATCGACTGAGACTACTTCGACTCTCACCACTTCGATCGAGAACTATTGGATGGTGGCTAGCTCAGATCCTTCATCCAGTGATTGGTTCATCGATTGCAAATGCACTACTCACATCTCCGGCCGTCAATCAATGTTCATCACCTACACCGAATATCCTACGAATACGCAGAAGGTGACGGGATACAATGGGGTCACATCATTTGCATCCGGATATGGAAGTGTTAGGTTGATTTGTCAACTACCAGATGGAGAGATGGAAACGATCATACTCCAAGACGTGGTGCATTTGCCGGGGTCGTTCAGTCTCATCTCACAGTCTCGGATCGTGGACAAGGACGTCAAAGGCGAACCGGTGAATCACTACGGTCCCAACCTCTACAATCGCCATGGCAAGTTGATTGCCACTGCACCTCAGGTCGAAGGGCAATTCATTCTGCATCACGTTCTGGATCGACCTCCGGAATCGACTGAATACCCCGATATCAACGATGACAGCTGCCTGCTGGCACTTAAGACGACCGGGCATGCATCTCGGCACAATGCAGAGAATCGGATATAATGGCACTGCCGCTTGGCACACGTCTGTCTCAATGCTTTGGAGATCTTGCGGAAGGTCGTTGCCCATGCTCCGAGAATGACTGGGAAGTGCGATCGCAAGAGTTGCATCAAGTGCAAGTTAGTTCGGAAGCCCTTTACTCCCACAACCTCCCGCACCACTGAGCCACAGCAGCTCATGCACTCGGACATATGCGGTCCCCTGGAAACAGCCATCGGGGGAGGTCGATGTATGCTGCTCTTCATTGACAACGCCACGAGGCATACGGATGTGTACATATTGAACTACACGTCGGAAGCCCTTGAAAAAGTCAAAGAATGGAAGGCTCTCAGAGAACAGGAGCCGGGCAAGCAAGTGAAGCGATTTCGCACAGATGGAGGCGGTCAGTACACCTCCAAGAAATTTGCAGAATAAGTAAAATCAGAGGGCATACTCAAGGAAACGACTACGCCCTACACTCCTCAGTCTAATGGAGTCATCGAACGGGCGAACCGCACGATCATGGAGCGCGTACGATGCATACTGGACGATGGCGGACTTTGAAAGAAGTACTGGGCATTTGCAGTCTAAGTAGCAGTCAATCGCAAGAACCGCACTCCAACGCGATCGGGAGTTGGTGATACCCCGTACGAGGCATGTCATGGGAGGAAGCCACTTTTGAAGCATCTCCGTGTGTTCGGATGCTTGGCTTGCTTCTGGGTTCCGAAAGAGAAATGAAACAAGCTGAATTACAGAGCCACACGCGGCATATTCGTTGGGTACAGCATATCGACTAAGCAGTACTTCGTATACAATCCATTGGCCAAGACTCTTCACCGCTCCCGAGGTGTGGTATTCAGAGAAGGGAAGCGCTACACAGCACCGAATGCTGCAGACGAAGCGATCTTGAACAAGCACTTCTACAGAGAGGTTATGGAAGAACCCAAACCCACAGAGAAGCAACCAACAGAACGTCAAACAGAGGAGTCATTGGACGACGATTCACCTCCGGAGCCTCCGAAGCCACAGAAGAAGCCACGCGAACTGGCTGGCCTCGAGACGTCACTTGGAGAAGCATGGAAGCCGCCGGCCGAAGGTAGTCGCCGTAACCGCGCTGGCAAATTGGCAGAGTCTGCACAATTGGCTCTCGAAGATGAGGAATTCAAGGAAATGATTCCCATCTATGCTGCAGCTGCGATCTCCAATAATCACGATCACGAGGATGGCATCGACGATCAAAAGTCTTACAATGCAGCAACCGAGTTTCCGCTCGCCGAGAAATGGGATATGGCGATGACAGAAGAGTTAGATTCAATTGGTCAGCATCAAGTCTTCGGAGATTTCGTGGAGCTTCCGGAAGGGAGAAAGGCTTTGCCAAGTCATTGGGTATACAAGATCAAGCGCGATGGAGCAGGCAATGTGCAGCGGTTCAAGGCCATCCTAGTCTGTGGAGAAAATCACCAAATCAAAAGCATCGACTACCAAACTACATATGCACCGACTGCTTGCTTGGGCCCCGTTCAGCTGGCACTTGCGATCGCCGCCAAGTACGATCTCGAGATCCATCAAATGGACATCTGCACGGCTTTCTTGGGAGTCGACTTGGAAGAAGCGATCTATATGCACCTGCCGCAGGGATATTTTCGTTTGCTCCAAACAGGGAGATTATCAAAGACTTCACAGAAGATGGTACTCCGCTTGAGAAAGTCTCTTTATGGCGTGAAACAGTCTTCGCACGTTTGGTACGGCACTTTTAAGGACTTCGTGATCTCGATTGGGTTTGTGGCATCAGGTGTTGACGGAGGACTGTTCGTGCTTGAGGATGAAGGCATAGTTGTCTCCGCAGTCGTTCTGTATGTCGATGATCTCCTTATCATTGCTAAAGAGGGCTTGATTGGGCAGATTAAGGATCAGATGAAGAAGAGGTTCCGGATGCATGATCTTGTGAGTGTCTCCTTCTATCTTGGCATGAACATCGAACGCAATCGGGAGCATCACACAATCGACATCCATCAGCGCAGCTACATTCAGACAATTTTGGCGAAGTTCAGAATGGACGAGTCCAGACCAGTTGCCACGCCAATGGCAATGAAGCTTCACAAGACGAAGCCCAATGAAGAAGCCTGCGATCCGACCATATACCAATCGATGATTGGAAGCCTCATGTACATGATGACTTCCACTCGGCCCGATATATCGCAAATGCCATCGGAGTACTCAGCCGGTACAGTCACAACCCGAGGAATGAGCATATGGTACCTCTCAAGCGCGTGTTTCGGTACCTCAACAGCACGAAGGACTGGCGACTGCGTTCCGGAAGAGCAGTCAGAGGAGCACTGAAAGGAGAAGGTGCACTTAGATGTGATGTTGACTCGGACTATGCTGGATGCCCGGATGACGATAAATCGACAAGTAGACTGGTAATCACCTTTGGAGGTGCGGTTGACTGGCGATCAAGAAAACAGAAGTCGACTGCCCAGTCCACGACCAATGCCGAATACTATGCCTTTGGAGTAGGCTGAATGAGACTCACACAGATCTCGCATCTCTTGAACGAGCTCCCCATCCCGACGATCCCTCATGTGTTCTCTGATTCACAGTCACTGATTGCGAGCATCAAGGACAGAATCCACCGCAGAACTGCAGTTGCACACATTGCGATCAATTACTATCTTGCTGCAGATATGGCTAGAGATGGAGAGATGGACTTGAGCTACCTACCAACTGCTGAGATGCTCGCTGACTGCTTCACAAAGCCACTGCCGAAGCCCGCCTTCTTGAAGCAGTGTGCAGCAATGGGAATGGTCGGAATTGGACTCGGCAATGGCCGAAGGATTGGAATTAGGAATGGCCTAGGAAATGGCCTCAGTACAGTCGGATATGATATCGGACTTGGAATTGGATATGGCATTGGGAATGCCATCGGAAAGCAAATTGATTGATTGGGCACATTTGTTTCGAGGAGATCCACAATGTTTGATTGGCCCCTCTTCTCCTTTGTTTACTGTTTTTGTTTGAAACGGAGGTGGTAGCCATCCTGGAGGAGTGTTGAGCTGATTGGAAGTATGGATATCACTATGCCAAGTACTATGATGTAACTTGCCTCTTTTGTAGTCAGCACCATTAGTCATCGATCGACCTTATGTCAATGCGACATGTCTCATTGCACGATACAATAGACACACCTTCGCATATGCCCGCGCACACGCGACCACTCGAGCACACCCCACCGTACAACAACCGACTGGTGGCAACAACAACAGGACACTAACTCAATGTAGGGCGATCTCTCTAATGCGGCATGAGACATATTCTCTATCTTACCACATGTTGTGAGAGTGGAGGCCAGTTTTTCCCTTGGGTGAGATTTTATCGGCTGGAGGCAGTCAAAAACCACAGGAGATACCATTCGCGAAAAGGTTGGTGTATGGTAGATTGCTCGAGCCAATAACGGGATTTTGGCAGGCAATAACTCAGCATTGGATATGATGAACCCAGAGAATGACCTGGAAATGAAGAGAGAGGCAGAGGAAAAAGAATTTCACATCATGGCCAAGGTCCACAACCTGTAAGAGATGTGGCAGTGCAGCCAAAGCTGACGTGCTACAGAGAAGGAATCTCACGCCCAAACCAAGCAAATGACAGCCGTAGGATACAGTTCGGATATGGAAGAGAACGTCAAAGCATCCTGGTCACTCTTTTAACATGATGGTGCGGCTGCATTTTAATTGTCAGAAAGATCATCTTTGCCACCAGCTTTGTCTGTAAGGGACATCCCTGGAGGATGAATTCAAATATTAAATGTCCACTGAATCAGAAGAATCAACTGTCATCCAGTCGAATGTGATGATAGTAGCGCACCTGAAAGCATGTTGGACACAGAAAGTTGGCTATACTGGAATTGCGACTTGAAGTATCCAAATGACAGCGGAGACAATTAGACTACAGACATTGAATCTGATATAGATCGATTCAATGGCATCGAGGATTTGGAAAGCACAGAGCAGCAGGATGTTAGTGCCGCGCCATACATTCCCAGATTGATTCGGCCAACATGGCAGTCAAAGAAACAGGCTGAAGAGGTGATGGCGACAGTCAATACAATTGAAATGAGGAGGACCAAGGTAATCACGAAAAGCTAGGACACAATGTGTCAATATGTTTCACCATCTTCATTATGTAGCTTGACCGAGAGATTCATTTAGAGATATATTGTGGGCAAATGGTGAGCAGACACTTCCGAATATGGGTTGATATACAGATGTATATCGGGCGCAATGGTACTTTTGGCAAGATCTATAAATTTTCCTCGTATGAGAGCGCACAGTGCAAGAATATTGCTGTGCTCAGCTTTGCCACAGGGCTGAGTCACAATCTGTCAGAAAGACAACCAATAAGTTCAATACATTATGAAAACAATTATTGATGTCAGCAGATGTTTAATGGACAATATATTCAAATGAGCATCAACGGAGCGTCAATGATTTTTGGTCTTCTAAGTATGGTAATTGAATATTGATTTGGTTGCTGTTAGGCATAACCAATGTATTGGCTGCCTTTGTAGGTAAAAGAGGCAGCGACAAGGTCGCTGCCGCATTCTGAGAATCCGCATCAATGGAGCATAAACGATTCTTGGTCTTTTAAGTATGATAATTCAATAGTGACTTGGTCGCTGTGAGGCGTAACCGATGTATTGGTAGCTTTTATAGCCAAAAGAGACAGCAACAGGGCCACTTCCCCATTCTGAGAATGAGTGTCAATGGAGTGTCCACGATTGTTGGTCTTCTCAGTATGGCACCTGAATAGTGACTTGGTAGCTGTTAGGCATAACCGATGTATTAGCAACTTTTATAGGCAAAAGAGACAGCAACAGGGTCACTGCCCCATTCTGAGAATGAGCATCACTGGAGTATCAACAATTTTTGGTCTTGTAAGTATGGTAATGGATTAGTGATTTAGTCGCGGTTAGGCATCACCAACATATTGCCATCTTTAGAGGTACAAGAGACAGCACTACGGTCACTGCTCAATTCTGAAATCAAGCATCAACGGAGTGTCAATGATTTTTAGGTTTCCATCTTGGGTAATCTCAGTTCTGATTGCTTACATACATCCATTAATGAGATATTGTCAGCCTTCTGCGGCAAATACAACAGCGACATGCTCCCTGTGACATTCTGAACATGAGCGTCAATGCTGCGGCAACAATTTTTGGTCTTGCGTATTTTGTAATCAAGACATCGTGCGGATATTCGGGCACATAACAGAACTATTGACTTCACTGATAGGCAACAATACAATCTATCAAAGGAGAAACACGGATTCCAAAATAATCGATATCACAAACTGCAAAACAAGCAAACACACATTATTGGCTGTTGAATAAACGATTTTGATTAGACACTATTATCAATCAGCAAACACAAGATCCTGATATGAATCTATTGATGGACCCGCTGGGCAACCCACCGACAACTCACACAAATCAGACGGTTTGGGAGATTTCCATCAAACTGTACCCGAGTTGACAGTTGTTGTTGTTGTTGTTGTTGTTTGTTTATTCATACTATATGCACTCTAATTTGTGTATGACGGGACCTGATACCGCCTCCGCCTCCGGGAGAGCCAGCTAGATGGCGTACCTCCCACCCCTCTACCCTTCATCCCCGCTGACAAATGAGAGCTAAAAGATAAACAAACAAACAGAAAGGAAACAAAAAGATATTCACCCGCTGCCGCCGCTCCCCGCACCAGAGTCAGCCTCTGCGTCCGCCCCATACCATACCTCCAATTATTTGCGCGGGAACATCCTGACTTCAGTAGCCACCACGAAGTCCATCACCAGTTGATCGCACTCTTCCATGGAAAACAGCGCAGACACCTGCATCTGTCGGCAGCTGCCAGCTTTCCAGCCGGTCACCTTTCCCACCGCTTTCAAAGAGCTTTCCGCTGGTCTCTCCACCGGCTGCAATGGCGCAAGAGGTGATCACGCGTCTGAGCCGCTGTCCAAGCACACCACAAGCATATATCGTCCTCTCAGTGGCTGCACCGTTTTATGTAGACTCCAGTGGGTGCCTGCCCGCACTGTAGTCTGTAAAACCTGGTACATAGCGACTTCACGCTTGTCATCGGGACAGGTCTCTTGGTCCCTGTCCTGCCCTTCAGTCTGTAGCTGCAGTGCTTGCTGCACATGTCGGCCTCCCACTTTGCATTGGCTGCTGACCTTCCCTTGGCGATTCGTCTAGCTCTATTCGAGGCCGAGGTGTATAGCCGCTCTAGGGCTGTGCTTCTGCTTGCGTCTAAGGCGAGGTTCACCGGGAAGTCTACTACTTCATTTCCTGGGATGCCGGAGTATCTCGGTACCCAGAGTATCCCAGTTGCGATGCCATCGGCGAGGAGAGCCTGTGCTCTCCGATGAATCCGCCTGACTGATATCTTCCCCGGGCACGAGTTGACAGTTCAGTTGAATTGACAACCCCGACTGCCAATTTGCCAAAGGTTTGGTTTGGACCCAGACCCGAACCCGAAGTGACAGCCCGGAACCGTTGCTAATACTACCCTGCGCAGGTCTGAAGGTGACTTGGAGAGCAGCTGATACCTCTGCGCTGGTCTTCAGGAGACATGTTGCCATATGCCCACAGCAGCAGTTCTTAGGAATCCATAACCACAAATCATTTCATCTATCATGTGGGTCTGATACAGTGACAACCTCCACTACATCATGATATGGCATGAATTATGTATCGAACTGTGTTTATATATATTCATCTGGTCAACCTGGCTCGAAACAGTACTCAAGCATAATTGGAGCAGAACCTGGAGACGCCGATTGAGAGAACTTGGGGATCACTTGGAGACCATTGTGGCAACAAAATCCGTTTCTCACTACCACCGCTAATCAGTTTCACAGGGGGAAGCCGGTGGGTGGCATACAGCGATACACAAATGCTGGAGACAAACCGAGCGATGAGCTGCAGGGGGAAGGGGGGGGTGTAGGCAGATACAGGCAAATGTGTAGCCATTATCTCAGTATACGAAAAGCACAGCGTCAAGCGTTCGCAGCACTTGATCCCTACTGCACTCACCTCTCAAGCTTTCATAGATTGACGCAATTTCTGCCATTCCTCACCCACTTTGGCCAACCATTCACAGATACACGCAATTTGTGTTGTTTCTCACTGCGGCGTACCCCTTCATATTATCTCATTCTCTCTTCCTATGCTCTTCGTACCAGATCCACTCATTCTCACCAATTCTCTTCGGGTTCCATGGGGGCTCCACCATTTGACTGCACCATCAGCAGGAGGATTTGATGGTGTACTTGGAGGGGACAATCGAGCCAGTTTCGAGATGCACTTGGAGGCCAAAATCCAGTGAACTTAGGGATGCACCTGGGTGATGTATTCGAGCAAATTCAGAGATGCACTTGGAGGTTGAGATCGAGTGAACTCAGAGATGCGATTGCAGGCCGCAGTACAGCAAGTTTGCAGATGCACTTCGATGCTGAGATCGCCGGAACACAGAGGAGCACTGGGAGGCCGTAATCGTGCGAGTTTTGGAGATGCACTCGGCGGCCATGATTAATTGAGATTGAAGGAGAACTTAGAGGTGGTCGATCTCAAGGCATGGGATTAGAAAAGAGCCGTGACGAGAGCTGGGGCACCATTCATTGGTTACGTCGTCTTGGTCGGAAAGTACAGAATTGAGTACAACATGGTCCGCTGAGAGATTAGAGATATGACTGGCTGGCTGTTGGAGATGGTCGATCTTGGAATGAAGTAGTAGTCAGTGCATGCTGTACTTGCTGTTTACTCATGATCATTGCATGGAGAGATAGAGAGGGTTGACTTGACTTTCTATTCTTAGATGATGGTAGAGCTGAGGATGACAAAAAGAGAAATGAGAGGAGATGGGAGAAATCATGATGGGAAACTGGGACATAAGAGAATTTCGTGTGCGAGTCAATTTACCATCCGTAATATGGCAGGTATGGGTCCCAATCCAGTGGGTACTAAATCTGATATGAGGTCATCCAAACCCAATCAGAGAAGTTATACCCCTGAAATTTCATATCCGCTTGTATTCTCCATATTGTTCCTATCTTCCACCCCCATCTCTCTTCCTTGTCAACAACTCCACCATCATTGCAGAACACAAAGTTAATTCATCCCTCTCGATCTCTCCATGCCATCATCATAATTTAACACTGAGTACAGTATACACCAAGTACAGCACTCACCAACTTCAGCATACACCAAATACAGCATACACCAAATACAGCATACACCAGATATAGCATCCACCCAGGATTGTCTGTCTTCCCTTCAATCTCACAATTACAGGTTGACCCCTGAATGTTCCTTTGCCTTCTGTAGTGCCTCCTTACAAGATTGACTGCCACTAGCCAGCTCGGCACCTCATCACATTCCCATGGTTGTGAGTTACTGTAACTAACTGATGAATGGAGACTTCGCAGCCAGCACACTACCCATCGGCCGCCTCTAAGTACTCCTCCAATCTCGCTCAATCATGGCCTCCAAGTGCCTCTCCAAGCTGGCTCTATCACATCTTCCAAGTGGATCTCCATACTCACTCGATCACAGCCTCCAAGTGCATCTCTACATTTCCTTGGTCACTGCCTCTAAGTGCATCTCTCAGTTCACTTGATCGTCATCTTCAGGCGCAACTTGAATTGCTCTCAACACTGCCTGCAGCCTGTCCAGATATAACGTTTGTAGATTTGGTTGCTATATCAATACATAGATACATTGATATTTAGATGGGAATACACACTGAATACATAAGTTTTAAAAAGTCGTTCCAAAATACATAGTCGCTATGATTTCCAGGCACACCTGCAGCGTTCCCGTAGAAGATTTTGTTTTACCCAAAGTGCACTGCAGTGATTCGAGGTGTTCCCAGGCTTTTTACAGAAGCTCCCACGCATGTCGCCGGCGCTCCCAGGCTTGCTGCTGGCACTCCCAGGCTTGTCGCCGGCACTCCCAGGCTAGTCATCAGTGCTCCCAGGCCTGTCATCTGTGCTCCAAGGCTTGTCGCCAGCGCTCCAAGTCATGTCACTGGTGCTCCCAGGAGTGTTGCCGGCGCTCCCCTGCATATGGCAGGCACTACGAAGATCTTCGCCAACGGTCCCGGACCTGTCGCTGGCGCTTCTAGGCTTGTCGCCGGCACTCCCAGGCTTCTTGCCGGCGCTCCCAGGCTTCATGCCAGCGCTCCCAGGCTTCATGCCGGCACTCCCAGGCTTGTTGCCAGCGCTCCCAGGCTTGTTTCCTGCGCTCCCAGTATAGATGTCAACCTTTCCAGGCATGTCTTTGGTGCTCCAATGTGTTCCCAAACATATCACAATCACTCCCTTGGTTCTCTTGTACCAGTCATCAGAGATCCCAGTTACTCCCAAGGTCAACCGCAATACCCTGCTAGGGTCTGATTCTCTCCTGAAATTGACACTTCTAACTTTACACTCCACATCCTCTCATACACTCCTGCAGGCTCCCAGTGACTTAAATACATTCTGCTGATGAAAGTCCCAACAAATCTATCTGCCATGCTGTATATTTGCAGTATGAAAATGGAATATTATTCTAGCAATAAAGTCAATAACATTCAACAGATCCTCTATTATGAAACTATGTGTACTGGTCTCAACTGCATAAAGGAGACACTGTCATATCTTGTACTTGATGCATTATATTGTATTTGCTCTTTACAAGTTATCAATATTCTGTCTGTGACTAATCAACTGTGAAATACGCAAGAAGTACATCTTTATACCATCTGTATTTTCAGGAACAGCCTTGTTACTGCCCTGTATCTCAACACATATCCCATTTGAAAGAGATTCATATTCTTGGAGAATATAGAAGTATCAGAGTAATATTACTCAGAGACACATCAGTCAAATATTAAAAGCTTGATGGTGAACAGCATTTTGTCACACAAATTGATGTGGTCTTTGGAAACAAAGTCAGTGTGTTTGTACTTGGATATAAACAGAATGTACTCATAGACAGTATATTCATTAAACCCCAGAATGGACCATTGTACTATAATGAACCATTTCCCGATATGGTGGGAAATTCCGTTTCTCACCACCACCACCACCATGACTCAGTTCTTTAGTTGGATGCTGGCAGTGGGCATCCAAAGATTCAGAGGTAATGGAGACAGACTTACTGATGGAGAGTATATATTTGGGAGGCCCTGGTGTTGACTGACACCATCTGATGATACAATCAAATAAACCTTCATCGTTCCCAGCTATTAGTTGCACCCACTCTTGCCTAGCCTTCATCAATCCACACACTTTGGGTGGTTTCTCATGGCTGGGTAGCCAATGATGTCTTCTCACCCTCTTCCAACCCTCCTAAAGCCATCAACACTCTACATTACGAATTTCCTTCAGATACCCCAACAGATGTTGCGGAGTTTTGATGATGAGCTCTCTGCCTTCTAGCTCCGTCGATTCACCACACCGGTCCTACGTTGGGTGACCATATTGACCTTGATTGCAAGGTAGAAGAGAAGCAAGAAAACCAAATGATGTTACCTCAAGCTCAAAACATTTGGAATTAATATAAACAATAAGAAGAGAATGATTTTGATAGTACCTTCCAAGAACAAGTTGCTTTTTTTCCTGCATGATACTTCAGCATGATTTAATCGGACTGCATTGCCTGCAAGCTGAAAAATCAATATTGACCACTTCTAAGAAGTGCAAAAATACTCATCAATGGGTGTTATTCTCAGGAGAGGATGTTTATATGCAGCTCATTGGATCAATGATTGAGATCTGCACCATTAGGCTAATTATTTTGAGTGATTAATCTGCAATATCAAGCAGAGTAATATGATATATATTTTATCAGTCAGAGCATTAGTTAGACCACTACATTTTGTGGGAGCTCATGCTGCATTAGACAGCAGTGAAAGCATATGGCATGTTAATGATTATACGCATTTCAATACTGACTAAGCTATATTTAAATAAAATTCCAAATATCACATCTACAACTGTCAGATTATTGATGATTGTGTATTGGGTGATATGAATACTAGATTATTTCTTCTGCAAGTTTTGTTCCTAGTTTGAGTTCTGCAGGAATGGTCTGGGCAATGATAGTAGTAGTCCCAGTCAATTCAAAAGTATACCAATCTCATAATGTAATTTGATACAGTTCTGAAGTCTAACTTACACTGTGTACAATTGTTATAAATTCTGTAACACAACTTCAGAAGTATAGTTAAGTACTTGACAGTCCAGAGAGATTATCTGATCACGCATCGTATTGAATTTAACCTGTATTGCACCATATGAACGCAATGGGAAGAATCAGGGCAACTGATCTGAGTGATGGTATGATTCAGTTATGACTTCCATACTGTTCTGTATTTGGCTCATCAGCAAAAAACATTTCAGTCCGGGCGGAATGGCTCCATCAGAGTTGACTCACACCGTCAGAGCCATCAGAGACACCCCGGTGGCAGATTACTCCGTGCCCGGCGTCAATACCACGCGTCGCGTTGCATACCGCCCTCCGATCGCCATTTCGCTGTTTGTTCTCGCTCTGTCGGTCTCATATTTTAAACAAACACTCTATCGTTGTGGCCAACTGTGACCATACGTCGGAATGGGTTCATTCGGTACACGCTTGCATCGGGATTGCAATGTACACCCCCGAGTAGAAAGACATCATCGCATTATACGAAGGGATCGCAATGCAGACCTCAGAGTCGAACGACGTGGATCCACGCAATTGGGTGAATCCTCCCGGCCGGGTAGTATCATAACTTCTCACCCTCATCCTATGCTCCTCGAGCCAGGTTGACTCTTGATCATGGCATGGAGAGATAGAGAGGGATGACTCAACTTGGTGTTCTTAGGTGATGGTGGAGGAAATGGGACAAATCATCATGAGAAACTGGGACTTAAGAGAATGTCGTGTGCGAGTCAATTCACCATCCTCGATACGGCAGGTACGAGTCCCAATCCGGCGTGTAATAACACCAATACGAGGTCTTCCCAACCCAATCAGGGAAGTCGTACTCCTGCTTTCTCATATCCGCTCGTATCCTCCACATCGTTCTCATCTTCATCCCCCATCTCTCTCTTTCTCATCCACATCTCAACCATCATCGCAGAACACACAGTTAAGTCATCCCTCTCTATCTCTGCATGGCATGATCATGAGTTGACACCGAGTACAGCATACACTGAGTACAGCATCCACCCAACATTGTTTGTCTTCCCTTCATTCTCATAATTACGAGTTGACCCCTGAATGTCGCGTCAGCTTCCAGCGTGCCTCCCTACACGATCGACCACCATCAGCCAGCTCTCTATGAGATATGAAAAGTAAAGTCACCTTGTCACATTCCCACGGTTGCGAGTTAACTAACGGATGAATAGAGTCTCAGCACCGGATGCGCCGTCCATCGACCGCCTCCAAGTACTCGTCCAATCTCACCCAATCACGGCGTGCAAGTGTATATCCAAACTCGGACGATTACGGCCTCCAATTTCGCACGATTACGGCCTCCAAGTGCATCTCCAAACTCGCTCAATCACAGCCTCCAAGTGTATCTCCAAACTCGCTCGATTACGGCCTCCAATTTCGGACAATTACGGCCTCCAAGTGCATCTCCAAACTCGCTCCATCACAGCCTCCAAGTGTATCTCCAAACTCGCTCGATTACGGCCTCCAAGTTCGCACGATCACGGCCTCTAAGTGCATCTCTGATGTCACTCGATCTCGGCCTCCAAGTGCAATCCTCAACTCGCTCAGTCACAGCCTCTAAGTACATCGTTAATGAGCAACGGCGGGTGTACGGAGATACAGGGGTAACGGACGACAATCACCGCGTGCTGCCAGTCCAGATAAACCGTGTGTAGATAGGTAGCTATATAGATTCATAGATACATAGATGAGAATACACACTGAATGCATAAGTTTTGAAAATCGTTGAACGATAAGTAGTAGCTATGATTTCCAGGTGCACCCGCAGCATTTCCAAAGAAGCGGCGGCTGCAGAACAACCGGCTTCAGCGTAACTGCAGCCACTTGCGAAGAGTGTAACACACGTGTCGTTCCGATGGTGCGTATACGTCTCCAAAAGGTAAAGGAGGTACGTGTGCAACGCGACATGTCGCCTGGGCGACCGGTAGAGTGTAATTCTCCGTCGGATGGTACGAGGTTCCGTCAGCGCCGTCAGACCAGTCCGGAACACCCGGGTGTTTCTGACGGAAACTAGGGTCCTTGCTGATGCTATTCTGCTGACAATGTAGTCAGCTTGGCTGTTGGGGATATTCTCATCTTATTATCTTACATCATCAATCAAGGCATCTAATTCTATCTCACTGGCCATCAAACTGCCAGTGCCAATTATTACTACAGCTGCCAACCAGTAACATATTATAGAAACTGGGGAAGTCTCAATATCTTGCCAGAATATGGTAATGGAGGTAGCAGAATCTGATATTGTCATAGTGTGATTCGATACTGGTACTATGTTAATCTTCTGTATTGCTTCCTCTTATGTTTTTAAATTTACCTGGTATTCCACTACATGTTGATAAGCTTTTTAAAGTATTGCTTGAGTAGCCAACTTCTCTCTCTCTGTATTTTCTGTCTTTGTGTACTCTCTATAGTCTCCTATTTCCAATACTCTTACTTCCATCTACAAAATATCATATATACTACTCTGATCCTCCACCATGTGATACATTCCATCCATGCTTCTTCTTGTACTGTGATGATCCAGTCACAGCTTTATATATGACCTTCTAATCAGCCAGTTGCCTCCATTTGTAGCCATTAATCATTCGTCTATTTCTCTACATAATTTGCCCGATAATACTTTATGTAACCAATTCTATGCAAGTAAAGCTGGTATCCACCTTGCAAAGATTTCCATCGTAGAAGGACAGTGGTATACAACTTCAGTGGCCAAACTGATACTTCTGATAGCACCTTTAGTCTGTTCCGCTGGTATTGAGAATAACATCATATTTAATATATTGTCCAGATGAATTCCTCTATATCATATATTGTTTGCATCTTGTTTGTAAATTCCACAGTTCAGTCAATTTCAGTTGACATGAGTTTCAACTGTAAAAGCACTAGTATCCAGGCAAATAAGAGGTGTAATATATAGCTACCTAGACATAAGTTGCTAGATATGTAAAATCTGGTATAAGAAGCTTGTAATTACCATATATACTCAGTCAGCCATACATGTGACTGCAGCCATACTGATATACATCGTACAAAATACTTCTTAGTATGCATTACTGTATTATGTTATTTATCCTATAGGTAGTTGAAAACTTTGATCAAATCCATATAGCAGGTAGTAGATATAAACCAGACAGTCATTAAATGAAGATATTATTAGAAGGATAACAATTATAACTATCTACAAGTGAAATTCAATATCTGGGTCCATTTCAATTATATCTTTCCTGTTGTGAAGTAAGATTAAAATTGTGTGATCTGTTGTCCCATTGGGTACTTTCTACCCTGACACATCCAATGAAGCAATTACCCTATCAATAATGAATTATCAATCATATATGTATACAATTTGACCTCATCAGGAAAAGCTTCCACACTACTGTAACTGAAATTTAGTATGGCCATTAGTGCTGAATTACAGTTGCTTACCGCTAATTATGATGCCACACAATGTATTTGTACCGTTGTGGGGGTGTTATGGGAGTGTTACCATATATCACCGTGTGTGATAACCATGTACAGAATGAAGCATATTTCTCATACAGTATACCCTTTCGTCACCCCCTTTTTTTAAATCGCTACCATCACCACCATCACCACCATCACCATCACCACCATCACCATCACCACCATCACCATCACCACCACCACGCATTATACTCTTAGATCGTTCCTCTGTGAGCTGTATGTAATACCCCCCTGCCAACTCTCAGTGAAGCCAGATCCACTGGTTCCAGCAAAGCCCTATCCTGCCATACCAGCAAGCCCAGATCCACTGCTACCAGCGAAACCAGTTTTACCCCTACTATTGAATCCAGATCCACCGCTACCAGCGAAGCCAGTTTCACCCCAACCAGCAAAGCCAGATCCACCACTATCAGCTTGCTCCCAGCGAGGCCAGATTGTCAGAGAGGTGAGAGTGAGCATATCAGAGCGGTGAGAGTAAGCATGTCAGAGCTTGAAGAGTGAGTATGTCAGAGTTGTGGGAGCAAAGCCAGATCCACCGCTACCAGCTTGCTCCCAGCGAAGCCAGGTTCAAAGCTTCTTGCCAGCTCATAGCGAATCCAGATTCTCTGCTACCAGCGAAGCCACATCCACCCCTACCAGCGTGCTTCCAGCGAGTCCAGATCCACTGCTACCAGCGAAGCCAGTTTCACCCCTACCAGCGAAGCTAGTTTCACCCCTACCAGCGAAGCCGGATCCATCGCTACCAGCTTGCTCCCAGCGAAGCCAGTTTCACCCCTACCAGCGAAGCTAGATCCACCACTACCAGCTTGCTACCAGCGAAGCCAGATTGTCAGAGAGGTGAGAGTAAGCATTCCACTGCTACCAGCTTGCTCCCAGCGAAGCCAGATCTAAAGCTTCATGCTAGTTCATTGCAAATCCAGATTCTCTGCTACCAGCAAAGCAACAACCACCCCAACCAGCGTGCTTCCAGCGAGTCCAGTGCCAGTGCTACCAGGGAAGCTGGATCCACCACGACCGGCGAAGGCAGCTTCACCGCTACAAGCGACGCCGTACCCACCGCTACAAGCTTGCTCCCAGCGAAGCCAGTTTTACCCCTACTAGCGAAGCCAGATCCACCGCTACCAGCTTGCTCCCGGAGAAGCCAGATTGCCAGAGAGGTGAGACTGAGCATGTCAGAGCAGTGAGACCAAGCATGTCAGAGCTTTAAAAGTGAGTATGTCAGTGTTGTGCAAGCATATCAGTTGTGAAAGTGAGCATGTCAGAGTTGTGGGAGCAAGCTTGTTAGAGTCTGGAGAGTCAGTGTGCGCTTGAGCTTGTCAGAGTTGTTCAACCGAGCATGTCAGTTAAAAGAGTCCATGTTATAGATGTGAAAGGATATGTCAGAGTAGCAAATAAATGAGTAACTGTGATGAATATATAGTATCATCCATGAACTGCAGTATATAATACATGCTCTACAGTTGAATTATAGTAATAATTCCATTGTGCTATCGGTAATTTACAGGTGTATTATTGGGGGTTACAAGAAATGGCTCTGGGGCAGTTTGTATTATTTGGTGATATCGGTATTACAGGAGGTTACTGTAGGCCATATGGCCTATGGTAGATTACATGTAACAGAACACGCTTTTTCCAGACATATTCAAATCAACCCACCAAAGTTGATATATACCATCCAACAGAAAGTCAGTAACTTAGCTGGCATGCTTGATGATTAATTGTTTCTGTTCTATCATATTATGGAAAATATGGACAGTTATTATACAATATATAAGAGATAATGGGTCTAACCAAAATTTTAAGATAAATTTTATAGAATATATGGTTCTTAAATATATCTCCACTCTTTGAACCAAAGTACATATTACACATCCGTCTGAATATAATACATTGTCTGAATGATTACATTGATTGCAGTGTAAATTTGACTCTGTTGGGAAATAATCAAGATGTGTCTTTGTCTGTAACAAAATATTTCCACCAATGTCAGTCGGGACAACAGTAATATAAAATGTACAACAGTGAAACATGGAAACTGTGTTAGATATACAGATATATATATATTTGAAACACCCCATTGTATATTTTTATCTACTCCTCGTATAACCTAACTACATCTTGATAACATCACACATTGATACTACAAAGTATGTACATATTGAAGATGTTTTCAATTATATATCTGATGTATTTTATAGCTGTAAGCAGTTTCCAGGCATAACTGTAGTACCCCACATCTATGGAAAGTGAATTAATATTAACTCTAGTATAATGGGCAGCTGATAACATGGACAATTAAGAAAGTCATTGGAGGATAGTATTCAATATATACTACTTATTTGACTCTAGATTAGTTGGTTATGTGTAATTAATTATTGCTTCCAAATACTTGAAATATTACTTTATTATAAGTAGTTGAAATAATATCAATAACTGGTATGTGTCATTATAGTGAGTATTGTAATATGTTGTACCAATTTGTTTATTTCACTACCACTTGCCTGTATATACTTTTATGTAACCCTTTTCTCACTTTTTATTCTAATCTGTCAAAATATAATACAATACATACTACTGTGATACATGCAATTGATATTTCAACTCAATGTATAATATTTATTATCAATATTCCAATTGTATATTTTAGTACTATATGTATAGTGGTTGATAGGATAAGTATTTTAGATGGTACTATATATCCAACAATCAATATACTCTATGTACAACAGACTATCTATTGTAATATACAGTGAATATACTAAAGTTAAATGTAACTTTAGCATTCAAATCTACATCAGCTTGTATATTATTTATTTGGTTATCCTAAATGCCACTTTCACTCTTGGCAGAATAATTCATCCCCTTCAGAACAACTAATCTCCATACATTCCATGCCTAGTGATGCCAATAGAATACTCTCTTCTTTCATATACCCTCTGGACATTCAAATGCTACCCCCAGCTGAATATGAGTTAGTTTAAGCTTTGAAAGTACCATATATATATAATAATATGATCTACTATTCTGAATTGGTCTAATGTGTACATATTGAATCCTATTTTATAAACTTTTGTAGTTTAGAATATAGATAGAACTATAAACTCACTGTAACTATTCATCATTGATAAATAGCTTGTCTACAGCGTGTATACTTCTCCATAGATGATAATGGAAGTGGCAGTTGATAAAGACACCTGAAAATAAGTAAACAATTCAAAAATACAGACTGGGTATGATATAGTGCGCATGAATATGAACTACATCAGCAATTATGTATTATTGAAATGCTGAACATTACATGTTGAATATTTTTCCCAAATTGATATTAGATGCTAACTATATTTTTATAATTTTTCTTGTTTTGAAAGATGTTCTATTGCAAATGAAAATTATCATTACCAAATATACCAGAATGCTACTACAAAACATTTGTCATATTATAATCAAAGATATATATTATATTGTTCTAAAAGTAGTTGGATTATGGTCAGTATATCGATAGCTTTAAGATTCATAACAGTATTACCCTAGCATATATTCAATAGTAATAGTTCCATTTAATACTTTTTACAAAATTTAACCCAAAGATGTAATAGTTGTAAGAAGGACTTAGACAATGAAATTGAATTGTATGTAATGTACACTGTGTCCATTCACTTTATCTTGACAGGATATTAGTTGCAAGTTTTCAAATAGTAAAATTATACTCAGATTACTATTCAACTTGATTTGCATGTCCTTATGATCAAGTTCTGGTGGTTAAACATAATAATGTGCTAATTAACCACTAAAATAGTATGACTGTGTTATATGATAATATTTCAGCTGTAAAATATCAAGAGTTTTTGCCATCTGTACAGTATTGTTTTTCTAACACCAGTACATAATTTCTACTCTCCAATTCATTTTCTGGAATAATTACAACCTATCCCATTGTAACCATTGTATTTCCTCCATACAACATGGATATGTAGTATATTTAGTAACTAGTACAATAGATGAGATATGTTTTGATATCTACAATTCTACAATGATGTGTATGATAAATAGCAATACATTGTTATTGTTGTGACGAAAGAAATGCAATCATCACTAAATCATTTAGTATGAATGCGGTATAAACATAGCAGTCTTGAGGTATTAGCAATCAGATATTTTATATTGTTTAGCAAATATCAATTTGAATTCAAAAGTATAGAGCATCTAGTGCAAGTGCAACAAATGTAAGAAAATACGGAATAAGACGATTTCATCTGCAGTGATTGAATTTCTGGTTCTCTATTTAATCTACAATATTTTCCGATTAGTGAATGTTGATAACACCAACTATAATATATATACCCTTATAACTGTACTGGAGAAGTTTGTGTACTTCACTCAACCATATTAGCATAATTTAACTCTATACACCTGTACCTCTGGATAACTTCAACAAAGAAGAAAAGACATTAAGTTGGATTTTATTGACTAGGTTGATTAATAAAAGGTAATAAAATTTGGAGTTTGTATGATATTTTGTTATTGATACTGCATTAGATCAGCTGTCAAAGCATACCATCAGCGCAATTTACCTATGATATAGCTGCAATCTACAGTAGTCTGGTGATGGTGCAGATGTAAGATGAAAGGAATGCTACAGGACTCATCCATTCAGTATTACCAGTGGTGTAATACTGTAGGCACTACTACAGTAATTACAAATTCAACCAATAAACCTTTTAAAGACTTATATTATTTCATCCAGCAGGTATTCTAGACTATTATTGAAGAATTTAGAGACTGTACAGGGTGAGGTTGCAGTTGGAAAATGATATTAGTTGATAGGGTAGTTTGACTTATCTTGAAATGGTGATATGGCAATATTTAGCTGTTTCCTATTAGCAATTAACCATAGAACTTGAATAGGGCATTTCGGTATCCATCAGTAGTTCAATGAAACTTCCAATTGTGTGTTAAGCAAAAAGTGGTAGTTACTTCTACTTGGTAATATTATTTCCAGAGAAATGAAAATAATTGATTATATTGGAGAGTAATAGAATTATAGTTACATAGAAAGTTAGCTACATTTGGATAGTATTTCGAATACCAAACTGGCCTAACAGCTGAGAACTGGTCCCTCAAAATAACAATAATCTAGTGAGACAGAAAGAGAGTAAATAACTATAACGTAATATTGGGGATTTTGCCATTGTATCATTATGCTGTCAATGTCAAATACCAAATTGAATATGCAAGATACTATATGAAACATTTGAGTCACCAGGGTATATGATAATTTGTATACAAAATATACTACCAGAAAAGATAGATCACATTATTGCAATTGTTTTGAGAATAGTATTTGTACAATACTTTGAAATATAAGGAAAGAAATACTCATGTTATAAATGATTTATTGAATATTTCTAATAGATTATTGATACATGGGTATTATCAATGGGTATCAAGATATTGTATCTTTAGCAATTCCAATATATATTTATTATCACCAGAATAGTATTTTCTACTAACATCTACACAGATATTTCATTTGCATATTGATATAAATACCACTTAACTCTAAGCATGATATTAATCACTATTATCCCTATTGTGATATCTGATAAGTATAATAATTATTAAACATACCCACAGAAATTCTCTTCCATTACTTAATGAATAGTTTCAACTATATATTATACAATAAATGCCAAATTATAAATCAGAATAATGAATAGTGGTAGTTGATATCAAAACTTGAAATAATTGATCAAGCTTATTGTATTTGACAGAAGTTGAACAGCATTAACAGTTTGGTACATTCATATAGTGATATTTGCTAGTTTTGTTATTTCTAAATTAGAACTTTACTCTTATTAATAAATAACAAATCAGGGTAACCATTTAATCTTTTGAATATTGTATGATTGCAACTGTCCAACTATTTACATAAGATGGCAAGTTCAAATCAACAACCTCTGTCTGTATTCAAATTTAAATAGATACAAGTAATGCACTTCACACAATTTTCTGAAGACTTGACTATCTTCCCTTTATTTGTATTGGCTTAATATTACTCACACTCTTCAATTATCACTTACAATTTAATTATACTCAATGACATAAAGCAGTGTAAGGTCCTTTCTCTTGAAAACTGTGTCAAAATCAAAAATATTGTATATATCTGCAATGTATAATGAATGTATAGCCAGTATTTCATTTTCCCCCACTCAATTGGTTACCAAACAGATTACTTTTTACTTTATTATTGGCATTACCAATACTCTTCTCTACTCTTATATTAACATCCATCCAGTTTGTATAAGAGCCTAGCAACATAAAAGGTTATAATTTAAATTGATACTAATAAATTGTATGTAAAATATACCTGAAAGCAAACAAAGAATACTAGTGATAGTAGATTGAACTTTCAGAGTTTATGATACATTAACCAGAACAGAACAATTGCAAACCTGAGACCTATACAGTAGAATATTCAATGAGGTGAAAAGTTATAGGTAGAGTAAGTAGTGGGTTTTTCATTGTAGAAAAAAGTAATTACCAATCGATTTCTTGGATAGAGTGGGTTTTGTCACTACAGGACTAGCTAATCACTACAGTTTACATTATACTTTAGCATTTGTTTCCAAAAACATCTATTATTACTGTCTAAGAATATACAATATGTAAATACAGAATTTGATTTTTATGCTTTGCTATAAGAAACTGCTGTATAACTTATGGATATTTATTTGTAGTAGCAGTAAATATTGATTTCTCATCTATTACAAGTTTTGAAAAAATATATGTATTCAGTATAACTCCTGCAGAGTAATTAGCAACTGAATATAGTCATTGAATAGAGTAATGAATTGAATAAATTGCTTTTACACTGTTGAGAGATCATATGGGCAATCTTGACTGAGACTGTATTTACTATCTGGTGTAGTTTAGAGTATTACCATATTGCGATATTTGTTTCTTACTTCCATATAGTCTAATATAGGTTTTTATATACACAAAATATTTTGGATTGTCGAATATCACAATGTCCCTACATACTGTCCAATATACCCTGTTGGACTAACAGTGCCCAAAATACTGAAGCATTATTTGTACAACTAAATAAATATACAAATTGAATACTGTATTGAAAATAACTCACATTCTGATATATGGAAGCTAAGTATATGTACAGTAGTTCTGTTATAAGATCTGGAAGCTGGCACTAAATATCGCATAACACCGGGAGATTCACCCTAGGTCCTAATCAATAGAAGCTCCTAATGAGTTCTAGACTGATAAAGAAGAAGTTGAATAAAGCTTCACTCAGGATGAGTAATAGGATTAACACCCAAAGATTACAAGGTAATGGTTCAGTTCTCTGTTCCCAAAAGATAGTATCGCCTAAAGAGTATTGTCTTATGCTATCAGTATGCTGTTGTACACGACTTTAGGAGAGCCCGAAAGAAGTATCCTCTGAACCACGACACTATCGTGATGACTCTAGGACTTCTAACAGATGCTAATGTATCGTGCCAGCAACCGGAACTTATACGCGAGGACCTGATGTCGAAGAATGCAATGACTCTAAGTATCGACTTATCTATACAACACAGCAAAGTAGGTTGGCCTCAGAAGATGGAGTAGTGCCGACTCAAGAGTATCCTACCAGAAGTATCCTCTGAACCACCACACTATCGGGCTGGTCCTCATACTTCCTTCGGACTCCAATGTATTGTCTTGCTCACTTCCTGATCAACGACTTGCCTTGATGAAGGTACTAAGAATTACGAAGTATATAAAGGTGATAGATATATCCATGATATGGAACTGGATAGTGAACGTGCAACATTGGACTTCAAGGGAGAAGTATCCTTGTTGACCTCGATGCAGAACTGATAGATAATACAGGGGTATAAAATTGAGGGTTAACCTCCAGGTCGAAAAGGTCAATAGATATCCGTAGATAGATCTTTGTTGTAGATGTTGTAATCGATGTTCTTCCTCCTTGTTGGTATCATTGAGTACACATCAGACAATCCACACCCTTAACAATCCTAAGACTGCCAAAGCCTGCATTGGAGTTCACATATGTAACTGCCTCATCATCCTTTGCCTCGGCCATGGATAGTTGAGTTCTAACTCCCAGGAGTAATAACTACCTCATGAAGGTAATGTGCTCATATTGTGACACTATTGCAATTGGCGATACCTCGTATGGATACGAGCTTATCTGAAGCCAATTAACAACAAATTGGTTCATGTCAGGCAGAGTGTCACGGCCCGAGTGATGAGTAAGGGGTATGGATGGTAATCAGGAATAGTATTGAATGTGCGGAAGGAATTAGTGTTACTGGATGGCGGAGGTCCTGATAGATGTGGGAATGGCGTGGGGACGTTGTGGGAGGGAGGCGGTATAATTTGTTAAGATAAGGAAATGGTCTGAGGTGTTGCGACGTCTGGCGATGTGGTGTGGCTGTGTTGATAAGGAGTTGTTTTCGTGGTGTGTACAATCATGAGGAAATACTCGGATGGTATATCGGAGCATAGAGAACGGTTCGTGAGTGGCAGACGAAGTGTACACAAAGAGAGGTTGTTAGGTGTTGGCGGATTTTCTTTTCTTCTCTCTTTACTGGTTCTCATGTTTAGCAAAGCAAGTACGACTTTGAAACAGCGCTGCATCTTGTGTGGTCTTAATTCCCTCGATACAAATTTCGAAGCATCTTGTCCCGATTGCGATATCACATCATTGTTACCAATATCACCTACGCCCGACCCCGCCCATTAGAAAGAGCCAGTGAGAGTGCCCTCTCGCATTCCCACCGGGTACGTAATTGTTCAACAATCGCCGCAAACTACAGAACGCTTAATTTCACTACGCTTCATCGGAGCCAAATATACAGTGATCTGCAACTGAGTAGTATTGCCATATATTGAACGGAGTGCATCCTGCGTCACTCTGGACATATAAATCCCAAGTCTTATTCGCCCAAACACAGACAGTGTAGTTGAAAAAATAGTTGATTTGTATAAGTCCATTCGGTCGACAGGACTCCGATATATTGATTATTGGTTGATGACTTATCTCCCACATGACTCTGCATATCCCGAGATGCCATGGTAGTCTGATATTGACGACACCTCATCGCCTTAGGAATGAACCATTGGAGCATGACTGAATAGTCATTTCGTCAGCGACCAGGAATAACCTTGCCTGGCGATAAGGAGTAACCATTGAGAATGGGGCAGTTGCGACCAGTATGGATCCAAAGATGATACACATCTTATTTGAGCTTGGCTTGACCGGTGTCATGGATCAGTTGTTACAAAGGTCGGGTAATTGAGATATGACTAATAGGTGAAGAAATCCGGAGGGTAGATCCAATATAGCAATCCGAGTGACAGTTCGTGATTCCGGATCAATCATCCATACATGGATCATTGAGTGATCTTGTATGATCCCAGAGATATAACTGTAACACCGAAGGCGTAACATATCGGTTCCCTGGTTAAACAATAGCACAATGGAAATCAGACTGGCAGTAATTTCCAATCATTCCAGACACTGCAGTCAATATTACTAGTGGACTTAACAGACTGCGGATGCTTTCAAAGTCCAGTAAAGTTAAGAATGGTGTTCACATTTCATGTAAGTGGAATTCCAGATGGCTCACAATGTATCTGCATTTGGGAAGGTGCATTGAACATCCTATGAAATCTGACCTATAGAAAATTGAAATTTCCACGCAGCTGAGGCTTCTGTACAGATATGATGTTGCACCTCAATGTTCTCAGTATAGATTTTTAACAGTGGTTCTTAAGGTTCTATATCCTCAACCCCGTTCATGTGTCATATTTATCTATTTCATATATACATTTCTCACACTCACATTATTGTTTTCTATATTTTAAAACTATATGTATGCACTTGCTTAGTCCATGTATTAATGCACCCAAAACTATTCTGACTGCAAACAGTAGTTGAAAGCAATTGCAGTGGCATCCAGAGATAGCAATTGAGTGAATATTAAGATACACTGGAAGGATATGTCAATATGAATTTGGAGGAAGTGACAGAGTGACTTTAGAGGTACACTGGCAGTCTGTGTTCATGATAAGTTTGAGGTGCAGTTGAATGCCATGATTGAGTCAGTTGTATGATAAACATGGTGCTAAGAATGAAGTAAGTAGAGATATTTAAATGGCGACTATAATTGAGGGAGTTTGGAGATGTACTTATTGATGATGATAATGATAACATGAAGGTAGTGAAAAAGTGAACATGATAATACACTTAGAGCCTGTGATTGAGTGATTGTGGAAATGGACTGTAAGGCCAGAATCAAATAAACTTAGAGGTGGACTTGAAGACAATAGTTGAGTAGGTCTGATTGTGCATTTTGAAGCCATGATAGCTAGAACATTGAGATTAACTTTCATGCACAATACCAGATGAGCATACAGATGTCATTTGGAGGAGGTAATTGCATGAGCCAAGAGATATAATTCCAGATAGTAATCCAGTACAATTGGAAATATGTTTGAGGCAGGAAGATGTGCAAGCAACTGATCAAAATGCATTTGTGATAAGCGTGGAGACTCTGAGGCGGGGTTAACTCACAATTTTTGAACTATGAATACAGTGTATTTATCAGTTTGCATCTGCAGAACCAGATATGGTTACTGAAAGGGTAGAAGATCAAAAGGAAGAATCAATAGTTACTAACACTCTGTCTACAAGTTGAGAGATATGTGTTCAATGGTCCAGAGCACAATAACACAAAGGTGCGCTGTGAAATGAGAGCTCAGATATATAAGACTAGCTAGAAGTTGAAGACTGTCAATCACTGACTGTTGCTTCTACTCATCCATGTACATGTTGTTAGCTTAGAATCATATTATGAGGAGAGAGAGTGGAATTACTGGACTTAGCATATGACAATCACTTCACCATACCCAACATAGCAGCTATTACCGCCAATATGCCAAGTAGAAACATCCATACAAGGGATTCTGACATTCAATGTACCAGTTGTACCTCAAATTTCACACATCCCCTGATGTTGTCTCTATCTCAGTCCCCTCTCCCTCTCTTTCTTATTCTCTTCTCTACCATTCATGGAGAACATGATGTCAAGTCATTCCAGTGTTCCTCCCCATACAAGGATTATCTATGAAAGCTGTAGACTCCATGTACCTACGATTGATTATCTTCTGCACCAAGCCAGTCCCCAGGCAATGTGATATTTATCAGTCATCTGCTGAATTGCCTCAGCATTTGTTGTGTCTCCATACATATTTCCCATGTCCAGCCAGCTTTCAATTAGCATAAAGGTTAAATCAACTCAAAGTCCATTCTGATATTGAAAATGTAAATAACCAATTGAATTTCCTCTCCTCTCACTCTTCACATTCGATTGATTACATTATGATCCACCACCAACCGCTCTCCCTAACCATTTGTATCTTCAACAAATCCCATTTAAAGAAATGAAACTTAATTGAATACATAACTCTTAACTTATATCTTACCTCCCTCCTTTCCAACTACCTACTTGATTGCATCAACCATGTGTATCTCAAAACTCACTCTATTATAGCCTCCAAATGCATGTCCAAGTTCTTATCATTACCACCTCGATGTTTGCACAATGACTGCCTCCATATTCAATCGCAATATTACATCAGTTTGGCCTACTAGCATATCCCACAGTTGAATCAATCATGTCCATGAAGTCTATTCCCAAGCAAGATTGATCACAGCTGCCAATTGCATTCCTAAGTTTACAAGATAACTGACTACAATTATGTCTCTAAGTTAACACATTCCTATCTTCAATGTGTCTCTCATAGGTCACTTGATCACCATCTCAAGATGTATCTCCAGTGGCTCATCAGTGCCTTCTACAGCCTGTCCAGATAGAATCAATATGGATAGATGAATACATGGATATAATAATATGTTGATCCATATAAAGTAACTACAGTTTGCATGTGTACTAGAATTATTTCAAAAGAAAATATTGAATTTTCCAGGCTATTGTGTGGTAATGCAACATGCTCTTAAGATTGACACCTACAATTAAAAGTATTCATTTGAATGTCACCTGTCCTTCAATATCCTTCCAGATTGGTTGACTGTTTTTGTTGTTACACATATATGATAGTACATGGGTCCATTGAACTCTGAGATGGGAAAATTTGGAAATTCCATTTTGATGACTCACATTCATGATCAGAGGATGCTGATCACAGAATATGTGATTGGGATAAATTATTCTATTGTCAGTATTACTACATATTTCAGCCTAGGTGTTATTTGTTCGAATGAAGTTGAAATGAAGTTGATTTCTCCTTAGTGCTAGCTTAATTGATATTAGATATTATACTTACCATTGGTTATACATTTCAAAGAGGTATTGAAATCAATATCAATATACAGCCATATAATAACCCACTTGAAGATTTGGAAGATGCTTTGAAAATACTAATAATCAATCAGCCAAAATTGAACAAATCTATTCAACTAACTCAGCACTACAAATAAGGTAATCTAAGTAGAACTGCTTCTGTAGCAAAAATTAATTTTTTTCATGTCTATATTAACTTTAAGTACTATTCTTCTGAGCAACAGTAATTGCATCAGGATATACGATTGCAATAGATACCAAAGTCTCTACCACAGTCAACCCATTTGTTTTGCCCAATCGACTGTTATTGAAAATGTTTATTCAAATGTGGTTATTGATTATCAGCAACACCATACTATATACATTGGGTGTAAATAGCAAAATAATCAACCTAATTCATTGTACTGATTTATCTGTTGACAATTGTACATGACATTGTATATATTTCAGTAGTCATTTAATGTTGAATAATGATATCTTAAACTTCATGTAGCTTGCATAAAATGAAGCATTAGCAGTTAGTAAATGAATCTGGTAAAGCCATTAGTTTGCTGAAATACATAAAGCAAATATTGTTGACAGCATTTTCGTATTATCACATGTATATTCTGAAATCTATATTGAAACTGGGATTTGGAACATTGGGATTATTTTTGTTGAATTGAATGTAGTTAGTACAATATAACATCTGAAATTGGTCAAAATATTCTACAGTACAACTTTATACCCCACATTGATTGCCTTAAACTGAGAGTTTAAATTCACCCATTTACTAATATTTAGATAAGATTGTAGCAATAAAATTATATTATTACAAAATAAAATTAGCAAAAGAAGAGATATTGTATAGTTTTAACATGAGGAATTTGTGCAATCAATAATATATTTCAGGTGGGTGTGTGTACCATACTTTGTAAGATCATAGCAGAAAATAATTCTTGAATACTGTTAAATTATATCTGTATTTCAATTCTGTCTGGAATCTGCTACTGCATTCCAAAATGTCAATTGATAACCCCATAGCCAGTGATTTAGCTCAGAGGATAACCTCATGTACACTTCCACAACACCAGTAGTCAGATTTTCATGTATCTATAGCAATGGCAAAATTGCCAAATTTGTCTATAATACAGAATTCTCTGGTAATGAGATTTGCCTTTGAGCATTGACATCTAAAGTTGCTGCTATAGTATTGAAACATTCAATTGAACAATTAACATCTAACTGATATATTAAGGTGAAATAACTAAAAATAATTTTGCTGCAGTAATAAAGCAAAGCATTATGTTCATTTTGACCATTAAAATGATAGTATTACATAAATACTTAATGATAATTTATGTTTCATGTTACAGCCTATATTTGGCTGTCGAGTAGTTATTATACTGCATTTTTGGAGTAATTAAATTCGATAAAATGTATTGTAAATTGTTAGAAAATAATAGATAATTCATAATAATATTAAGAAAATTTTGCTGTTACCAGTATAATTAATACAGAATTTATCCTGTTGCATGTTCTGTGGGTGTGAAATGGTGTCTGTGGTAATGCTTTGAAACTTGGTTTACTGAAACCTGTAAAGTTAAGTTGTTAATTTATACACATCCCTTATTCTCTTGTAGTATTATCCAATATTACATCTTTTGTTTATCTTCTCTTGTACCATAAAGCAGGTCTAACTATTTTACCACAAAATGTTTCTTGATTATATTTACCTTACAAACCATAATTACATTTTCTCTTTCCATACAATTGTAATATTTTCAATTATTCTTTCAAGCTATACAAAGAGTATTCCATTGCCAAAGCTTATACCAAAGTCCTTGACATGTTCCCCCTGAAGCTGCAATCAACCTGCATTCAATGGCTCCACCAATGTCAACTCTTATACCCGCCTTATTACATGCATCAGCATTTCTATCAAACTGCATGTTAGATTCAAAATGTATATTAAATCATCAATGTAACCTAATAATTATTTGACTAGATATTATCTATCTAATATCACCATTGGTGAAATCACTCCACCAATTTGGTTGATTCATATATTCACTCCTCCAATACTGGAAAGAGTATTTGTACTTTATACTATCAAGAATACTATTTTGGAATATATCCAATTATACTTCAATATGCTGAACAGTATTAAGTATAAATTACGATATCATACTGATTATTATACCATCCATCGCGTTTAGAGTATGCTGATAATTACATGTTTAGACGAAATCATTCCATCGAAGATAAAGATAATGTGGCAGTTTTCATTGTCAAGGAGGATTTCCAGCAATTAGAATCCTGCAAACATTTTATAAGTAATATAGGATTTCTTTGAAATATCTTTTAATAGTATTTGTAGTTACTTGGTCAGACTGAACTCTACTTGCACTAGGTTTCTTGTACAATTATATGTCGTTTTCTTACAATCGCATAAGATATTGCATTTGTTCTACTTATTGATTGAATTAATTGTCACTTATATAGCATGTGTAAGCTATTTTCTATTAATTGAATATATTCTAATATGTTGACTTTTCATAATGTTTATGTTACAGCTATCTATATTAGAGTATATTGTATACTTTCACTGTATGTACAGATTTGTGCAAATGCCACCATTACTCAGGCAAACAAAAGGATCAATAGAGTATAATCCAGTAACCTTCTGGAATCCAAGTTTAATATCGAATACTGTAAAACTGGAACTTTCTTAGGAGTGAGTATCAACTGAATTGCAAGAATCCAAAAATCCCTTCCAATATTAATTAGCACTAAGAATATTAACTATCACACTCTGTAGAATATAATTATGTTGATTATTTAGAATCCAGTTATTAGTAAAATATATATTTGATTTTAATGTTCTATTACACTATGTATTATTTACCAAACAGTTGCATTAGGGTAAGTAAATGTTTTCTTCATTATATTGAAATGAATTTTCAGCTTTCTCAAAACCAAAACTATTGTAAATCATCTATTTATTTAATTTTACATGATGTTATTTTATCATAACCTGTCGATCTGTATAATCTATTTGATGTAGATCGTGCTTATATTCTATATAGATGAGAATAATGTACACTCTGTTCATTTTGTAGTTCTATGAAATTCATATTTTTTCTTACCATCTTAGACAATAATATTTATTAAATTTAATTCAACATTTAAAAGTTAAAGGTTTTTAATATTGCAATTACAATAATCAATATTGTTAACTTTAGTTATAATATACCACATAACTGGGTTTATATCTTACCATTTCAGTAAATATCTCCAAGTATAACAGTTAGTAACTATTATATCAAGAGCTGTACATCTTCATATTTACTTATGGTATTTAATATGTAAAGTTGTATTGTTCCAGAAAAAATATTGAAGGTTATGTACAATACAATAAATAAATAGAGTTTATAACTTCGTCATAAATTTTCAAATTTGTTGAATCGATTATTTCCAAGAAGTAATTCTGAGTATGAAATATCTATCGATTGTGCAACAATATTGATAGTTGAATATTAATTCGAGAATTGAATAACAGATTCTGATAGGTAATTCTTTACACAATGTGATGAGAGTACAAAGATACTTGTAATTGATAGAATATTTCTGTCCGAAAGTAAAGTCATTGATTTCAATTCTGAATTCTTACCTTGTATTTGACTCAATCTCTTGTACCACAAGCAAAGAGCAAACTAAAAATTTCAATTGTCAGAAGATATAACATTCTCCTTCAAGATATATTTCACAATGTTATGCAAAAGGACTCCTGTCATAAAGTAGAAATGTAGATTAAACTTGACTTCTGTAATATGGGCATATTATACCAGTTGATAGAAATTGGATATTTGCTCGTATTCATTATAATAGTAATAATGCAACTCGAAAATCACATGGTTTGACAATGTGCTAGCACTGATACACTTTGTTATCACATAGAAGACTGAGCTGTTCACAGGTAGATATAGTATAGGTATGTGTGAACAGAATCTTTGATAGTATTTAAAACACTCTTTACAGCCAATATTCTAACTGTAGATTACTGCTAGAGCTTGTTTTACTAATTTTGAAAGAAACATACTCCTACTATTGCTGGGTTCTATGAATGAGAGTCCATCAGCAATTCTCATGATGACATATTTTTATAACAATTTATTCTATATTGAGATATTTTGGTGATTTACATAAACAGCTTAATATACCACTATGCTTGACTTTGGGTGCCATATTCATGCATAACTGGTTTTGACATGATTGTCATCTACTATGTGGTTAGTATCTCAAAGTCATTGTTGAACCTTAATATTGAATCAAACTCCAACTTGGATATATCATATTTCAATTATTCTCTAGTTGAAACATTAGTGTATACATTGCCAGACAGTACTTTAAAGCAATCATGTAAATATATTATCTGTAATTGATTTTGTTGATGGTTAATTCAATGTCTTAATTGGTAACCAATCATGTTTTTCTAATGTAGAATAACAAGGTAATTGTCTATACTATGTCAATTCAATAATCAGTATAAGACTATACATTTCATGATCACCCAATATGATTGCTTTATTGGAAGCTGCTTGGTGAACAATGAACTAGTTGATGAATAGAAAGTACGAAGGGGTGTTTTCACTTCTGAGTTGTATCACACCCTAATCCCATATACTCCTATGTTACAAATCATTTGTAATTCAGGTAATTCGGTATTATTGCAATTCAACTTTTCAATGTTTCATCATTTTGGTAACTCTGTGCAGTTGATAACTATCTGCACCCCTAATATTATGTAATAATCTGGCTAAGCTAAGATTACTACTTCATCATATTTGAATCCACTAACATGGTATTAAAACTCCACCAATCATTCGACAGCAGCTTTAAGTTGAATCCTCCCACATATAACTAGACTGGCGAACAGATAATTCCACCAGGAGGTATTATGCAAGGTGCATCAACTTTCTATTGTCTTGGTGTATTCACATTGCAATCAACTAGTACCATTACCCCTGGTAAAGAAGAACCCATAACACAAATAAGTAAAGTGCAAATTAATGCAAAAGCCATAGACTGTCAAGTTATATACTTCATACAATTACCAATATTTTCAGTTTCTTTCTGACATTTCTAGGCTAATATAAAGCTATATGAATTACTTTAGGATATTCTTAGAGAATTATCCAATAAATTTCAAAGTACACAAATTGGTAATGTAAAGTTTAAAAACATACTCTAGAGGATAAAGTACTTTTATAATACTATCGAATCTTGTATATGGTGATATAGTTTCAAAGTTGCTAAAGCCTCCATCTTGATTTTCAGCATTCTACTGGAATATTACATACCAATTGCTACTTCTTTGCTAAAATTCTCAGTAACCAAATACTAAGAGTGTTCCTTATTCGTTTGTTGAATTCTGAAAGTTTGGCACAAATCAAAATCTGTTATTTGCGAATCTACATTATTGTTGAATATCAAAACAGAGATTTGCAAATATTGTACCACTACTTATTCTGACCAAAAATTCAACCAGGTCAGAATATCAACAATCAATCCCATATCTAGTGTAGATTGCAGTTGAAGTTCAGTTTTCACTTGATTTCAGATGTGCATAAAAATTATACTAATATAATTGCTATTATTCATCAATTATACTAAATTTCTATCATATATGATTTCACAACTGTTTATACATCATAGTTCAAATATCAGTGAAATGGTGATATTATAGTACCCATATAGACAACATAACTGTGGATATTGATACAAATACTATAATAAACTTATTTTAAGCATCAAACTAACTGGTAAGAACAACCTTAATATCTCCAGATAAATGATAATCCAGAGTAGTATATACTGTTACACACTAGTATAGTAGTTCTTGAAGTCAGATTGATATATTACTGACTACAGTATTCAAACAATGGTCAACAACAATTTCTACATAGGCTAACAAGAAATATTTCGATGAGCTGACTGAATATACAGATGTGGTGTATTCTCATATGCAAGGCAATTAATGACAATGGCAGCTGCTGTATTGTTCATATTGTTTCCTATTAGGTAATATTCATTGTCTTGAAAATGGAATAAATACAACTGGAAGACACCATAAAATGAGTGTATACAATCCAACATTCATCTGCAATAGGAATTTTTGTAATTGGAAGACTCGGTGAGAGTGTTGAAGTTGTCGCAGCAGGATCCCACCATTAGCAAATATAGAAGTTGCCACAACTGATGTGCTGGCCATCAGGTACACCAGGGCGTGCTGGCTGCAATTTTCAGAGATGAGTGAACCAATATAGCAGCCTTCAAATACATCTGCAACTGCTGGCAACAAATCAAACAGTGTATTAATCACAGTAAGTAATCCTCAATTGCACAGGAGACGATTGTCAACAAGTTCAGAAATACACATGAAGCCTGGTGACAATCTTGGAAATACCTTTGAATGCATAGCAGGAGGTTGGGAGCACCACAAATCACTATAGAACATACTGGAAATTATACACAATTCTTGGGGAATGGTGCCAGTGCACTAGGAAATCGTAGTTACTGTTCATTATTCAATTAAGTCAAAATATTTATTTGGCTTGTAGTCTCATTTGTGTATCTACATATCTGCGTATATAAGAATCTCCACAGTCTGCTGGACTGGCTGGCACATGTACTTAAGTGCAATCAGAGGTGCACTGGGATATTGCGATTGTTTGATCTTAGAGATATACTAGCAGGTGGTAATCTAGCAGATTTGGAAATGCACTTGTAGTGTGTGATCAAGTGAACATACAGATACACTTGCAGGCCATTATTACCTCAAGCTAGAAATACAATCGGGAAACTGTGCTGGAGGGAGAATGGAGATACACTTGGAGGGTGATATCAAGAGAACTCAGAGATGCGTTTTGAGCATATTCCAGTGTAAATTAAGAGATTAAGAACTGCTCTTGGAGGCAATAGTCTAGGAAGTTATGAGCTACAGCAGCAGGCCTTGATTGAGTGAACTGAGAGATGTACCGGAATTCTGAAATGATGAGAATTGGAAGATACATTTGGAAACCATGATCAAGTAAACCTTGCAATGCACATCAAGGCTGTAGTAGTACATCATTGGAGATGCACTTGGCGGTGATCATCAATTCATTCGGTGGATGCACTCTGCAGACTGCAACCAAGTGTGATTGTAGAGCTACTGAAATATATTCATTGAGATGGCGGTCAACTAGATGGGAGATATAATATTTGCAGAGACAGTATTCATTGGCTAAGTCACAATCAGGCGAATGAGAACACCTGACTTTACCTTTGAATTTTGACATGGTGCTGCCTGAAGGCAGTCAATCTGTGAGGAAGCAAACTGAGAGCTGATACATAGTTCTGGTGTCAACTTTTAATTATGAGAATGAAGGGAGACTGGCAGGGAGTCAGTCAATTGTGGGTGGATGTTGTAGTCAGTGTAAATTAATGATTATGGCATGAAGAGATCACAAAGGATAAATTTCATTCATATTGTGTAGTAATTGTTGACTGGTCTAGCAGAACAAGATATAGAGAATCATGCGTAGAATTATATGGTGATATACCAGGGGATATGGCAAACAAGGGGTACTTCCTACCCAATTGCACATATAATACCCCTGATCAGGGCACAAAACACCGCATTCCATCATATACATATACCATTGCAAAGGGTGAATTAACATGGACATCAAAGTCTCTCATGGCCCTGTTTCTCATGTTGCTTTCCCGAATCTCCTCTCACCTTCATCTCTCATCTCGCTTTCTCATCCACATCTGTACAATCAACCAGTAATATAAAGTTCATAGGATACTCTGTGGAGTGTTAGCAACTGGTCCTGGGAACCCGGCAGCAGTCGGGGTTTGGACTGGAAAAACGGTTAGGTTCGGTTCCAGAACCGTCCGGAGACCCGACCCACTGTTTCATGGCGGCCCCGACCTGGCCCTGAACCCGTCAACCTGCAGGTTTCGCCCAGATTGGCTAGACCGGGTGGGTCCAATCTCTGGTCGTGCGTTTCGGGTTTTTCTATTTATGGTCGCATTCAGATATCCTACTGTTAATTGCAAAATATTGACTATGGTACTGCATTGTCATTTTCTGATGTATTGACAACCTTGATGTAGCAAACAAGTAGAGAGACGCTCCCTGCCCCATCCTGAAAATGAGCGTCAATGGAGCGTCAACAATTGATGGTCTTGCATCTCGGGTAAATTAAGTGGTGCGTGATTGCACGTATCCATCAACAAGTGATTAGTAGCCTTTATGGGCAAATGAGCAAATGATATGTGCACGATAGCCTCCTAAATAGTAACAACGTATTTCATTTACAATGGTGCAACTAAGTGTTTATGAGTAGTTTAGACTACAAAAACAGCGAAAACTGAGGATATGGACATTATGAGCCACAGCGCACTTCGATAAACAATGATCGAAGGCCCAAGATCGTCGACACTCTGTTGACGCACATTCTCATGATGGGGCAGGGAGCGTGTCGCTTTCTTCTTTACCTATAAAGGATAGCAACACTACCATTATGTGTAATCACTACCAAGTGGCATTTTTATTACCCGACTTACAGGACCAAAAATTGTTGACGCTCTGTGGATGCTCATTTTCAAAATGGGACACAGGGCGTCTCGTTTTCTTTTCTGTGTATAAAGGTTGTCAATCCTGTTGTTATGTATAACCACTACAAAATTACTTCTTAATTACGAGACCAACAAGACCTCAAATTGTTAACGCTCGGTTGATGGTCATTTTCAAGATGGGGCAGGGAGCGTGTTCCTCTTTTTTTTGCCTATAAAGGGTGGCAACACTTCAATTATGTGAACTCCCTGCCAAATCGCATTTTTATTATGCGACTTACATGACCAAAAATTGTTGATGCTCCGTTGACGCTCATTTTCAAGATGGGGCAGGGAGCGTTTCACTTTTTCTTTTGCGTCTAAAGGTTGTCAGTACTGTTGTTATGTATAACCACTACAAAGTTACATCATAATTTCCAGACTAACAAGACCTAAAATTGTTGACACTCTGCTGACGCTCATTTTCAACATGGGGCAGGGAGCGTGTTGCTTTTCTTTTTGCCTATAAAGGATGGCAACACTTCCATTATGTATAATCACTACTGAATCGCGTGTTTATTACCCGACTTTCAGGACCAAAAATCCTTGACGTTCCATTGTCGCTCATTTTCAAGATGGCACCTGGAGCGTCTCGCATTCTTTTTTCCGTATAAAGGTTGTTAATACTGTTGTTATGAATAACCACTACAAAATTACTTCTTAATTACCAGACTAACAAGACCAAAAATCGTTGATGCTCCATTGACGCTCATTTTCAAAATGGGGCAGGGAGCGTCTCGCTTTCTTTATTGCGTCCAAAGGTTGTCAATGCTTTTGCTATGTATAACCAATACAAAATTACTTCATAATTACCCGACTAACAAGACCTAAAATTGTTGACGCTCTGTTGACGCTCATTTTCAAGATGCAGCAGGGAGCGTGTTGCTTTCTCTCTTCCCTATAAAGGGTGGCAACACTTCCATTATGTGTATTCACTACCAAATCGCATTTTTAATACCCAACTTACAGGATCAAAAATCATTGACGCTGCATTGATGCCCATTTTGCCACGGGTGTAACCGCAATATGGAACCATTCAGTTTGGCATACTATATCAATAATGGTCTTGTGGCAGCCGTTCTGTGCTGTTCATGTACATTCTCCTTTCTAACTACATTGTTCTTGAATGATGCATATAAATATACCCTTTAAAATATACTTTAAAGTGGCTGCTAATGGTAGATCACGATAATATTCAAAAATCCCATTCCCTTCAGTCAACTCTCGTCTTTGCTGTCATGTTCACGCAACAGGCTGCTGTCATCTACAAAATGGCTCTCAGCTGCATTACCACACAGCTGATAGTGCACATACCTGTGGATGGACCTTCATCAGTCAGCAAATCTGGATTAAAATCTTTATCGCGCATGTGATCCTGCCGGCATATGGATCATGATTGAAAAATCGAGTGCTGGAAAGCAGATTATGTATATACACATATCCGGGTGGCATACCATCTGCTTTGGAGCTATGAGTTCTCCTACTGTCAGCAGGTGGCGCAGGTGGCATTCCGGGCCTCGGTGGCACCGGTCGTGGTGGAGGCGTACCTCTTCCTTTGCACCTCCGGAGTGTCCGTGGATTCTTTGCTGTGCTAATTTGGCAAAGAAGACGGCCGTCCGTTTGATTTTCCTGAACCATTGCTGGGTGTCATTCTATCGGAGCCTTCACCATGTTATGCCTGTGAAACACAACACCCCGCTGCTTCTGTTCTCGAACCTCGGCATGTTGTTTCTTGATTACTTGTTGCATTTCCTCACTTGCGGCGCGCAAAAACCCTTCTTTAGCCAGTGTGGCCATATTCAAGGCAAGATGCATGTCAGACTGTTCAAGCTGTACCCGACCTCCTTGTTTTACCATAGTAGCTGACATGATGAAAACCTACAAGAAATCAGTTGCTGCTTCTAGAGTGACAATCGGCTGTTACCTCAACCATATATGACTCCGTAGCCTTCTCTAAGGGCTTTAAACCCTGTTTTGTCCATTCCCGGCGACGATGATGACCAAATGTATCTGCGAAAATCCCACAACTGACGACATCGTGATGTTCAAATTCGCGGATTGTGCAGACAAAGTCCTTCGTCAACCATGGAGGTTTCCTGTTTTGGGCAGCGACAAATAGGTCACGTAGCTCTCTACCTACCCCAGCAGTGCGTTATACTGTTAGTTGACCGTCATCTACATTGATGTGGATTGACCCACATCCGATCACATGCTGCGTCAGATTCTTGCTGTGTCCGGATTTCCGTACCATTTTCAAATGTGCGTCCTGGGTCGTATTTTCAGTGGCTACAATCGCATCGTCACGGTGAATGAATTGGTATCTGCGTTGCTGGTGTGTCTCACCAGGGGGCACATCATTTCAAGCGCCTGTCACTCTGCTCGATTCGGCTTCAATCGCACCTGGTTGAAGTATTTCTGGAGCCATTACATGCAGTTGTGGAATGGTGAGGAAGATGATTACGAAAAGAAGTGGGAAGTCCTGAAGATTATACAGTTTGCTACAAGTCAAGATGGAACGAGTGACAGCCAACTTTCACCTTCAATGCAAGCTGAATCCGGCTGTGTATAGTGGCACTGCGTATAGCTGCAGGTGATTCCAATGTACCCGCAATTTGCAGCAAGCTGGTCCGATGTTGTTTGTTTGTTTGCAGGGATATATCATGATGAAAGACACAGGATATATCATTTTTGATAGATATAAAAGGACGTTCTTCGATAGAAAGGATGTCTGGTGATGTTTCTATCAAGATATCACCGGGATCTTACATGAATTACACGCTAATCATCAAGTCTTAATGTATGGTTAGCATGACTATTCCCAAGAAAGTGACGGTCAAACCTCCGATTTTGCTTTGTTCAAATTGATGAAACCTACCGAGCTTGACTTAAAAGATGCAGCTTGCCTCCATGTGGTCAATATCTTGCAACATCCAACATCTCGCCCGACAACAGCATCAACACAAGATACAATGGTCAATGCTCCGAGGAACAACCTCTCGCCACTTTCGGCCGGCAAATACAGTATGTTGAGGAAGAAACCCACACGACGACAGCATCAAGTGAATAATGATAAGTGTGGCCTGCAGGCAGAAAGGATCGGAGGGTTGGGAGCATTGCGCAGCTTACAATGTAAAAAGAACCTTTCGGTGGAGAAATGACGGGAAACGCACTTTTTAAGCAACAAAGAAAAAGCGCTATAGACCAAGGATTATGTGGATAGAGAGACCGCAGTGGCAAGAAAGCAAGTTCAAGACGCAGAGACAGCGATTATGCAAGTGCAAGAACATATGTGGAATGTTAAAAAGGCATGATCGACAACCACAAAGCCTGAAACAACATTTGAGGAGATGTTGAATGCTATCGGAGACAGCCTGAGCGCTCTTGTAAGTCCCGAAGATGAGGAGGATGGTGAAGACAAGGATGATGATCAAGAAGAAACAGAGCTTCGCAAGCGGAGTGAACATGATGAACCTGGCTGGGTGATGGGCACATTCTCCAAAACGGTACAGCACCGCATGGTGAGCTTTCGGCAGAAGCAGACAAGGCTTGACAAACTGGTGCAACCGGGATGGTGGGACTCAGCCGAATACATCTGTGAGAGAGATATGAAGTACGGGACGACCGAACTGAAGGTTCCGGCAGTTGTAAAGCCCCCAAACAGACATGCCAACAGCCACAACATCACCGACAACATTTGGAGAGCGTCACCGGAGCAATGGATTGCGAAATAGGCATTTTTGACGACATATCTTGAGTAAATGCAATTCGTACCTACTTTGTTGCATGTCAGCGTCTTCTGCATTTCAGTGAGCAAATTGTGAGCCAGGATTATTGGTCAGTGTGTGTGGAAGGGTCATACGGGCCATGCAAATGTTCCAGACACCAAATCAAGTAGATTGACGAACAATGAACTTTATATGGTGTTGCCTGTTCCGGGTAAATGATAAAACAAAACATAAATTTGAGACAAAATTCGCTAAGAAAGTTTAAGTCAGCGATGTCATATGACTTATAAAAGGAGTGGTCGAACCACATCCGAAACCCGGATGAATAACAGCGGTCAGACTGCGTGAATGCATACTGCCAACTACATAACTCTCCACTCATACCTCCTGCACTTAGTCGAAAAATCGAAAATTGCTTATGGTAAATCATGGGAATCGAGGAGAATGAGCTGGATAAGAAATGGTGAGGACATCGCGCTATACATATCCAAAACTAGTGCGTGGAATGTTAGGCGGTAAATTGCCGGCCGAAAGCACTGAAATGCGATGGACCTACATTATTGATCATGCACATGACGTGTATAGTGGTGGCTCAGAAACTGAGATGTCTTGAAGATTTTGGATTCGAATGATAATACATAGAAACGGTATACTGGCTGCCAAAAAACACAGTATGGATTTTATGTACAGTTGTTGAGCACCCAATAACTGTTAGTATGTCTCTAAGGTGAGCTCAAAGGTGAGAGTCCATGGAGCGTCAACGATTTTTGACATTGCATCATGGAATATCCAGATGGTTTCGCTGCAACATTCATTCACAATCGAACTATTGCCCGCCATTCTATTCAAAAATGGTTGCTACAACATCGCTACTATGTCCTAAAAGTGAGCGTCAATGGAGCGTCAACGACCTGTGGCCATGCATCGTGGATAATGCAAGGGCCGTGCGGTGGCATTAAGCCATAATCAAACTATTGGCCGCCTTTCTAGACAAAAATGCTTTCAACGACTTCGTCAATGTGCCCTAAAAATGAGGGTTAATGGAGCGTCAAAGATTTTAGGCCTTGTATCGTGGAATATCAAGGGGCTATGAGACTATTTTGATCCATAATCGAACTATTGGCCACCTTTCTAGGCAAAAATGCTTTCGACGACCTCGTCACGATGCCCCAAAAATGAGTGTCAACAGAGCGTGAACAATTTCAGGCCTTGCATCTTGCAATATCAAGGGGCTATGAGACTACTTTGATTCATAATCGAACTATCGGCTGCCTTTCTAGTCAACAATGGTTACATCAGGATCATTACCATGTCTCAAAATGAGCGTCTACGGAGTGTCAACGATTTCTGATCTTGCATCTTGGATAATCTAACGGCAATGGAATGAAGGTAACCCACAATGAACCCATTGGCAGCCTGAATTGGCAAAAATGCTAGTAACAATATTGCGTCCGGCTCCTGCAATTGAGCGCCCTCAGAGCATCACCAGTTTTGGTGGAGGCTCAGAATGCTACACAGCAATGAACTGTATTGTGCTGTTGCTGAATCAAGTTTTACGCAGTCAGTCTTTGCAATCTAACCTTGTATACAACTTCACAAATATGCATGCAATGTCTTACAGATCTGATTTGTTTCACTTGTAGCAGTAGAGTCAATATTTATGAACCCGCAGTGTGATTTGCTGTATCTTTAATTCCGGCAGTCTTTCGAGTCTGATTACCCAGCTGGCTAATTCCTACCGCCATGACGGAGTAACAATCATTGGACACCTCATTGCTCGAGCTTATGAGCTCTTCCATCAATGAACGTGTCTTTACTCGTGATCTGGGTGACCTTACTTTACAAATCATCTTCGATGCCTGGTGGGCCTCAATGAATGTAGACTCGATCCGGCCTATTGCTTGGAAAAATTCCTGACATTCGCCTTCATGGCAATTCTATTTACACTGTGCAATTGGGGAGACCGGCAGCCCTGGCATCATATGTATCTATTGTCATCAAGTTCTTCGCAATCCATGAGACCATGGGAATAGCTCAATGGGGAAACACTTGCTGGTAAAAGCTCACATCGCAAAGTTAAATGAATTAACATAGTCAGAGGTCACTGAATTGACTAGTACAGAGGTCGATGAAACAGCATTGGCCATCCTGAAGGGGCAAGAAAGTCGAGGAATCACAATGGTAAGTTCGTAGAGGAAGATCAGATTTGACATCCATGTTGATCCATATTGACAGAAATGACAGACAAAACATTCCAAACTGGCAGCGAGGGAATATGAAACTTCCGAATTCCACCAAGACATATGGAATCGCTACCTCATATTAGGAATTGTTTCGGCTCATATTCCATGAAACACTATATCAAAACTACAGCTAGGGTCTTTTCTGTAGTTCACATGTTGGGAGCTTCCTAATTGGCAGATGATCCATAATGAAGTCTTATGAAGGGAGAATCTCTGCCCATCTAGCGTGCTGCTGGCAATGCCCTATTAACTACTGGGAGTACTGAAGGATCTTGTGGTGGCATTGTATGAGGATTTAAAGATTTGCTCCCACCACATACTGCTGGCATTGCTTCACAGTTTCCACAATTGCTATGTTCTCCTCATTCAACCTGTCATAATTCTGTTTGGCAGGGGAGCATATTACTGTATAGAGGCAGACTGGGCTAAAAATCCTGTCACCATGGTAAGGTTTAAGAATGCTGGTGCTAGTCATGCTGCTGGCATTAGTCCGCAGAAATTTTGGCTATGCCCAGTGTAAATGCTTCGAAATTGGGTATATTGGTTAAGGCTCTTTTCCCCTTCCAAAACATGACTTCAGGATCCTGTGTCCATTCCCGTTTGAGGAGTCAAGACATCCAAAATATCTATGTCTTCTTCAGCAGGTTTGATATTGCTGTTATGTCATTATAATTCATTATGAATCACCTGTAGAACGTGATAAATCCAAGAAGCACATGCCTGTCACAACCGGATTGCAGAGTCGGCAAAGACCTCGATTGTTCCTGCGCAGTCCAGTTTCATGCTGATCGCATTGGGGCTACTCATGATGCTGAGTAAACTTACCAATGAGACTACACAATGGCACATTTCGGTTATGCAGTAGGGATTCACTTCTCATACTCTGTACAGTACATTTCATGCCTGCTCTGTATTCCCCTCCTGATTGGTTGAGTTGATCTGCATATCAACAATGTTACATCCAGCTAAGTCATCAATTTGAGGCAGTAAGCAATTGTCGCTATATCCTGCAATAGTAGATGGTTCTGTTATGAACCTGACGAGCATTACTTGATACTCCCGCTGCCCATATTGCATGCCAATCACCATCTTGTTCTAGCCATGTGGCTTCATTCAGAAGACATAATAGGCATTGGAGAGGTGAAGCTTGATAATTATCTGAGCCAAATTGAAGTAGTTGAGTATGGTGGAGATCAGTGGGAGATAATGTCAATTTATCCCGGTTGCTGTATTGAGATTTCAGTAGTCCACCCACAGCCACAGGCCTTAGTCCTTCTTCTTCACAAACAAGATTGTTGCAACCACAGATGATAATAATATCTAGTTCAATCTGTTGGCTGGTTTTGAGTCTATGTAGGCCTTGAGTACTTCCAACTCCACATCTGAAAGGTTGTAGATTCAGCCATATGGTAAATTGGGGACTAGTTCCAGATCTATCCAATGGTTTCTTGGCTGTTGCAGTGCAAGTGTTTCTCCCATACTTTAACTTAAGATGTTGGCATTGTACTGGTATGTCAAACAGATCCGATCTCCATCATAGATATGTACATAACCCAATCCAGCATTATTGCATTAGACTCTATCTCCAACCAGGGAATTGGAATGATAGTTGGGAAGGAAAATCCTGCAGTTGGAAATCCAGCTATTCTGCCAGAAACAAGCCAATCATCACTGGTCCAGCTATCTCCCAGCTTGACATGGTGAGCAGGTAGCAGTTACTCAAGGTTCCAAGGATGCTCTGCTATCACATCTCTTGCCACTGCTCACAAATGATTTGTTCTGAGCTTGGATTGATAGTTTCAATCTTGGCTGGATCTTCCGGATAGGTACCCTCCATGGTCACTCCCAGCAGTCGACATGATTCACCAGTGTATAGAACAAACATCCAATTGGTTATATCATATGTGAAATGAGTGTTGTATTCAGTCCATCCAAGTATTTCAATCTCTGGAGTACAGCTGTAATAACACCTCCCATGGCGTGTTCCATCTGCATTGACCAGATTATCAATATCAAGTTGGCTGCTGGCGTATTTCTGCAAAACTATAGCCGCCATATATTAGAAATCCTGTAATCCCAACCCTCATACCACTGCACTATCATTTCTGATCAACATCCCTCCCATTGCCCTCATTGGGTTGTTGGAGGTGTTAATTGACCTGTAGCTCAATCGATCTCCAGCTTGCTTGTCTTGAGCCAGGGTAATACAGGTCCTAGATTGTAGGCCCTTATCAGAGTAACCAACACCTCCAATTTGGAGACTGGGACCAAATGTCCCATAGATTGAACTGTTGTATTTGTCTTATAGGGCACCATCATATAGTTAATGACCTGACTGTCCAGGCCATGCATTGTAATGTGTGCTGTATCATATAGTACTCCAGGTCAATTCCAAAGTTGTGGAGCCTTGAAAATGGTTGTAGTGGTGCAATAAATAAGTGCTTGTATACAATGCAGCTCTTCATGTTGATCCCATATTTGAACTTGGTGGACAATGTTCAATGATTCTTGTCTGGCTGTTTTGCAGATATATTTACATCACATGAGAGTATTTGGGCTTTCTGAGATAACTCTGATTCTTAGTGAAACCTGATGCAAATAAATAGCCTCCAATATTACTATCAACATCCTTGTACTGAATAGCCACAATCCAAGCCCCCAATTCACCCATTCTCTCTTGCTGAGACAGATACAGTGAGAGGTAAGCTAGTTTTTAGCTGCTTACTGTCAAAGGAGTACTGGTATTTGATGTGGTACAGTCTTCTGGATGAGCCAGAGTAAAAGAGAGGTTGATGGGGGTATATATTGGGTATTGGAACATTGCATGTCTAGGAAATCTGCACCATATGTATTTTCCTTCCAATTTCCATATTACAAAGTTCCCTGGTAAGACCCGAAGTGGTAAATCACATGTATCGTTGTTTTTCAACTGGTAATCGTTGTGCATGCTTGCTTCGTCCAGTTTCAGTATGAATGATTGGAAGATGCATCCTTGGATGTCTTGTTGAAATGATTCTACAGGCCAGTTTCACTGGTGATATGGCTATGTCTGCTTCGACTTCACGCCATCTGGCTTGAACTATACATCCTCAGCACAAACCAAATGCTTATCGATGAAGTCAAATTTTCTGTTCTTTGTTGATTACAGCTGTGTCTTGTAGATGTGTCCTGATCACAGTGTACCAGACACAGCATTATCAGGTTCTTGGTGTCCTGTTGGTGCCCTCCCACTACTCTACGATTCACTATTGATTTATTTTGCATAGACTCTCACCACTACAATCCATTCATGGAGGCAGTCAGTCAAACATGTTATTGCCTTATTGAGGTTCACATTCATAGCACAATCTATCTTGCACATTTCAAACCTGAAAGCATTGAAGTTTTCCAAACAAGGATCTGAGTGTCTCCATAGATCTTGAACCCACTCCACCAGATTTGTCATCTATATCACTTTCTTGAATGGGTCTGTATAATTGCTTGATGTGCTGCCAACAGTTACGGCATACTTCACTTTGTGAGAATATCTATCCTGAAATCAGTGCATGTGAGACTCAAAGTAAGATTAGCTGATGTTGAGAAAGTTAGTATACTTCTGTATATGACTACAGTACTATTCAGAATGGGTCAGATTGAAGATAGTTATTTGCATTGTTCCTGTCAGAGAGACTCCCAGCATTATTCCCAATCTGCTTTGTTCACTTTTGTATACTGCATGCAGAGTTGAGTATTCCGTTGGACGAGATTGGTGGGCAACTCTCACTGTCCAGCAATCTGCACTCGCATAGCTGCAATATCAGATTGGGCTTCACACTCTAGCTCAGACTCAGGTTTAGATTCGCTCAGGCTGTCACCATCAGTATGACTAAGGTTATTCTCTATAACCAGAGTGCTTTCTATTTTATCTCAATTATGTTAATTGTTAGGGGTTCTCTCCTAATAGAGGTAATGGTACGTGTTGATTGTTGGAAGAATATATGCTACAGAGTTCACTCATGTTGAATGCATAACGCCGATCCTAGACATGTCAGGTATGCCAGTCCTGTGATCGTTAGTGGGATTTCATGGGAACCTCGTGTCGATTTGATTGCGAGCCTTATTGCTAGTGGATTCACCGAAAGTACAATTAATTTGTATTGATTTGATGATACAATAACCTTGGCCAGTCGTAAGCCTTCAGGGCTTAAAGAGATGCCTGTTATTTCTTACCACATTCACTGAACTGAGTTAAGTGGGACTAGATGTGTCGACTGCTATATAGCGACTGACGTGTCAGGCAGAAGAAAGCCAATATGCTATTATGTGGGATCTCAAGTCATTTCCCCAGTAGCAATCGGAACACCTTGGGCACTCTCAGGTTGGTGAGAACAGTCTCGACCGTACCATGGCGTGTCTGATCGATTATGACATAGAACATGACCCGATGAACCTCTGAACAACCAGGCAGGTAAATTCGTCATAATTCACTGTCGACAGCGCAATGGTGGGCCGCCACGTATAGCCTGTGAAACAGATAAACCAACAATCCTGAAGGGTGAGGTTGTGGCTTAATTTAAATAAGCAATCTGTTTCCAGCCCTCCAAATAACCACATCAGGCGAGGAGATGTTTTGACTACCCGAACACAGGAGTTGCAAGATGTCTAAATTGAAGTTACTGTTTGATTAAATCTTTGTGCTTATGATGGCCCTCTGGGGAGAGTAACTCTTCAAACCCAATCATGCAATACACGATAATCATTGGGATGCGTGGTCCACTATCATGAGACATTAACGCTCATTAAGTAGTACTCTATGATATGACAGATGAGATCATAGCAATCCTTGATTTATGATGATGGCGCTCTGGGGGGAGTAACAGCAAAAACCCAATCATACAATACATGAAAGCTATAAAGAGACAGCAATGGTTTGGCATTGAAAGGACAAGCCCACAAGCATGAATGATCCTTACAATACCTACCTGCGAAGAAGGAGCTGAAATATTATTGTTGTTTTCAGTTCTTATTATTATTATTATCACTATCAAGTATATTAGTGTTATCTCTTAGAATGGTAAGCGGTTCCCCCGCCCCATGTTTGAGCATAAGTTCGATAACATGTACGATTTAATACTGTGTGCTTTATTCTTATTACTGGATTCCTTCGGAAGGGAACATCATTTGGTTGCAGCACAGTGCATTTGGCGGGTGGTGAGTATGATTCAGTTCGCCGAGTTATTGATTTATTATCGCCATTAGAAAGTATTCCCTTCAGGATATACCAAGATCTTGTGTTATCGCCTTTATCGAATAGAGGGATAGCAGGGTCACTCATGCCTGAATCCGAAATACCTGTGTTAGATATTAACAATTACGATACTAAAGTACATTCTACTTGAAGTCATTTAAATCCAAATTACTGGAGTAAAAAGCAATGCCAGTTACATACAATGTGCTCCGGAACGATATTTAACAATCTACCAAATTATTCAAATTCAGAATTGTGAGCCAGATTTGGGAAATAGAGTGAGAAGCGATGAAGTATAATTTGTAATCTTCTTAAGTGAGGAGATTTGGAATATTGATGGAGATTATACTGAGAAGTAATATTGCTGATAGTATCTGAATGCCAGATTTATCAAGGATGAGACAGAGGAAGATTTTGTGAAGATACATGTCAATTAAGATTGCACTATCAACGGGCAAAATATTACAGCCACAATATTAATTAATCACCGAGATTCATTACTGGAATATACTTTACGATATTAATCAATCATTCAGATCACTGATATGGAATATCTTACGATATCCATTAATCGCCTTGATTAATTAGACAAATATCCTTTATCAATTAATTGCTGAGATTAATTATACGAACACATCTTACGATATTGATTAATAATCGAGATTGATTATGCTGAATACGTTGCGATATTAATTAATCACAGAGAGTAATTATATGAGGGATATGTATTGTAATTATTACGTTACGCCACGATACGATTTTGTTGCTATCCATTTAGTAGCTTCTGATATGACTCCACTTATCTATCCTCCTGCTGTATACGATTTGTACAGGTTGCCAATACACTTCGTTTGGAGATACTCTTAGACAAATATGATGGGAACTGCAGCAGTGTATCTAGCACTTACTTGAGTATCCCTCGATACATAAAGAAGTATAGTTACTTAAGTGGCCGCACCCATGTAACATTAATGGTAGATTGTATACTCTGGGAGTATCAAGACAAGTTGGGTGAGAATATATAGTACTCAGCTGAACGGAGATCATAGGTTTTCCATGCTGGAACATCTAGCAACCCAGTCCAATTGTTCTCTGGTAGCTTAAGTTGTAGGCATGGTGGAAATATTAATGGTAAATTGCATAATAGGCAGTTGGTATCTGTCAGCATTGTTATTTGTGACAGTTTTTGGACACTGGGGATAAACTTATTTTTATGTGTAAGTGCAATGTATATGATATTTGAAAAATCTAATTTAATGTCTCTATATATTTCCATATGTTGAAAAAAAATAATGTGATATTTGTGGTATGGATGTAGTTTTGTGTGAGTGATGGTAGATGACGTAGTTAGTGGTCACATATTTGACACAGATACTAGTGCCATGACATTGGCCATGACTTTGTGAAACATGCTTACCCAGCTATCGTTAATTCCTAGATTCCACCAACCAGGTTGGATATTTTCGTTACAGATACATCGATTTCACATTTTCTACTATACCCGTTGTGAAATGGAAATGCTTTCCAATTGGTTATGATGCTTATGCATAGGTGGTTTTCAAGAGTTACCCTCCCCAAAGAACCATTCTCAGCATGGTATTATGCAAACCAGTAATAACAAATTATAACTTCAAGGTGGATACCTTGCACTAAGTTTGTTCAGTAGTTTCAACATGTAGTGTCATGTAGCTGATCAGTCCTTTATTACGAGAATCTCTATACCTCATTTATTATTTGATTGATAGCCAACTGCTTTCAAGACAAACTAGATTGCCAATCTTGCTAAGCCAAGGTACACCACAGTATTGCAATACATGCTAGCTGCACCAAATTGCCATGTTCCATTCTGGCCTCATATTTTGAGCAAATTCTATTCATCCCTGAGATACTGTCAGCTTATGTCTTGACCATTCAACAACAGGGGAGTGCCAATATTTATTCTACTTACCTGAGGAGAGTAAAATCAGAGATTTCTCTTACTTGTGTAATACCTATTCCCTGCTGTGTACATAACTCTGTACAATTGTAACTCAACTTTGCAAGGTTCTGCTAGTTTGGTTTAGCAGATGTGGTTGATAACATTCTGCACCACCAATATTTCTTAATTAAATATCCCAGCTATAGTATGATAACTACATCATCATATTTCAATCAGCTAGTGGCCATGTAGATTGAAGGAAATCAATTAACATACAACTCAGCTGTAATTCTACTGAAGATCACCTGACTGGCCAACTACCAATGTCATGAATAGGTGCTATGTACTTGGTAACAAGCTGGCATATTACAAATGTACTTGCTGTGCTATTCAGTGGTTTCATCATAATTGTAAAGGGAGAACACCTAACATTATATCTATGTTCTGTTGAATTGAATGAAGTATATATACCTCCGATAGTATATCCACATACAGCTCTGGCAGGCTACAAGAAACCCCCTGGCAGAAGTATTGACGGCGAATTTTACCTACTGATGTACAACTCCAGCCAATGACACCAACAAAGATAGTCAATACAACGAATTAATCTGACATAGAGAGGTGGATGGGTCCACAATTGTACCACTCTTACTTCCATGAATGTCTGTACATGTGAAGAGACCTTAGACAGCAACTTACCCTGAATTTCCGGAACAATTGCTACGGAAATCTTTCTCATGAGTGGAGCAAACCTATTGCAGTAATTCATGGCCCAGGGGGGAGTGCATTAGAATTTAAAGTCTCCAAATTATTGCAGACCAGCCATCGCTACAAGGATCAGTATAATGGCTTCGTGAAGCACAATTGCTCCTGAAAATCAATGTCCTCCTATATAATCATCTATTCTCACCTGCAATCTGAAAAGTCACAATGAAAAGTTACATGTAACGCTTATTTCCTATGGAACAAATAAGCCCTGAACTCTCTCCATTACCCACAGCTGCTAGAGGGATGTTAATGGTTTCAAACTACCACCTCCAGAGGCACCACATGCAGGAAATTTATTGCATGATTCAATTTATCTATAACATATGGATAATACTTTTTTTTTTCTTCTGAACTGGGATCTATTCCATACCACACAGTAAATTATATCTATACATGCAAAATATATTTTACCTAGCAGTGGAAAATTTGATTCCTTCCACTGATATTGGGGACTCAGAATTACCAATTGATCTGTTCAATGTCTCAATACCTGTACATGGTAGAGTACAAACCACAGAAATTCAGAACTCAAACTTGGTAATTGGTGATTGGTTACTATATCAGTCCTACCTTTCGAAAGTATACATCTGTTGTTGGCTCCATCATAGTCTGCCCTAAAGAATGTTGATATTTAGACATAATGGAAAAGTGGACAAATATCTTGATAGTAACGTTTACTGCTGGAACAAATTGAATGAGGACTGTTCTTCTGTACATGTAGCAATGAAGCTGCTAGACCATTATGGAATATGCACTCCCAGGAATACAATCTTGGTCACTGCGTAGTTACTGCTATCTAGCAGATGGTAACTATTGCATTGAGACAATGGCCAGAAATTGGAGCCAGTAAGCTCAAAGGTGCCATATCTAGATTCAAAAATATGGTTAATTAAAATAGCAAAAGTGGTATCCATCATGTGCTGGAGAGATGAGCCAAGTACTGTGGCAGTAGTTGCAGCAGAACATTCTTGCCAAGATGATAGCTGTACAACTGCAATGGCTTACCAAGTTGATAAAGAAGTAATTATTGGCCAGGGTCATATTCTATTGTGTGCAGAGGGCTGTACCGTAGCTTCTTGATTTACCTTTTCATAAATTCCATCTTGGTTATTCATTTGTTGAATATAGATTGCACAGTTTGTAGAAGTCAATGGAAGTTTGCATTTCAACTATGACCCCTACAACACTAGTGGGATTTTAGTGGGAAAAGTTCACTAAGGAGTAACAAAGACTTAACAACTATAGATGGAAGACTGGGTATGATATAATATGTTGGGTATATTGATAACAGCCTAGTACATACGTCCAGAATTGAGCAAAGTAGTGACCATTAAGAGTGAAAATTGCACTTATATGTGCCAATTTGATTATCCCAGTGATGTATTAATATTAAGACATAGATAACAATCCAGTTTAGACTAGGGAAATACACATGAAGTCAGTCAGAATTCCACTGAATCGATTATACTTCCTAAGGATCAATATCTATAATCATACAAATTGAGTTAAAACATTCAGATGAATAACATATCAGTTGTATAGGTTGACTGAGTTCAATTCGAATTGCCCTTGCAAAAATTATGCAGCCATATACTGATGACAACAATGACACAATGATTCCACAGTTATATTCACAAAAAGATGGTTTGAAAGAAGATTTCAACTCAGTCTCGAGGATTCCTTGCCATACAGCTGTAGTCTCAACTGGGCACCGCACATTGCATTTCAACTCTATTATGAATTCAGCCCTTCAAACTAATATTCCCTAACTAGTGGTATAGGATCAGTCAATTGAATGGCATCAACGTTCAACTGTGTAGTACCACCACACCAGAATCACAAGGATCAGTTGCTCTGTACAGTGTTAGTACCCAACTTATTGAAATGACGCCCAGGAAAATGTACTTACCAATTGAGAATTCTACCAGGGGCAAGAACACCAGGAGATAAATTGACTGGTAAACTCAGAGAATAAATATAAGTGTACTGAGTCAAGTGATGGCAAGATCTCATACAGATGGACATTAGCAACATGTAAAACAGGTGATTAGCCATATGCAAATCTCCTGGATCCTTCAGTTATTCTCACCCATAAGACCCAGTGACTCCAGGTGCTCCATCACCTGTCTGATGCTTAGCAAAGTCCTCTGAGATGCTGCAGGAGCATTAACAAGTATCGCTTCAAGCTACTGCAGTTGTTGAACTTCAATGTTGATGCGATGATATAGAACTTATAGGATAGTCAAATTGCAGAGCAACTGAACTCTCAGTATACGCTTGCAGGAGAATTTGAACTTGGTGTGCTGTTATCTGAATGCAGTGCATCTTAGCATACCTAGTCCCATAACCACAAGCGATTACATCTGTCATGTTGTTCTCTGTTAGACATGTGTGTTCCACAATTGTACAAAGTTTCTGTACATCATATTATACCATGTAGTATCTATTAAAGTGTAGCAATATATGTATATTCAACAGATCTGGCTGCAGATAGGGGTCAAATGCAAATACAGGAAGATTTAGAGACTGTGGATAAAAGAGGATAGAAATGGACTCGAATGCTGTGAGAATTTGAAACTGGTGGTGATATATGAGCAATCTAAGTAATCCAATTTGGGGTGGCAGTCAAACATGTATACAGATTGTATCCAAGGGCATAATCTAGTAAACTAAGATAGACACTTTGAGGTAGTAATCAAGCAAGTTTGCAGATACAATTGGACCCCACAATCCAGCAAGGTTGCAGATGCACTCGGAGGCAATAAGTCATGCTATCTTAAAGACAGTTATCAAGTGAGTTGGCAAATACACTGGGGCACTATGATTGAATGAGCTTTGAGATGCACTTGGAAATAGTGATTAACTGGCTTTGGAGATGCTGTGGAAGACAGTTGTACAGCAAGTCTAGATATATAATTGGCTCCTGTGATTCATAAAATGCAGATTGAAGTAATTGAACAAAATTTGAGATCGACTTGAAGGCCTTGATCAAGCATATTTGCAGATGCACCTCACTGTAATATCACAGGATATTCACAGCTTTACTTCGGAAGGTCAAACTGAATGATATTGGTATCAAGCTAGTCATTCTGCAGGCAGTCAATCCATTACTGGTGAATTGGTAGTGAGATAGAGTGGAACCTTAGACTGCCTTGATTTGATATCTCATATTTATCACAATGTAGATAGTGGATTATTGTACTTTCTACTGAGTACCATAGACCATTCATCCTGGGTAAATGCTGTACTTAGTGGTAATCACATGTCCTTGGAATGAAGTGGGACAGATTTAGGACATAACTGAATATTCTCTGGTGATGGCACTGTGGTGGACAACACAGTGAGAGATGGTAGCAATCTTCCCCCAGGCCTGTGTTTCTGGGAGTGAGAGTACAGCTGGTTGTAAAGGAATCTGACATGGTGGACCTGGGGATTGTCAGGTTGGTTCTGCAAATATGGGAATTCCAAATAAACAGTGGTCATCCTATGGATTATTATGGAGATTGATTGGCAGGTCGACTGGTATTACCCGAGGCTCTTCAAATAAACACAACCAATGGATCACCTTGTACAACAACTATGTTGCTTGAATTATAGATTATTATCAACTTCTCAATTATTGTATACTAGCATACTTCCTCATCCATATTGTATGTTTTGTGTCACTACTTTCAGCAACCAAAGACAAGGCAACTGATCGACCAATTAACACCAGGTATACTGAAACAATATCCTTACTAAGCAATCAACTTTCATCAATTGAACATTGTGTCAATGCCATCCACTCCGTCTTCCATCATATCAGGGGTAGTCAAATCAAGAACACAAAATTAACCAAATGCATAATGAAGCTGTTACGGGGGTGCTTCCACCTAAGTAACTATACACCTTTCTGTATCTAGTGATACTTAATTCAGTACTGGGTACACCGCGGTGGTTCCCATCGTATTCTTCTAAGCATATCTCCACCTGAAGAGTATTGGCAACCTGTACAAATCATATACACAAAGAGGACAGATATGTATAGTTGTATCAGATGCTACTAAATGGATAGCAACTTAATTGTATCATGGCAGAACGCAATACTGACAATATATATAACTGCTATAATTCATCTCAGTGATTAATTCATATCGTAAGGTATTCTGTATGATTAATCTTGATGACTAATCAACATCGTAAGGTGTGTTCGTATAATTAATGTCAGTGATTATATAAATACAATATATTGGTATATTTGATCTCAGGGATTAGTTGATATTGTAAGGTATTCCATATAATACATCTTGATGATTAATTCATATTATAAAGAGCGTGTGAATAATTAATCTCGGTGATTAATTAATATTGAGGCAGTAATAATTCGCCCATCGATAGTGCAATCTTAATTGACACGTAACTTCACAAAATCTCCCTCTATCTCTTCCTTGATAAATCTGGCATTCAGATACTAGCCACAATATTATATCTAAAAGTAATCTCCCTCAATATTCCAGATTTCCTTCGTGTATTAACTTATGTGTCCTAGCTCTCTGATTCGAAGGTGGTTTTCTGAATCGTAAAGCTAGCGCCTAATGATTACACTACTTTTCCCTTCCTGTTGTATTTCGGGTAATAATGGGTACTTGCGAATCAAGATTCTGTTCGAACACAATGCTCGAATCTGAGTTCAATTTCCTATTATCTGTGTCCGGGATTGATGATAGATTTCCTTGAGTTTGTTGAAATGGCGTAACTACCATATCATTGAGGTATTCCGAAGGGAATACTTCAGTATGTCTATAATATATTTATGTATCAGTAAGCTGAAATATCCTCGCCAGCCACCAAATACACTCTGCTGCAAATAACTGATTGTTATTTTTGAAGCGATAGGGGAGTAAAGATAACGCGCACAGTTTGACATCGTATTCGTTAATGAACTTGTGCTCAACCCTGGGGTGGGGGAACTGCGTAAAATTCTAATAGATAATATTGAATCCTTGAAGATGATAGTATTAATAATCAGCGATGAAAATGTCAGTAATATTTCAGCTGCTTCTTTGTATGTAAGTATTGTAGGTATTGTTCGTGCTTGGGGAGCTGTCCTTTCAATGCCGAAGCATTGCTTTCTCTTTATAGCTTTCTTGTATTATATGATCGGGTTTTAGGAGTTACTCCCCCCGGAGGGCCTTCATCATAAATCAAGCATTGCTATCATCTCATCTGTCATATCACAGAGTACTACTTAATGAGCATTAATCTCTCTTGATAGCGGACCACGCATCCCAAAGGTTATTGTGTATTGCATGATTGAGTTTGAAGAGTTACACTCCCCGGAGGGCCATCATCAGCAATAAGATTCAATCAAACAGCAACTTCAACTTAGATAGCTTCCAACTCGTTTGTTCGGGTAGTCACAACCTCTCCACGCCTGATGTGGATATTTGGAGGGCTTTAAACAGATTGCTTAATTATATCAAGACACAACCTCACCCTTCAGGCTATGTAGTTTATCTGCTTCAGAGGCTATACGTGGCGGCCCACCATTGCTCTGTCGACATTCAATTATGACGAATTAACCTGCCCGTTTGTTCGGAGGTTAATCGGATCTTGCCCTCCATCATACTGAATGAGACACCACCTGGTAAGATCAAGACTGTTCTCAGTAACCGGGGAGTGCCCAATGTGTTCCGATTTTCACTGGAGTAATGGCTTGCGATCCCGCATGATTGCATATTGGGTATCGTCTGCTTGACACGTCAGCCACTTTACTGCAGTCGACGCATATAGTCCCACCTAGCATAGTTTAGTGAATGTGGTAAGAAGTAACAGGCATCTCTTTAAGCCCTGAAGGATTACAACTGGCCAAGGTCATTGCATCATCAAATCAATCCAAATTGATTGTACTTTCAATGAATCCACTAGCAATGAGGCTCGCTATCAAATCGACATGAGGTTCCCATGACATCCCGCTAAGGATCACAGGACTGCCATACTTGTATTGTCTAGGATTGGCGTTATGTATTCTACGTGAGTAAACTCCGTAGCCTATATTCTTCCGACAATCCGACATGTACCATTACCTCTTTTAGGAGACAACCTCTAACAGAAGCTGAATATAATTAATGCATTTTCTGAAGAATCTTATCTCCTGAGATTCAAACACTAAATTCCAATATTGCTTGGCTTGATTCAAGATATCTGACCTTGGTAAGTCATTGTTATATCTATCTGCTAACGAAAGTGGAGTTTGAGAGGTGATATGATATATTCAGCAGAAGGGGTGCACAACCACAACAAGAGGATCACTTAATATGAATGGCTGTATAATACTCAGTAGTATGATAGGTGATTGAATGGTATCAATAGAATTAGAAGACTGCCATACTAGGCTTAGAAGTTCTGCCTAGCATACTGGAGCAGCTATTTTAGTGTAGCAGTACCAACTGCCAGAGTGGTATGAATCATCCCACCAACAGAAAATTGATTACCGCTATGTTTTTACCTGTAGCAACAATAATGGTACTGGTTGCTTGCAATGTGACTAAATCGAGATTATGATTATGTTAGCAGAGGCATATTACTAATTCATGACATTTCTAATTGTCCAGGTATGTGATCTCTGATGCAGTAACACCTTACTTGCATATCAAGTGCTTAGTGAAGCATATGATACACATGAGCATATTGAAATATGATGACCAATTCATCTTGCTCTTGCTGGAATGTGTATATAAAGCATCAGATGTGCAGACAATTTTCAACCACACTTGCATTACAAATCTAACAGGACGACATACAGATAAGATGGGATTATGCGGAATCACCTCCACAGGAAACCTCATGCATGATAGGTATAACAGATATCTTGGAGTCTAGTCTCCTTATGAAAAGAGATAGTTTAAAGCACATCCTGGTTAGTGAATTGTCAACACCTAAGCAAGCAGTGTCAGTGGGATTAATGGTATTGACTAAAGTTAAAAGATCTGAAGTAAATCTAGTCATTGGTTTGAACTTGCAAAAATTGGAATATTACAGTCTACTTTGAAAGAGTATTTGTTAGTCACCAATTAAATCTCTGACAGAAATCCAGATCAATCATATACATGTTACATGGGTACCAGATTCCAACATCTCATTACTCTTTTCTCAAAACAGAGTACAGCTGTCTACTATTAATGTGTGAATCTGTTTCCTTGTCTTCCCCAAAACTCAACCTTTTGAAATCCTTTCAAAAAGCAATCTAATAATGAAACTTGTCAACAGAATTAGCATTATGCAATACCTCTTGGACTGAACTCTCGCTTAGCAGAAGACCTGTCTGGAACTAACTATAAACATTGTTTTCAATCCTGGCATGACCTGTGTAAGATAAAACTTTATATATATTGGTGAAAATTCTATGTACTTTACAATGAACATATGGAAACCTTTACATGCAGTCAACGTGATAGTGTGCTGTCATTCGATCTCACACACAGTGTCCAAGTATGTGTTATATGGTTCAGATAAAGCTTTTCTTTGAAAGAGAGCAGAGTAAAGGTTACTGATGTAACTTTGTATGATGAAACTTAAGAATGTTTCAGGGGATGTATTGCTGCTAATGTTTGACTGTGGTTTACTGCTGGAGCTTGTTCTGGTCATTGCTGGAACAATGTAAGCTTTGTATAGTTGAGTTCTTAGAATGAAACTCCTTGAGATATTCTTGCTATGACTCCATATTTGGCTGATAGCTTACCACTGAGATTATATTGAATGATAGAAATCTCTTTTTGCTGTTGCCACAAATTCCTTAGGTTATGGTGCTCAAACATGAGTGGGTTTAAAGCATTATTCTCCTGACTAGAGCCATCCTCAGGAAGAAATCAACTGCACTATATGGCAGCTCATGACTTGAACTTTGATATCTCACAATGTGTTGGTTCAGTAGTTGGAACCTCTCCTGATCAGTTGTCTGTCAGTGATTGAATGCAATGATGCTTATGCCTCATTGCTAATTTGATTGATCCACAATTGAGTCCGAGATATAATTATCAACAAACTCACACTCTAACAATATTGCCTATGCCCTTGCTATGAATACTAGTTCAACCTAATCACAATGTTTGCTTCAAGTCACATATCATTGGCCAATGCCATTATGCTGTGACAGGCAGCATGTACAGGTCGCAAGTAAATGATGACCGGCAAGTACCAAGAACAGTTTCTGAGTTCTGTGGAGTAAGTTTCAATCATTCCACTAATACCAATATCACATATAATCTGCTGCAAACATTATTCTGCACATTTGCAACCTAACTGTATATTCTCTTGCTAGCTCAGATAGTGTAGGTGTGGTTTGTTATTAGGTTCACTGCCAATGGTCTCAATTCACGATCCCAGTAATGGTGTCATAAATGCATCATCGTATCTGGATTCTCTAGTATCTGCTGTGTGTAATCACTCATTGAGTTATACTCAACTCAAGTGTAATGCCATTAAGGATTATCTGAGGGGTTAATGTAGTGTTGTCATGAATAGATGTTAGGCATCAGATCTGGGCAACTGCTCCAATATATTCATTATGGAATCCACTGAATTACCATTACCACTGGTATAGTAGAACCCCTAATAATTCAAAATGAGGAAGTTATATGATTGGTATAATGCATTAGTACACTATGTGCCAGTGAATATTCCAACAACTCAACAAAGGCAATGTGAAAAGCGCAAATGGAAGATGCAGTACATCATCGCAGTATACGCACTAACATGCATACCATAGCCCCAGCCAGAAGAGCAGTGCCATACAACCACATATGCGTGTACACAATTATAATACAGAGAGTGTAGCTACCTCAATCTATGATTTACAGAAATGGCTACACCAACTGCAAGAAAAGCAATTATGTAACTTGACGTCATTGCTGGAATATCTCAAGATGTTGCATTTTGTGGACTCATCTATGAAGAGATCACATTGGTCCAGCGATGTGAATGTAAAGATCCAGCAGCAATTCACAGCAAGAGCATTAGCGGCAAATAACACTTTACCATATTATTAAGAATTCTAATTATAATTATTTCCACATTCACAGTATAAGGGCATTGTGTCTTCTTATGCTATACATTGCAAAAACGTTACCAACAACAACATTCAGTCATACAATCTGTGTATTGAGGAAACTATATATTTTATACACAAATCTAGGAAGTAGGTTGAATACTTATTGAGTACAGTAGAAGGCCTCTATGTCAGCAACCAAATATGATCTCATTTGAAATCTCCAGCTGAGGCTTTTACCACTGGAGGAACTCTTGGAGTTTATAAAGTTGAGTGATATGGCTCCTAATCATTATGATTATGTATTTGATTCTGCATAGATTAACATGAGGTTTAGTTTTGGGAATAACAGGGGAAACAGAAAAGAGAAGTTGCAAATAGGTGGCTCTAATAAGTTCAATCAATTTTGAATCAGTTATTGGAATCTTACTACCCTCATAACAATTTTTGCTTTGGCTGTTACATTATACTGTGTCGCCTACACAGGGCAAAATGTACCTTAATATTCTTCTTGACAAAACTTAACTGTAATATTCCTTCTATTCTCACACTCAGACTACACACGATAACTAGCTGGTGGTATCTACACCACAGGCCTAGGAGCAATTGGTTAAATGAACTGGAATGTGATAGTTGACACCAAAAGCTATTAGAGGTGAGGAAAAATCAATACAAAGTTAAATCCAGCATTTCCACTTATGTGAACAGCTATTGCTGATCATTGACACCTGGTGTTAGCAACGGTTCGGGATGGTCGCTTCAAGTCCGGGTCCGGGTCTCATCTGGACCTTTGGCACATTGGTGGTGTGGGGTGTCAATTGACCTGAACCGTCAATTCAGGTACGGTTCAATGGAAATCTCGCAACTCATCTGAATTGGCCGCGTTGTCAGCGGGTCACCCCACAGGTCCATCTGTAGATTCATATAATTCCCTTGCTTTTGCAGTTTGATAATAGTATCTTATCAAAATCGCGTATTCAGCAGCCAATAATCTCTTTTTGCATGTGTTGCAGTTTGTCATATCGATTATTATGGAATCCATGCTATTCCTTTTATATGTCGTATGTTTGACTATAGACGCAGTCAATAGGTCCATTATGAGCTCATTCATCCGGGAAATGCCTTGACTACCCAATACACAAGGTCACAAGTTGTTGACGCTCCATTGACGCTCATTGTCATAATGCGGTAACATATATATCATGCACTGTTTCAGTTGAAAAGGCCACCATTCGATCGTATATGAATCATTGCCATCGAGCGACACTTAGATCAGCCATGATGCAAGACCAAAAATCATTGATGCTCCATTGACACACATTTTCAGGAAGGGGCAGGGAGTGTATTGCTATTGTTGTTTCCCCTAGAGGCAGCCAATAGGTCGTTTATGGATGTTTGCAACGAATAGCCAGTTAGATTACCCAAGATGCAAAACCAAAAATCATTGATGCTCCATTGACAAAAATTGTCAGGATGGGGTACAGAGCATGTCGTTATTGTTTTTGCCTCTAAAGGTGGCGACTACCTTGTTTATGGATTTGTGCAACCAGTAGCCAGTTGAATTACGAAGATGCAACACCAAAAATCGTTGATACTACATTGCCGCTCATTGTCAGGATGGGGCAGGGAACGTGTTGCTATTGATTTGGCATCAGAAGACAGCCAATACTTCATTGATGGATCTTTTCTACCAATCGCCACGGAGGTTACCCAAGATGAAAAGCCAAAAATCGGAGACGCTCAGTTGACCCTCATTTTCTGAATCGGGCAGTTACTGTGTCACTATCTCTTTAGCCTGTAAAAGCTGCGAATACATCAGTTATACATAACAGTAACCGAATGTCTTTTCAATTACAGTATGTACATGACCAATAATCGTTGATGTTCTGTTGTTGCTCATTGCAATGTATTGTCAATTCATCATCAGCTGCTATCTGTAATTGCATTGATAATGATTTGAACTTATTGGTTGCGTTGATGCCTGATCGAGACTCGGCCCTTGGGCAAAGCAGAGCCAAATAATATACATGCACTGGTCGCTCTTATTCTATTGAAATTTATACATCTTGTTAAATGATTCATTTCACCTGCTAAAATTCGGTTTTTAACCAATATTCACATGTGACTGCCCAATATTCTACGATATTATTTCTTTAAACAAAATTCCCGGTCAAACAACATAAAGAACCTGGTGCCAATACATTGACACATTCTGTCCTACTTTTTATTGTTCCCCTTATTACTCCTTGTATCCATGGTATTAACCATCATCAACACCTGTCCACATTTGTGTTTGACCTCCCTGTTGGCCGAATCAATCTGCGAACATTTGGTGCGGCACTCACGTCGCACAGCTCTGTGGCTTCTGAATCCTTGACGACATTGTCTAGCTCCATGTCAGATTCATTATCAGCCTCCATGTTGTCTTCGCTGTCGTTTGGATTATGCAGGTCCTCATTCCAGTCAGGCTAATATTCGGTGTCCGAAATGCTTTCAGGTGCAGTATGCTCATCACTTTGCCATGATGTTGGTTGATTCGTTTGATTTTGCAGGCATTTAATACCAGAGTTGGACCTCCAGGCAGGTTCCTTGAAGACAAAGCTGGTGGCAAAGGTGATTATTCTGACAATTTACATGCAGCCGCACCATCATGTTGAAAGTGTGACCAGGATGCTTTGACCATCTATTCAGTATCTAAAATGTATCCTACAGCTGTCATTTGCTTGTTTTGAGCGCGAGCTTCCTTCTGTGTAGCACATAGGTTTTGGCTGTCCAGCCACATTTCCAAAACGTTGTGGATTTTAGCCATTCTGTGCAATAGCCTTTCCTCCACCTCTCACTACATTTCCAAGACATTTTCAGTATTTGTGGTATCCAATGCTAGGTGGTCACCTACCAATATATTGTTATTGACTGGAGCAAACTGCCTCCGAATGACTTTTTTGCAAAGGGTCTCTCCTGTGGTTTTTGACTACCTTCAGCCAATCCCATCTTGCCCAAAGGAAAAACTGGCCTCGACTCAGACACCATGTGGTATGAGAGAGAATATGTTGTGGGCCACATTGGTGAGTTTGGGATAAATTGAATGTGTTTCCGCTTGTTGATGCCAACAGTTGGTGATATCTGGTTACCAAAGTGTAACCATAATCTCCATAGAGTCCAAGTGGTATTCATCAAAATTTGGATTGATTTGCCCTCAGTTTGGTGGTAATTAGGGTGGTGAATGTACATTGTGCCTCAGGGCGGTCAATAAGCGTGCTACATGATCGCTTCGTCCAGGAGTTGTTTCACCCACATCTTCAGGAATTCAGTATTCTTCAACATCGCAGGACAAATCATTTGGATCATAAGAAGATTGACCAGATTTGGAAGCCATCGCGGGAGAGAAGAGAATGTTGTTCGGTACCCTTTTGGATTTAATGACGGGCAAACGTGGATGTTTGGCATAGTATTCATTCTCCCCACACTTCAGAAACACATCATCGTATTGGGTAGTATAGAAAGTCTCGGCCTCAGGATTGTGATCCATTCCCGTGTCCCAGTTCCTAAATGATTGCAACTTCCGGAAAGGATCAAGGATGAGTGCCGAAATGGGAAGTATACGCATTGTTCAAGGAACTTCAGCTGAATATTTGGACAGCTTCTGGTGTGCATACATCACGGCAAGGAATAAATCTTCCTTTCATGGAGTCTTCTTCTGAGCCAAAGCTTGCATAACACCATCCATATGGTCGAACATGTCATTGTAGACAGTAATAACGTGATGTAGAGTACCCATGTGGACTTTCAAAATCCACAGGGTCCAGTACCGGAATGGCCTTAACACTTCCAAGACATGCTTAACGATGGTCCATTTATCCTTTGTTGTAAAGAGAGGCCGGTATTGATTGTATTTCGGATTGTTGAGCCACTCGCGGGTGAATTCTTGTTATTGGTAGGCTTGCCCAAGTTACTCCAGTGATGAATTGCACCATGTCTTCACATTGATCACAGGTAGTACGGGAATTTGCACTTTGGGTTGTTGACAGTCAATGAACTCGTTTTGACGACCAGGTGTCGGCATAATTAATACAGCAAGCATTCGCTCCTCTACAACTGTCAGTTTCAGGATTTTCAAAATATCTTCAAATACGTACTTTCTCAATTATCTTTGCTAAAGCTGGTCTCATGGCCAACACTGTGTTGATTCTAGTATTTCCGGCTTCTCGATGTCTTTGACTGTTCCCAATGTCTATGCTTCCATCCTCTCCAAATGGCTGATCATGCCCATGGGCTTCCCAAGACTGGGTGAGGCCTTTTACACACAGACTCCTCATGAATGCGGCTAAAGTCAGCTGTAAGGTGAGTGCCATGCATGGTATGTGGTTTCTCAATGCAGGCCACTGGATTCCGGAGGCCTGAAGGGTTGATTGTAATTTGCGAGTCATCAAGTACTTTGGGGAAGGATGAACAGGCGCAATTCCAAGTAATCGGCCCTCGGGAACCTCAAATTGATCAAGAATTTCGTTCAATAGTATAGCTAGCTGTGCTCCAGTATGTTGTCCGTTGACCTAGTATCCCTAATTAGCTTTCGAAATAGCCCAAGAGCAGGCCATCAACCTCATCGAATGCAAGTTGTCCTTCTCGTATTACCCAATGTCGATCCATATATCCAGCAATAACCGATGTCATTGCAAATGTGTTCGTGGAAGGTCACCCACCTAAAGCTAAACTAACTTAATTTCTTGACGGCAAGTGCTTCTTAAATGCATCCACTGTCAGTGCGTATTGTCTCCGGCAAATGTTGCTCAGCGGGCTGACTGACGATAGTACCAACTCCATCCTCAATGCATCATATGATCATTGCAGCTCTAGGTTTGTTAGCGCGTTCCATGTCATATGAGCAGAAACAAGTCCTAACTTGAGGTAGTGATTCCTGGGGTCTTGGTGAAATTTGGCAGTTTGAAAGTCCTCCGCTGCCAGTTTGGATTGTTTTCTCTGTCAGTTCAGTTCATATAGACAAGATCTAAATGTCAAATGTGAATTTCCTTTGCAAACTTACAATTGTAATTCCTTGACTTCCATGCCTCTTCAGTATGGCTAATGCTGTTTCATAGACCGTTGAACTAGTCAATTCCATAACCTCCGACTCTGTCAATTTATTCAACTTTGCGATCTGTTCTTTTACCAACAAGTGTATCCGCATTGAGCTGGTCCCGTGTTCTGATAGATGGCGAAGAACTTGATGACAAATGATGCAAACAATGCTCGGGCAACCGGTCTCCTCAATTCCGCAGTGTACATGGAATCGCCATGAAGGTGCATGTCTAGAAGTATTCTAAGCAGTAGGAGGCGTCGAGCCTACATTCATTGAAGCCTACCAAGCATGGAATATGATTTGAAATGTAAGGTCACTCAAATCGTGAATAACAACACATTCATTTTGGAAGATATCATATCCTCTAGCAATGAGGTTTGTATAGATGTTGAATCCCACTTCGCAGTAGGAAGTTGAAGGCTGGGTAATTCGACTCGAGAGACTGTTAAAGGTTACATTATAGTACAGTAGAAAGCTGGCTCTTAAATATTGACTCTAGAGCTACAAGCAAGAAAAATGTCAGATCTCTGAGACATTACATGCATATTTCTGAAGTTGAATACAAGGACATATAGAGAAGACTCACTGCTCATAACTCGATTTAAGAATATTGCAGTGCAGTTTGTTGCTGTGTTCCTCACCGAGCACCCACAAAAGCGGATGGGCTCCCTGGTTGCACATTTTTAGGAGACAGTTGCGATATTGTCACTAGCAGTTGTGCCTATAAAGGCGGCCAATCGCACGAATATGGGTTAACGCTATTGAACAGCCCTTTGAGTATCCAACATACAAGACCAAAAATTGTTGACACTCAGTCGACGCTTATTTTTAGGAGTTACGAGCAATATCGTTATTAGCATTTTCGCCCATAAAGGCGGCTGACAGTTCGATTACTAGTTAACGCCGTTGCATAGCCCTTTGGTTATGGCAGATGCAATACCGAAAATCGCCAATGCTTTGTTGAAACTCATTTTTAGGAGGTAGTAGTGCTATCGTCACTGACATCATTGCGTATAAAATGGCCCGATACCTTAATCATGCGTTAAGGCCGTTGCATAGCTCTGTGATAATACAAGATACATGGCCTCAAATTGTTGACGCTCTGTTGACGCTCCGTTGACGCTCATTTTCAGGAGGTCCTAGCGACATCGTTGTTAGCATCTTTGCCCAGAAAGGTGGCCGATAGTTCAATTATGGGTCAATGCCGTTACGTAGCCTTTTGATTATCCAAAATGCAAGACCAAAAATTGTTGATGCTCTGTTGATGATCATCTTTAGAAGGTAGTAGCAATATTGTCACTACCATCGTTGCCCATAAAGGTGGCCAATACTGTAAAGATGGGATAACGTCATTGCATAGCCAATTGATTATCCAAGATGCAGAACCAAAAATCTTTCATGCTCTGTTGACACTTAGTTCTAGGACGGGGTAACGAGCATGTCACCTTCCTTTCCACCTACAACGCCGACCAATACTTGCTGTTTGAAAGGATGTGACCATGTAGCTATTTGATTGCAGAAATGGCAAGGCCAAAAATCCTTGATGCTCCGTTGATGCTCACCTTGATGACATATTAACAGTTATTGGATGCTCGACAATTGCACGCAAAATGCATATAGTCATTATCGACTGCCAAAATTTCATTTCAATCTTTATTGATTTGCATCCAAAAGCTTCGATGCCTCTCTGTTTCTTGGCCACCACTACAAACGATATCTGAGCAATAAAAGACCTAGGCTCATTGCGTTACAGTGCTTTCGGCCGGTAATGAACAGCATGTAGATCCATGCAGTAGTTTTGGATTTATATAGCCTGACATCTTCACCTTTCCATAGCCTGCTCCTTCTCCTCGATTTCCATGATGTACCATAAGCAGTTATTAAAATCTCGACCATGTGCACCAGGTCTGAGCAGAGAGTTATGCAGTTGGATGCATGGATTAATCCAGCAAGACGTCTGTGATCCATCCAGGTTTATATTGCTGATTGACCACTCCTTCTATGACTCGTATGACATCATTCACTTAAATTTTGTTTGTAAATTTTGTCCCTAATTTAGGTTTTGCTTTCTCACTAAAAAATAACAGGCAAGATAATATCAAGTTTGTTGGTTGTCTATCAAGTTTATTTGGGGTCTAGAACTTTCCCATGGCCCGTACGACTGTTGCACACACATCGACAAAGTATCATGTCTTACAATTTGGTCACTGTAATCCAGAAACATCCGACATGTAGCCAAATTGGTACACAGATTGGTTTTGAAAGAGATATGTCGTCAAAATTCACTATTTGGCTATCTATGCTTCCGGTGATGCATGAGCCATCACCATTTGTTCATCTGAATCCAATCTCCGTCAGGTTTTTAGCTAGGGACACTATATGCCGGGGTACCAGCTTACAGGTTCAGGAGGATTTGATTGCTTAATCTGTGACAAACCGGATACCATGACGGGTGAGAAAGACGCTATGCCTTTGTTTGACTGTGTTTTCTCCACACCCAACCTTATATGACTACTTCCTGGTTGAGAAGTCCCTTGCAGCATGTGCTATTGTCTGGGGATAATATCACGAGTCTACAGAAGCTGTCCAAATGTTGTCGGTGATGGTGTTGCTGCAGTCTACTCTGTTTGAGGCTTGACAACTGCCGGAACCATCAATTAGGCCGTCTCATACTGCATATCCCTCTGACGGAAGTAGTCGGCCGCGTCCCCCCATCCCGGTTGGATCAATTCGTCAAGGCTCAGCTGCTTCTGCCAAAAAGTCTCCATACTGTGGAGTTCCATCTTGGAGATTGTGCTCATAACCCAGCCGGGTTCGTCATCTTCACAGAGCTTGCAAAGCTCTGTATCTTCTTCATCATTTTCCTCGTCTTCCCCATCCACCTCATCGTATGACCTTGTTAGATTGCTTAGGCAGTCTTCGATAGCATTCAACATCCCCTCGCGTGATGCTTCCCGCACACTGGTTGTCGATCCAGCCTTTTCAGCATGTCTCAGATCTTCCTGCTCATGTCTGATCGCTGTCTCTGCGTGTTGAACTCGGTTACTTGCCACAGCAGTCTCTCTATCGACATAATTATCAATCCATTTGTCTTCCTCTTCTTTGTTCAAAAAGTGCATTTCTCGTCTTGTTCCACCGAAAGCGTCTGTGTAGATCGTAAGGCATGCAGTAATCCCAGTGCTCGGACCCATTCAGCCTCCGAGCCATTCTCGCCTACATTCGCTTGATCATGTCATCATGTGGAGCACTTCATCGATTTGCCGTATTTGCCAGATGCAATTGGTGACAGGGTGTTTTTCAGAGCATTGACCATTGTATCATGCGTTGACTTTGGTGTTGAGCGTGATGTTGGATGTTGCAAAACGTGGACCACATGGTGCCAAGCTGCATCATTTAGGTCAAGGTTGGTATGTTTGATCAACTTGAACAAAGCACAATCTGCGTTATGACCTTCACTTCATTGTGAATAGTAATGCTACCCGTATATCATGATTTGACGGTTAGGGTGTGTTTCATTTACGATCGTGGGGTTGTCCTGACACAAAGATCACCAGATATCCTTTCCATTGAAGAATGTTGGTTCATTATTTATCAAAGTAGAGATTCCAGTGGTCGTTCACCTCAATATATCCCTGTAAACAAAAAATGAGCATCGGACCGACTTACTGCAAATTGCTGGACCATTGGAATCATGTGCTGCCGGCAGTTATATGCAGTAGACTTTATCTTGAGTAGAACCTGCAAGTTAGATGTCACTCATTCCGTATTGAATTGAAGCTAACTATATATTCCTCAGAACTTCCCACTTCTTTTCATTATCATCATCCTTACCTTTTCCACAACAGCAAGTCATGGCTCCACACACACCTCAGCCTGCTGGGAGTAGATCCCAATTGAGCAGAACGACAGGCACTTCCTCCAATTGACCACCTGCCGAGACACGCAGCAACGCAGACACCAGTCAGTCCACCGTGAAGCTACCAATGTTGCCACCAAAAATCTGATCCAGGATGCACATTCAAAATGCTACGTGAAACTGGAAGCAGCCAGAATATGAAGCAGCATGCGATCAGATGTGAGTAGCTTCATACCCAGGTAGACAGCTGTCAGATAACCGCAGAATGTATGACTGGTGTACGTCAAGAGCTACGTGACCAATTTTTCGCTTCCTGCAATGGGAAACCTCCATGGTCCTCACAGGCATTTGTCCGCATAGTCCGCCGAATTGAACATCATGATGCTGTCACTTCTGGGATTCTGACCAATGAATTTCGTGATAAAGGTGCCCAGTACTGGATGAAACAAGCTGTAAAGACAATAGCTGGAGCTACGGAGTTGTACATGGTCATTACGGGGTGCTTCCGCCTGAGTAACGATAGTTGTATGTGTCTGGCGATACTGAAGTAAGTACTGTGTACACCGTCATGGTTCCTATTGTATTCGTCTAAGTATATCTCCACACTAAGTGTATTGGCAACCTGCACAGATCGTATACACAAAGAGGACAAATATGTATAGCCGCATCCGATACTACTAAATGGATACCAACTATATTGTACCGTCGCACAACACAATACTGACAATACCTATGACTTGTGAGATCAATCTCTGTGATTAATAAATATTGTAAAATATATTCATATAATTAATTTCGGTGATTAATCCAGATTGTAAGATTGTCCGCATAATTTACCTTTGATTGTTAATTCATATTGTAAGGTGTGTTTGTATAATTAATCTCAGTGATTATTCAATAAAGAAGATTCATATAATTAATCTCAGCAATATGTTACTATCGTACGGTATTCCATAAAATTAATCTCGACGATTAAATAATTAAGTAAGATATATTCATTCAATTAATCTTGGTGATTAATTAATATCATGGCAGTGATATTTTGCCCATTGATAGCGCAATCTTATTTGCTTTGTATCTTCACAAAATCTTTCTCTCACTCTTCCTTGATGGATCTGCCGTTCACATACTATCGGCAATGTTACGTGTCAGCGTAATCTCCGACGAAATTCCAAATCTCCACTCTTAAAATGATTACGAATTATTGTTCATCACGTCTTGTGATGTCTGCCAAATCCGGTGAGCAATTCGGAATGCGCATCATTGGGTCAATTGTTAAAGTTCTTTCCGGGTGCGTTGAATGTAACTGGTGTTGCTTCTTGCTCCGGAAATGAGTAGGTATAGTACATCGACCAGAATGTTTTTCGCTATTGGAATCATTAATATCGAACGCAGGTATATCGGATTCAGGAATGAGCGACCCGGCTAGCCATTGATTCGATAAATGCGAAACCACAAGATCATAAATGTGTTCTGAAGAGAATACCTTATAGAGGCGATCATCAAATGATATCTCGTTGAACTGAATTATACTTGCCAACCACCAAATACACAGGGCTGTAAACAACTGATGTTCTCTTTCGACGCAATCCTGTAATTGAGATAAAGCATACAATATTATGTAGAACTCGTGATTGATCTTGTGCTCAACCACGGGGCACGGGAACCACGTCCAATCCTAATTGATAATCTTAATTTACTCGATAATGATAATAATAAAATCAAGAACTAAAAATAATACTAGTATTTTGGCATCTTGTTCACAGGTAGGTATCGTAGGTATCATTCGTGCGGGTGGTGCTGTGCTTCCAGTGCTACAGCATTGCTGTCCCATTATAGCATTCTTGTATTGTTCGATTGTGTTTTAGGAGTTGCTCCCTCCGTAGGGCCATCATCATGAATCAAGGATTGCTATGATCTCAACCGTCATATCGTACAGTACTACTTAATGAGCTTTCATCTCTGTTGAGAGGGGACATTGTGTCCCAATGGTTTTCGTGTATTGCACGATTGGGTTTGAAGAGTTACACTGCCCGGAGGGCTATCATCAGCAATAAAATGTAATCAAACAGTCATTTCAACTTAGATATCTTGCAACTCGTTTGTTCAGGTAGTCAAACCCTCTCCTCACCTGACGTGGTTGTTCGATGGGCTTTAACTGGATTGCTTATTTTTTTTTGACACAACCTCACCCTTCGAGCAGTTTGGTTTATCTGTTTCAGAGGATGTATATGGCGGCCCACCTTTCCTCTGTCGACATTTAATTATCACGAATGAACCTGCCTGTTTGTTTGGAGGTTTCTCGGGTCTTGCCCTACATCACAATCAATCATACACACCGTGGTGAGGTCTGGACTGGTCTCACTGACCGCGCAGTGCCCAATGTGTTCCGCATCCTACTGGGCAAACTGCTTGCGATCCCACATAACTGTATATTGGGTATCATCTGCATGACATGTCAGTTGCTACATGGAAGTCAACACATCTAGTCCCACTTAACTTAGTTCAGGGGATGTGGTAGAAATCAACTGGCATCTCTTTAAGCCCTGAATGCTTACGACTGGCCAAGGTTATTGCATCATCCAATCCGAGAGAATTTATTGTACTTTCAATGAATCCACAAGCAATGAGACTCGCTCTCAAATCGACACGAGGTTCCCATGAAATCCCACTAAGAATAGCAGGACAGGCATACTTGTATTGCCTAGAATAGGAATTCAGTATTCTATGCGAGTAAACTCCGTAGCATATCTCCTTCTGTCAATCAAACATGTGCCATTACCTCTATTAAGAGAGAACCCCTAACAGAGACTTATACTATGATTGGTGGATTCAGTGAGATTACAGTGCCAAATGCCAACAATAACCTACACCTGGTATGAATTCCCTGTTTGCAATTGAATGGTCAGATACCGGCAAATCCAGGAATAGAGATTTGGAGGATGGTGTCACCATGGATATTCCTTCCTTCTCATCTGCTCTCTTGACTTCCCAACTTCTGTGCATCTTGGCCAAGTATAAATGGCATCAGCATGGATTTTGACCTCCTCCGGTGATAAGTCGAGTGGTGGCGGAGTTTCCTCATGAGCTGGATCAGCCAAAACATTACCGTATACAGTATTGATCGGTTGGGGGACTGATGGGTTCAGATATTTGTATACGTTGAACACAAGTTTGATTATCTCAATTTAGTTTTTGCTCTTTTACCAAATCATCCAGCTGAGGGGGTCTGCAGCTGAAGAGGGGGATCATATAATGGCACGGCTGAATCTGACATGTCCAGGGCTGGGTAACACCCTCTTCACAATTTCGGCTTACCATAAGTCATAGACCTTTGGCAATAACCGTACTTATCTCAACGTACCTGTCTAGCTCTCTATTTTCTTACCATATCCACATGTTCAATGGTATGTTCTCATATACTCTCATATGTGGCCATATATGGATACACAGCCTTACAATTGTATACTAACATTTAAGCCAAAGGTGGTTTGAAATTGATAAGTGTGTGGTTGACTATATTGCAGGTCACAGTGACCTTCAGCAGGAAGAAGGCCTCTTATATCCATTTGGGTTGTCAATAAAAGTGGTGGTTCACGAAACCTTAGCTCCATGAAACTTCGCAGAGAAAATTACACCTTCATCCCACTCAACCATTCTTTCTGGATATTTGCTCAGTTTGGGATTCTAAGATTATGGACTGATGCTCACCACTGTGCAGTTCATAACGTCCATGAACATTGAAGGAACATGATTTGGCATATCCAGAAATCCAACAAGAACTATGTTATGTTTCAATGTAAATACGACTAGGGATATTACCCATAGACAGTGCACGCATGATATTCATCCTCATTCAATTGGTGGCCTGTCAGTTCAGCAGAAAAATTGAATACTTGTTGTTGGCTGTCTTGTCTGAACTTCTTTTGTCTCCTTAGGATTCACACTCGACTTGTGGGTCATCACTTTAGTATGAAACCTATCGCCCTATCATCTCTCAATGATCAGTGAGTAGGCATTCTGCTTGCAATAAAACTCCCAAATTCATTCTATGGAGACAATCTAACTTTATTATTCACTGCTCAGAGGCTCAAGCATAGATAATACTCACAATACTACAATAACATGGTTCAAGGCACATTTTGTTATTTGCTGCACCATCTGATAAGTGGTATATATAGCAGATTGCAGTAATGACAAAGGAAATCTTCTCTTCTCTGCTAAGAATTCTCAGCAGAAGATGTACATCTTTATTGTGCAGAATATATATGCTACATTATGAATACAAGTGATTTTATGGTGACTTTGATTTACCCCATGGCCATAAATGGCAGGGTACCATGGGATGGTGAAATTTAAACATCAATCTGAGTGACCTCATGTTCAAACTAATATCCCTTAGACTCCAACTCCCCGCTTGAACCATCATCGAGGTATGTTGTAATACTTTCTCACTAAGTATTTCTTCAATATCGTCAACACTCAGTGGAAACATGTTTATTATGTTATCTGGAAAGAGATATTGTTTGATGAGAACAGAGATGAGGTTCCCAACAAACAAATTCACCCAATTTCAATAAATGAAGGGCTATTAACCAACAGAATTCAACTGTCTGCAGCTTGCAACTGACACTTGAAATCATGTTTCAAATTAAGTATATGCACCTGGTTGGTCATTGCAAAGCTAGTCAAGTAATATTGTTCCACCATACAATGTACCAGGGCTACCACATGCTGTTGAGTCATTAAATATAGACACAGTCTACCCCCAAAAGGCTGATCTGACATGCACCCCACATTACACAATAAAAGATGTTCATGTGGCAGTAGATTGAGTCAATCATGGTATGGGGATTTTGTAAGGCAAAGAAACCGGATATTACAACAGTCATCGGATGTACACAGAGCTGTGGAATCCCTGGCATCGATTTCACTCCACACACAACTTTCCACAGGCCCAATTCCCTGGCCTGATAATTAAAATGTGAACAGGTGAACATCTGAGCTGTCAACTAGACAACCTCAATATATAGTTTCACCAATCCACTCATGCCATGCACAAGCAAATTTCTGATGTGTATTATAGGTTCGGCACTTACCATTTGATGGAAGTTGGGATATATATCTGTGCCACATTATGTTACCAGATTACGGTCTGAGGTATAGAGGTCCATTCAGCATATACCCGATTTGAAGCACATATTCAAAGTGAACTGGCATACAACTGAGTTGCGCAATGTTGTCAAATCAACTCTGAGTTGTATACAGGCAATCAGAGCAGCATGCACAAAATGATCATCAAGCTGGGGCGATGATTGTGCAAGCCATATGGTCTGTCCACAATACACATTTGACCTAGTTGGCGGGCAATCAGTGTGCCTGGCCAGTACATCAGGGAGTTGGTAACCTTGGAAAAGATATCCACTGCAAGTCTAAAACTGATTCCTGAATGCTCGTTGGTATCATCCTTTGTCATCCACATGTTCTGCAACATATTCACAATGTATTGCATAGCATGGCTGAAACTGAGATGCCATGCCTCCAGAATCTGGATATTGATTGTCCTGGCCTCAAATTGGATTGTACTGATGAATTCCAAAGAAGATGTTACCTGCTTCTGGCTGCCTGGGTCAAGGATAAGCTAGAGCAGATGATGATTGCTCAACTGTCATATTGTTAATGCTAGAAGTGTGAAATTCTACAAGATGTGATAATGGGTAATACAATATTTCGACCACTGGATCACTCATACTATCTGCAATGTTGGTTAGAGCTTCTATTGGACACCAATATTAATGCACTGCACACTTTGGGCGTGTACCCAATCCACAACCTGTTCTGCCACTATGCTGTCTGCAGTTTCTATTGGCCTTGGCAGCCTGAAGAATTGAATCTGCTCCTCCAGGTTGCAGTTACAGATCTTTACTCTTGCTGGCTTGATACCTGAACACTAAAAATGACAAGAATCTAAATGACAATTGATTTACACAAGTTCCACATGTGCCAAGCCTCCAGAGCAACTCAACACCCTTCATCCATTCCAAGATGGATTCTGGCAGAGATATGCAACCCAGCGTATCACCAGAGCACTGACTGAGGATTACACTTGGATTCTTGTCAAGTTGAATGATGATGGGAAAGGGAAGGCAGAAACAGCCTTGAATAAATGGAAATGTGACCAGTGCAGCCATTATGTCGATTCTCACAACATAGTAGCCGATACAGTCTCTCTGATCAATCCCACATAGCACAAGATGATGCACCGAAGAGATGTTTCCAGGACAATTGTGCATTGTCATTTGGGGAGGGAAATCCATGAAGTTAAATGAATGCACAATTCATAAGATTTGCACTGTGACAGAGGTTCTTGTGGACAGGGCTGCAACAGATGCTACAACAAAACGAAGCAAGTGTCATGTATACCTCGATAGGTTTAGAGCATGGGCAACCAGCTGGTCAGATGCATATCGACAGAAGATAAATCGGCAATAGAAGTGCAAAATCCATCTAGAGGCTGCTGTTATATACCAGCTTTTCGGTACAATATTTCTACATCATTGGCTACACCAATTGCAGGAAACCAGATCGAATGTAACCTGTCAAAGGAGTCTACTTCGTAGAAGACTTGTGCTGATGAAAAAGACTGCAACAGAATGAGCTAACGAGGTGACAAACAGGACCCCTCATCAGCATGTGAATGATCTGTTCCATCTATTTCATTGTGACACTTAAGCCACTGCCTGGCATATTGCTGATACAGACTGCATCACAAGTCAGCAGAACAAAGAGAGTCATAGTATCATTATGAGTCAGCAGATGCAGTTCAATATGGAATATCGCATCTTGTTGAACAATTCTGACACTTCATGGAAGGCATTTGGCATTCTAGAATGAGGCAGAGCCATCCAACAGTGCATAATACAGTTTGGAAATCAGGCGCCCCATTGTTTCAAACATCTTTTAAAGTTACTTCAGCGAATGGGATCAGGTCATGATTTCACCATAGATATTACATAATGGCTTCATCTCAGCACTGTGCCAGAGGGATATCAATCTCCCAACAAAGTCGATTACCTTCAACAGATGGTCAAATCAATGGCCAGTGTACAAGTTTTGATTAAATTCAGAAGACACTGTCATATCTTGCCCTGTGAGGCCAGTACAATATTGACTCCGCCAATGTTTGCATCCTATTGTCAGCGACTCATACACAGCGTGACCAATGCAGAGCGTATCATTTCCACCTCCTGAGTAGTCAGGAAAAGTTGTTTTTCCTCC